>Ga0307511_10007581_pt1 | contig 10913 bp, 10 predicted proteins | sample 13_EM_MG_FD_200266 | JGI IMG/M metagenome (GOLD analysis project Ga0307511, IMG submission 200266) | Populus trichocarpa ectomycorrhiza microbial communities from riparian zone in the Pacific Northwest, United States - 13_EM | ecosystem: Host-associated > Plants > Roots > Unclassified | place... | reverse complement strand
TCCTCTAAACAACTCCCACGTTGGGAGACATACCTCAAGTAAGTCTCAGCAACGTCTCCATCCGGATTTTGAGCCAACCTGTCTTAGGCAAATGTCTCGACTTACTCTTGGAGATGCCTTGTGGTCCGTTACTTGGATTCTATTTCCGTACCCCACCTGAATGCGTGCGATCACCAGCGAGCCCGCCCCACTCCCTTACTTCGAGCGTATCCAGCTGGGAGATGTGGGCTACATTCTCGGGGGCTGTTTTCATTTGTTGTTTTCTGCTGGTCGCCCGTTGGGCGAGAGGGTGCCCGGGGTCGACGTTCCTCACACGTTCGAACGGTTACACGTTGGGCCAACTTTTAATACCCAGCCTCGGTCGCCTGGCTGCCTCTCCACAAAAACCGTTCGAGAGATTCCAAGTCGAGCTGGATCATCGATATACCCGTATGTTCCTTCTTTTGCGCCTGTTTCCTCCGGAACCTCAGGCGTGTGCTCCAGGATGTTGGAACCTCGTTCCAGCACCTCGTTCCAACTTACAGGAGATCGAGGCGCTGCCCTTTTGACAAAGTACCCGACTTACAGGGAAGACATTCAACTAGGGCGGGTCTTCGAAGAGTATACAAAAGAGCATTACGACTCTTGGGTGGCGTTCGCCCGCGAGCGTGGGTACCCCAACGATATCAAGCCAGTCCTTGTCACCGGTGTCGACATGACCAGGGATTTCGCAATGATATCATATTCAAACGATGGTGATGACATGACAGCAGAGTTCACAATTTCAGCTCCTGGCGTTGCCTTCCCCTGGGGGAAATGGCGCGCACCGGGGGTGGTTTACACTAACTGTGGACCCCAGCCGCGTCGCCCTCCTTCTGGCGACAGCCATACGGAAACCGTTTCGGACGAGTACAATCAATGCGTCTTCGTCCGGTACTATACTATGCGCAAGAGGTTGGGGTTCCCCATGTTCATGAAAGCTGCTGCCGGTCCACATGACCTCGGCCCGGGGGGCCGGGACGATGGAGAGTCGCCCCTTGAGATGGAGCCTAACTCGGACTCGGACTCAGGTTCAGATACGTCAAGTTTGTTTGACGATTTGGTCGACGATAGCAGTTCAGTCGCTAGCGTTGATTCTGAACCTGACATAGTTATCCACAACACCACACTGGTGCGTCTTTTTCACGCATTTCTACCCTTTCTACCATTCCAATCGACCCTCTGCAGGACGAAAGGAACGATTTCGATACAATCGCGGACTACGTTTTCCAGGCAAGTTGAAGCGAGAATTCCAAAAACGTCAATGCGTCTCTAATCCTCGCACGCTAGAACTCTGATGCTGATTCTGTACTCATCCATCATCGGGATATCGCGCTGCTGCGTGATGTGAGGCGCATAACTGTAGGAAATGCCAGCCGCTGACTTTTTCCACGCAGCCGGGAGGCACTACTGATTTATCGACCCAACTAATTGAAAAACTGCCACCGATCACAGTGGATAGAGACGGAGGTTTGTTTTCGTTACTGACTGGTCATAAGGGGGCTCACGCGCTCACACTCCGGTTAGTGGGGACGATCGGGCACAAGGCGGATCCTCCAGCGAACACGTGGCCAAATTGTCCTACTCCCAATCCCTCATTGATTCCCAGTGAAATTGAGCATGAAGTAACGAATAGGATGGCATCACCAGAACATCAACCACCCTCACGCCAAGTAGACCCCCTGCATGATTTTCCCAGCTATACCCAGGAAACAACTTCCGAGGTCGGTGGTTCCGTCTTCGAATCCATCTGGAGCAAACCCCTAACGCGTGTGCGTCGAACGGTGAGCCCCTATTTACTTATTCCAAATGTTTCGATGACACGGTTATCGCAGGGATCTATCATCTCTACTTCCCCGATGAACCACCCTGCAAGTCCAGGTGAACTACCTATACCAGGTGGCCGAGAGACCAACCCCTACTCCCTGGCTCTGTATTTGAGACCCACCACATCGACTCAGAGCACGCTCGATGGAGGGGGCGATCTGGACTCACTCACCGATATGGACTACCTCGATATCACTCATGCCGTGAGTTTTTGAATTTGTGCGTCGCCACATTTCGTAGATCTTACCACCTCTTTCCCCCTCCAGTCCCACGACCAGCCTGTATACTCTACGTACACCCCACAACACCATTTTCCCTCTCAGGCATCCTACCAGTTCTCCAAACCAACCACACCTGTCAACTTGAAGGTCCCTATACCGCTTAACCAACCCTTCGACTTTGACCCCAACAGGGGGGTAAGCAGTAGCTACTCCCCAATCATGGAATACAGATACAGATCACGTTTCTCCAACAAGGCCTACGCTAATCGAAACGTGTCTCCCATTCACTTCGACCCGTCATTCCCGGCGATCGGCGCCTCCCACTCTCATCTCACCAGTTCTCCCAGCACTTCATTTAAGTTCGACGCCCCCATCCATAGCCTTCGCCACATTACGCCGCACACAACCCCCCCAACCTCACCTTTGCCCCAGTTGAACGTGAGTCACCCCCTACTTCCCCTTTTCGTCGACTAAGCGCCCGTTCACAGGATCTCCAAACACGCCCAGCCGCTCCCAACAATGTCCAACCTACAGTCTGGGACCTAGCCCAGGTGCACCAAACTTCTCGTGGTGTCCCCGTCCCACAAAGGATGTATAAACCCCACGATCGACGGCGATATGTCGAAGAAGTTAAACTGGAACCACCGATCATGTTCTATCTCCAGGGGCCTGGGGAGTGTGGCATTCCTCTCCGAGATGCTATCACTGGCAAGCACTTTAGGCTAGTGGAACGAGATGATCCAATGTTCAGGGAATGCGACCCATCTGTTTCCATCCGATTGAAGGTGACTCTCACCACTTTTGTGTCGGTGCTGATGACTGACCTCATCGAATTCTAGTGGCCGGGATATGGGAACTGGTCTCGAAAGGTATGGTCTCTAATAAGCCCCAGTAGATCTTTGATTAAACGTCATCCTAGATTCCGACGAGAGACTTTGGGAGTCCACCTTGCCCTATCACCCGTTCAAAGCTTGCCAAGAACATTGCCCGAACCGTTGAGAGGTTCATCAAGGTAGTTTTCTCTCAGGACCCTCCCATCGTCGCTCACCAACCGACGCATCTCACTTGTAGGAAAAGTCCCAGGCGGCGGTAGACGCTGCCGAAGATCCCAGGTGGAAGGTCGGCCCCGGTTACATCACGATTGATGATCTGGTCCTGGTTGGACTCCAAAACGTGTCGAAAGGCTCATGGCAGTGCCACCTTCGACTCAACCGACCTCGACCCATGACTAGTGATGTCCCAACCCCCTCTTCCCTCCCTATTTCACTCCCGCTTTCTCAGCTTGCTTCCGTCACGTTCCCCTCGCACGATACCCCCGCTTGAGGATACCCATATTCATGGGCTGTTTCCTGAAGAGGCGGTTTGTTGGGTGTCACGGCGTTCCCCATTACCCTAAGTTTCCCTTTTCATCACCCTTGAGCGACCCTCCGAGAAGATAAAGGGCTGAGTATACATACAGCAACGACTTGACGCCCTCTTCGTACAAACACTCTGTTTTCTGCTTCCTGTATATAACCATCTTTGTCTAATGATAGAGGTCGATAGGTCGTCCGATCCACTCCTGCCCCCCCCCCTCGCCCGCCCTCGTTTTTTGCTATCTGTAGAAATAATCCTCGTCGTCTCGCTTTCTTCGCTCTGTCGTCTTTTTTTCTCCACTTCGTCATAATCCGATCCAATAATACTGTACAGCCGAGTGGCTGGACCGCCAAACCTGAGCGCTGAGCTTCCATCTGGTGATCGATCTCAGTGAGTGATCCGAACCCGCTCGACCAACAATCGTGAGGGTGTTTGGACCGTGGGGGAAAAGGTCCTAGTAGAAAGTCCTCATGCAGATAGAGCATACAATGACGGGCGTATTGTGATTGTAAATTCAGGACAATGTGTGATAATGAAAAACAAGGAGGGGGAACGAAGAAAATTAAATACAAAGAAGGATGTACGATACACAGAAAGCCGAAAAGACACCAATCCTCCCACACCAATCCAAGAAAACAAGATAATCGGGCCACCTCTAACGCGCCGACATGGAATAGACCTCAGTGAAGGGGGTAGGCGCTAATGCCCTGGGGAAGCAGAATCGCCTGTGAACATGGCCTTGAGAGTTTGGTTGTTCCTTTTCTGCCTGACCCGATCAGCCTCCTCAGCTCCTCCCGTCATCTTTAACTTCTTCCCACCAACGAACCCAGACAGCTCAGCCTGGAATTCATCAGACTGACCCGCCTTCTCCTTCTCCCTACTCTTCTCGTTCGCAGCGATCGCCTTCAGCCTCCTCTCCGGATCGACAGAGCTCCCTCTGATTTCCGCCATAACATTGTTTAACGATCCGGAGTCCGCCTCCCCAGTTACCTGCCTCGCTAGCTGTCTCGATCGTCCTGCTGCCTTCCCAGCCCCACTACCTCGCAGAGAGATCACTTTCTCTACGTGCCCATAGATCTCCAGAACAGCTTTATGATCGTCTTGGAGGTCCATTAAGAATTCCTCTTGGTGTGACAAGAATTGTTGTTCCTCCACGATCAGTTGTAGCTCCTCCTCCCACGTCTTCTTCCACATTGGCTTGACGGTTGTGATATGGTCCTTGAGACTGGTCAGCTCGTTAGCTAGAGAGTCGATCTCCCCCTTGATCGTCTTCAGGACCTGCGGCCTGGGAGATATGTGGCGTTTAAGTACATCATCTTTGACGCACTCGACTGTATCTTGGAGTTCTTCCATCTTCGTCAGCACATTCTGACTCCGGGTATCCAATTTCGCCTTGCCGTCCTCGATATATGACCGTGCTCCAGAGACCTTCGCAGAGGCGAGTTGCCGAACGCTCTGCGTTTGACCGCGTAGCGAACCCAGAGTATCCTTGGTCGACTTCATGAACTCGCTGTATAGCTGTCGCATAACTCCGAGATCCCGACGAAGATTCTGCACCTCGTCGAATTGCGTCCTCAGATCCCCGACGATCCGCGTTGTCACCTCGCTACCAGGGAGAGAGGCCATGGACGCTCCGGTCATCTGCGTGAATACGGGAGCAGCTGGCGACTCAGGCAAACCATCCGGCTTTGGAGAGCTAGGAGGTCCATCGTTATAGATCTTTGACAAGCGACCCGCTGCCCTCTGGAACTGTTTGTCTGTTGGTCGAGCTGAGGTGGGTGATGCTTCCTCGACGAACGGTCGACCGACGATAATCGGAGGATTTGATACCCGCTGGCTGGTCGCAACAATGGCCCGTAGGTCCTTGATGTCGTTCGAGAGGCTGGATATCTGTGTGTCGATGTGTTGTTTAATCTGGTCCAGAGCTGTGAACAGAGAATGTCATCACGAGTGTCCAGTAGGGTCGATCTCCTGAACTCACGTTCGATGTTTAGGGACAAGAGGGATCCTCCCTTAATCTCGTCCATGTCCTCCAACTCGTACTGGATCCCACTTGACCCATCGCGAATGTAAATCGCAGGGAAGGTATCCATCCCAGGACTGTACGAAAACTTGTCCATAAACAAGACCCGTAACATCGCCATCGTAAGCCCAGGTTCGACTATCGCCTTCTTCACCTCTCTTCCGACTTGCATGAACACGTTGAAGGGTTGATTCGGTGCGGGTGGTCGTGGGGTTGGTGAGATACCTGGTTGTGTCTCAGATTGTGTATCGCTCGCCACACTCTCTTCTCTCACGAACTCGGTCACAGGGATAGCGAGTACTGGTGAGGACACTTCTTCGTCCTGTTCTTGGATGGGGGGTTGATGAACCTTCCGCGTGGAACGCTCTCGTTTTCTCGGGGTAACCGGACCAGGGGCCTCCTCGGCCTCGGTCAACACGGCCAACTCCCCCGGTGTCAATGCCGAAGAAGAAGCGATCATGGACTTCCTGTTCCCCACGCCGCCTATCCTACTTCCCGTCATCTTCGTGATATTGTACGTCGAAAACCGTTTCGACGCCCGCCTTTCGAGAGCCTCACTCTGTTTGAGGGCAGCAAGGGAATTGGCGATAGCGGGGGCGGGCGGTGGCTCGTGACTGGGAGGCTCGAGGGGAGGGTGCGGCATTGGTAATTCCGGAGAGGTGGTCCCATCTCCTCGATCTGGAGATCCCGGAGCATCATCAACAATGACAGAAGGGACGGTCATTGGCTTGTCTACGAGAGAGTAACGTTTCACAGTAGCTGGGACTGTGGGGGGTTGTTGGGGTGTTTGAGCGTGGGGGACGGTCGGGGAGGAGGCTGAACGATTCATCGACATCCCTGAGCTTGTAGACTGCGCATCGTCCCCATGGAAGGGGTAGCCATTCGTTGAGATGTGTCGTGACGGAGGGGTAGAAGAAGGGGATCCAAGGCCGATATCCCCGATGTTGGGAGGTCGGGAGGGTGCTACAAACCCACCAATGAATCCACCGTCATCGGATTCCTCGACCAAGGGTGGGCGTGGTGGAGAATCGATGCCATGGATAGAAGGATTTCGTCTTGACGAAGTGATGGTCTTCCTGAGAGAAGAACTGGACGTACGAACGGAATCTTGGTTGTTTCGGTGGAGGCTTCTCTGTGAATTGGCGGTATCACGGCGGGAAGAACGGACCGAGGACCGACTCTCATGGCGAGAGTGGCCGCTGGCGTCCGACCGGTGCTTCTGTTCAGAAATGATCTTCCGATATGTCGTCTGCTTGCCACGCAGACCCTGGAGGAGGTTTGTTATAATCTTCCGCACGTCGGGCAGGTAACGTTGAAGGTTTTCGGGCCGAGCGTCTTCCGCCAGGCAGGTCTCCAGGATGTTCCGTAGATCTTCGGGGACGGAGTGTAATTCTCTGTAGATCGTGAAAGAGTTTTAGAGGTGACGGAGTTCTGGTTGCGAAAGGGAGGGAATCGGACGGAGGGGGGCTCACTTCATTTCAATGTTGTAAGCAGCGAACGCAGCCACTGCCGCGTTGAAGTCGTTCCCCAGCCGCACGTATACATCGCTCACATCCATATCCGTTATTTGGTTTTCACTCCATTTCGTAAGAGACTCCAGCAAGGACTTGATTGATACGAGGAGTCTCGTAACGGCAGACTCGACCGCAGGCTAAGCGCAAAAGGTCCGGAGATGAAAAAAACGCGGAAGTGTCAGTCGACCACGAGTTGGATGAGGGGAGAGGGTGAAACGCGTACGCTGGTTCCGGATCTCGAGCCCCGTTCGCTCCTGGGACCCATACTTGGGGCAGAGATCGGTGTGTCCGGCGGATTGACCTGATAAGGCGGAGCGGCCATCATTCAACGAGGAGGTCGGTGGCGCGACGTTCGAGAGATGGATCACTCGCTGGTTGACCTGCGCCGCGTTCGTTCTGAGCGGCCAGACGACGGTTTAGGGATGGGTGGGGTTGATGGACGCTGGAAGGGGATTAGGCGCTGGTGGGCGTGCCAGTGCTCCTTGGGCGTCTTTCCACGGCGAGTTGCGGCTCGGCCATGCCGCTTCCAGGACACATCTCGCTCAATTGTCTTCATTACCGCCCAGTACCGCCTTTGTTCCAGCGTGCTTACTCGGTTTCTGTGGAGAGGGACGATGCTCAAAGCTCAATCGATTAGATTCCGACTGGATATCGCCGCGCTCCGATTGCTCGGAAGGGCCGTATTACCCGGATTCACGATCAGGGGACAAGTCTCATGCTCTCAAGGACTTGCCACTAACTTTAAGGTTCGAGTGAGCTCGTGCCAACAACGTTCCACCATCGAGGAAACCACGTTTTCATTCCCGGTTATCGGTACGACCAAACTAACGTACGTATCGGTCCTCAACGCCCATCTACCGTGAGATGGTATGGACACCGGAATGGCCGTAGGGTCTTGGCAGCCGAGAACGATGCAGGGTGGTGAAACGAATGACAACTAGGTCCCCTACTACACTTCCACGATCTTATCGTCGTCTTCATCTTCATCATCTATATCGACCACTCCCGAATCACCTCCAGTCTCGGGACCTTCATCCCGTTTGAGTAGATTAACGAGCCGCTCGATGTGGATCGAAACCTAGTAGTCGTGTCGGTAACGCACACACATAACGTACAGAAGAGATATACCTGTTCTGACGTCTCCTGTAAATGGAGGGCGCGGATTACCTCGTACACCCCGTTGTCCCTGAGATAATCGCGTCCCCAGCGTGTGGTGGATAAGAGGAGCAGCGTCTCAATGTGTGCAAGTCTCAGGGCTTCATCTGGTTCCCGCTTCTTGTCTGGTGGTAATAGCTGCAGCGAAGCAGGAAGCCTGTCGAGGTCCTGTAGAGTGAGTTTGAGCGGAGATCACCTCCCATGATCATTCAGAACCTACATCCAGACCAATCTCCTCAGGACCGGCCAACGGTAATAAAATCGCGGGTAGCGTGTCTATCCCAGGTGCTTCCTGGATCGAGGGAGTGACGGCCACTCGTTCCGCCTCTGGTAGGAGCATGGCCTTGTGGGCGGGCGCGTGGAATGCGCAATTTCTACTCGGGTTGAGCTATTTGTCCGATGAAAAGTGGACCGCCCACTTACTTGATGGTAGAGCCAACTCCGCCTCTCCTAATCTTATCCTTGTGTTCCGTGAACAAGATCAATTTCGCCAATGGATACTCCAGAGGCGAACTTTGTTGCAGCGGTTTCGAAGGAAACGGCGTCAAAAAGATGTTTCGGCCGGTTTGCGACTACACAACCAACTGTCAGCGATAAGCTTAGGAATTAATCAATCTACAAAGCCAACCGTGGTAATGTTCGCGAAGACGCTAGCCAGGAAGTGTAGTTCTCCCTTGCGCTTCCTCTCGTCGAGGTTCAGGTTCTCATCTGCGAGTGCCCCTTGAACAAAAGCGTCCACTAGCAGGGGCATGGCAAGAACGTCCCGAGAGTCGCCCGGAGGTGGCAAAGGGGACGTTCCCGACCTAGACTGGACCGGATAGAACAACTCGGGATCCTTGCGATCCGGAATAATAGGTATTTTCATCAAAACCAAGGCCGAGGTGACTGACGCAGAGACGGAAAGATTCGAGAGCAGCATGGTCGCGAGGTCAGCCAGTGTCGCTTGTGGGTTCTGAGAAAGGATGGTAAGCCACTCCAGTAATAGCCCCCAGAACCGAGGAAACTGGTACCGACGAGAATGTAGGACACAAGAAACTGGAGGAAACCATTATCTGAGAGAGACGGGATCATAATCGGCGAGTCCGATAAGTTTACCAACGCCCTGAAGGCATCGTGAGCGATCGCCTGCGCAAATTTTGCTCGTGTGAGGTTCCGACGAAATCGAAGAATCAGGGGGTCGATTTACGAGTTGATCACGACATAGAAGCTTGAGGTCTCTCACGACCTCTGATTCCGGCTGCTTTCCAAACCCACCGGGTTGCAGTCCTTTGAAAAAGATGGATCGCAAAGGGGCTTCTTTCGGAGTATGGCCGAGCAGATTCGACAGCGCGATCTGCCTTGCCTGCGGGTTCCGGTCATGCAGAAACCCCAGTAACTTTTGTCTCGCATTTTCAGCCACTGTGTTCGAGACGTTGTCGTATGAGCGCGAGGGGACCTACCTCTGATAGCTGCGATTCCATTTTCTGAGTGATCTTGAATGCCCAAATTAGGAGATGAAATGCTGCTTACATAACCAGCGCTTCTTTGTCTTCGGACGACAACTCGACCCGCGTGTCCCAGACGGCGTCGGCCCATTGTCCCCTCCTCGCCACCGTGGACGTCGATGGCCAACTACAACCTCACGCGCCATGTTGACGACCTCTTGAATACGACCCAGAACCTCCCCCCATCCTTTACCGTCCATCTCAAGTCCGCCCATTGGTGTCTCAACAACTTCAATGCTGGGGCCAAGTTCGCTTACAACCACCAAGTGGCTGTCCGTTTCCTTCCTGCCTCTCGTCATTGGTGGCCGTGCTGACGCGCTTCGTGAAGTCTTTGTTAGACGACATCCGTGCGCAACGCATTCCGGTGGATTTGTTGGAACTGTTTGATGTGGAGAGCGTGCCATTCTATGAGGGTACGCTGCGAACTACAGTGCATCCGCACGACTGCTGACGCTCTACACCTCCTCGATCAGGGCACTTAATAGTAGAGATTAGGGATCATCGCCCGGACGACCAACCTGAAGTCTTCACCCCCCACCGCGTGTTGTTACAGCCGAATGGGGAGACATTGTACGCGGATATCTGCCGCATGAATCAGAAGTCGGGAGGCGTTTGGACAGACCAACAGGCCCTGGAGGTTGAGGCACGGATTCTGGTATGCAGATCATAACGCGTTAGGTCCACCGCCTAATCTCGCACAGATGTCGACGGCGCCTCCTCTGTGTCTCGATCCCGATCCACATTTGACCCGGGCCGTGAACAGTATTCTGAGAGTTTCGGTGCCAACCGCTCCTCCTTCACTGAAGAGGAAGGCTTCTGCTATGGACCCCGAGGAAACCGCTTTGGAGAAAGTCAGGCGTGCCAAGATAATGCAATTCATGAAACCAACTACTACTCGCCCACACAAGTCGGTCCATCTCCTTACGCCCATCCGTCTGTATCTGACTGTTTTCAAGCTGGAAAGTATTAGAGGCCATCCAACGACAGAAGCTGGGCATCACCGCCACCGCTCCAGCCCAACCAACTGTACCACCACCACCACCAACTACCAACCAACCAGCCACACCTTCATCCGTTCCGCCTCCATCAACTTCCAGTACTCCCGCTCCTCAGCCGCCACCTGCTACTTTCGAACCCCCCAAACTCCCTTCCGTTTCACCCGCTCCCCGCGCGACACCTACACCTGTACCCGTACAAGCACAAGCACAAGCACAACAACCTCCTCGTATTCCCGTAAATACATTCCCCCAACCCTCCCCTACGCCACAACCCACCCCTGCGCAATCGCCACCGAAACCCGCGGTTCAGCAGCTTC
>Ga0307511_10007580_pt1 | contig 10913 bp, 17 predicted proteins | sample 13_EM_MG_FD_200266 | JGI IMG/M metagenome (GOLD analysis project Ga0307511, IMG submission 200266) | Populus trichocarpa ectomycorrhiza microbial communities from riparian zone in the Pacific Northwest, United States - 13_EM | ecosystem: Host-associated > Plants > Roots > Unclassified | place... | reverse complement strand
ATACTTCGTGTACCGTAATCACTAGTCGAACTCACGTCTTCAACTTCTCAATCGCTTCGTATACGGACCGACTGAGTTCGTTTTGTCCTCCGCTTGTCCTCCGATGAAGGGTATTACACACCTCTGCGCAGGTTAGGCCGAGCTCAACGTAGTCTCGTTTGTTGGCCATCGAGTCCTGGTCACACGTGAACATGGAGCGTCGAGTCGTAGGAGACGAGGAAACGTACCCTGACCACTGTGAGGAGGATACTGACGGATCCAAAAACGGCCTTGGCTGGTGTGATGCTGGAGATCTCCTTCGCAAGATTCATGGCTTCGATTGCTATGTTCAATGAAGAGAGGGTCCCGTCTCGCCCCTTCGGTCGTTGGGATTTGGCCGCCATCGTCAAAATTCAGCGTGGCGGCGAGAAAGCAGTCTCGCGTGAGGCTGTGAAGAGGGGGTCCGGGCCCTGATGGAGATAGGCGACCGCAGTGTCCGAGAGTACCTCGTGAGAACATAGTTATTTAGTAAAGAGACGGCGTTGTGCGATCGACTGGTTATCCGGCGCTTATCAGACCGGCACATGGAAATGTGGGGAGCTTTTCTGAGGTCGCCACCCCTCCTGTCAACCTGCCTAACGACGGCGCCCTCCCCTCCCCCTCTACTCCTCTGAATTGAGGCTGGATTCCAGCCTATCGTGACACCACCGAACTAATAAACCACACACGTAAACCAAATGCAATACGGGAAATATCAAAACGAAACGCAGATAGGCGACGAGCGGGCTGGGGGACAGTTGGGGCTGTTGTTTCCTTCCAATACTGTACGATGGACGACCTACGCCAACGGAACGGAACGTGCGGGACCGGCCATTCTGAGAATTCAAAAATATGAGCAGTGGATAATGACCAGGAGGTGCATTCTCCACACAACACGACCCACCAATATTCAACCCCAATTTCCATCACCGTTCAGTAAATGGGATCGAACCTCTGAGCGGCAAATTTTGAGTGGACATTGTGGTGAAGGATAAGAGTGAGATGTTTTACTATCCTTGCGTCGTCCGTTGATACTACCTGCTGGCCCCACTCTCCAGCCCCCCAGTTACAAACTTGCGTACGGCTTCATTCTTCATTCTTGCGTCGGTAGAGCTCGAGTACAGTAAAGGCACCCAGGCAAGACTCGTCCATCTCCTTCTCTAGCAGAACGGTCACAATCTCCACTCGATTCCAAGCTCGTGAGCCAACAAGGTGCAGGAGTGCTATAAACGCTGGCCATACTTCAGCGAGCTTCACCACCGGAACCACTGTGCAAGCAAAACGAGTACCACCCATAAGAAGCCCTCAATGCCACCAGGCTGCGGTTTTCCTGACACTGCCCAACCGTCGCGGCTCAACTACCTACCGAAACGCATGGGGAAGCGATTCCGAGACCCCGAGTCTGGGTCACTGCGTGACTCAAAACCTTCTCGTTGGCGTTTATTGACACAGAAGGCACGGCCGACAGGATAGTAGCGCCCACAACGGTCACTGAGCAACAAGATACTGATCGATAGAGTCCAGCCTGGGACCCCTCCCAGCGCTTTTTCGCCTCCTCCCTGCGCCTTTCATGCCACCCCCCAAAAACCACCTCCAATCTCGCCAACGGCGCGCCTTTCTGGAGTCTTGCCTCAACAAGGTTCTCCACTGACTTTGCAACTTCCTTGTCCATGACTTCGGTGACCTCCAAACGTAGCGTGGTCAGCTGTGACCCGACCCCCTCAAGATCTTTCCAGAAACCGTGTTCCTTCCAGAACCTATAGAAGTACATGTCGGTGAAGGAAGCACTGATCCCTAGAACCTCCGCGTTCACGAAGAGTGGTAAAAGCGAAGCCCCCTTCAACTTTCTCGAGCCGCGTTCTCGCCCCTCGAAACAAACAAAGGTTAGGCTCGGGTTTGCGTTATACGTCAAAGTCAGAAATCCCTTAGCCGCCCTGCCGTGATTGGAGGTGTCGTACAACAACTGAAATCCGTCGTCGCTTTCCGCATGAACTAGGATATAGCCATCGTAAAAGCCGGCGTCGCTGGGTTCGTGGGCTAACATTCGAAGTGAAGATAATGTGTTGAAGGCGGGGACATCTACGAGGCGAGGGAAACTCGGCAATTTACGGGCCCCCATCAGCCGAAGGGACCTGAGCTCGGGGAGTCTTATGGGAGTAACCCCCGACAGCTCTTCGCGGGGAGGGAACTTGCAGTGTGCCAAAGAGAGGGATATAAGAGATGGACTGGCGGAAATAAACGGAAGGAACGTGTGTTGGTCGAGTTCCATGGGATAGCTAGCATAGGCCAACCCGGATAACTCGAAGGAGGTTAGGTTGCGTACAGCCTGAGTCGGGTCAATGCAACAACCACGGAGAGTGAGGTGGTGCAATCCGGTAGGCGGCAGAGAGTCCCAACGAAATACGTCTTTGGGGAAGTTCGGGTAGATTCTGATGGCGCAATCCTGGTCTGCGTGGAGGCTAAGGCTTTCGAGGGCAGGTAGAGGAGATGTGAAGAATTTGACACCGTCAAGAGCGTTCTCAAAGTTCCAATCGAGTATGCTGAAGCGAACATCCAACTTGCGGATGCGTCGGATCTGCTCAACTTCCAGGAGAGGATCGATCCCGGTGCGACAATGATCGGGGTCCCTCCTATCGATTGGCAGTCCAGATGTTATCCTGACTTGTTCCAACGCAGGCCGGTTGGGGTAGAGGTAGGGATCGCCAGCTGTCAAGTCCAAACGCACGGTCAAAGGAGCCCCTCGACTCCTCTCCAGGCACGCGGCCACCATGTCCTGGTGGCGTTTTTGCACGAAAACCGCGGTCCATAAGTGAGGGTACGAGATCAAAGTCGACCTCCAGTACTGGCAGACGTGGGTCATCTTCACGATCTCGAACATCGACTCCAGAGTCCTTGGTTCGACGATAAACTCGGAGATAGCGGTCAGCGTTTCAGGGGGGAGCTTGTTTGCGAGGCTTAATTCGTTCCAGGCGACGGTGGTACTCTTGATGGCAGCTCCAAGGGAAGAATGAAGTCCTTGCAGCTGTTGGGCACATCAGTAAACCAGGGGTATTGGGACGTCGGGTGGGCTTACATTGTCACGCTCTACCAGACCGCCTCGTGAACTGTACCCGCGCTCAGATGAATCCTCTCCCCACCATACGTTTGGTACCGACTTACTCAGTATCAACGATGTTCCGTGCGAGGGAACGGAGGCGCTCCCGGGTCTGGGTGGCGATTGACATGATTGGTGCGGATGGGCTAGTGAGCGGCTGGGATGATGTCAGCCCGACCGGATTAATGTTGTGAACGCAATCACCCAAGTACCTTTTGTTGAGGGGCTGAAAGGGACTCCGACGTGGATCAGGAAGCAGGGCCGATGGGGGGGTTCTCACGGCCACTCCGACCCGTCGAACCGTTCGATTGTGACTGTAACAGTGTAACGGCGACAGAGGCGAATCCTGCACTGACGCGGCAACCCAGTGGAGTGGGGTGCATCCGCAACCGAATCATACAACAACATTTCACGACTATATGCATCATTGCTATCGGTGTGCTCTCTCGAGGCGTTCTCTTTTCGGAACTCCGGAATGAGCAAGGGTTTGTTGTCGGACTGAATTTGATGTTGGGAAGGTGCTGGGTAGGATTATCCGGGATGCCTGCGCAGATCTGGTGAGAGGCGGCAACGCGTACGGGCTCGACGACGTCCAACAGGGTATCTCACCCCCACCCGGAGCTTCGCGTAAGGTGTGGCACATAAAATCCTCCGGCTGTTCTGGACGTTCTGGGTCATTCACGACCAAGTGAGGGAGACTGGATTTCGCGGTGAAGTGGGGGAAGTGTCAGTGCTCCATAGTCTCGCAGGAACACAGAAAAAACAAGCCGCGATAGCTCAGTTGGGAGAGCGATAGACTGAAGTTCTACAGGTCACCCGTTCAATCCGGGTTCGTGGCATTCTTTTTCTCCCTTTCGATCACGCTATTTTCTTTTGAGGAGAGGTTTGGGACATACGCAAGCAACAAGCCGTAAGGTCCGGAAATTATTCGAGGCCAGGTACCCAAGGACGATCAGCGAAGAACGTCGCTGACCGCCCCAAATTCGCTCCATCAACGATTTTCAAGGATACTCATGAAGACCCCTCGAAGATATCACTGAACCGCCAAAAACCCCTCCCAGGATTTTCCCCCTGGGATCAACAGTCGACAGTCGATGAGGGGATCAGACCCGAAAGCCACACCCTCCTCTTAGGATCTTGCAATATGTGGCACAGCACTTGACATATGCATGGAGCCGGTCTGTCGAGCTGAATAACGTATGTAGACATGTATAATGTAAGAACAGGATGCAGGAATAACGAAGGTTTCATCTAAAAGCGACAAAGGGTAGGGAGACGTGCGGTCAGATCAAAGTACTAACTGTAAAACATAGCAGAACGAACAGGGCTTTTATAAACCCACGCGAAGTGATAGAAAGTCTCTTATCGTCTGAGGAAAAGAAATCATTGGCTGTTGCCACTGTTTTGTCTCGGGAGTATGTGCGTACTTGATATAATGGTACTCCGCGGCGATGAAGGGACTGGCGAAGCTGGGCATTCTGGTGTGTATGGGTATCCCGACGTTGTGGGTTGTGACGTTCTGGGCGTAGGCTCCTCACGCATTGGATCCAGCCTTGACAGAATCTCGCGTTCAGTAAACGATTTAGAACGCACCCTCGACGACAAAGAGCCACGTCTCGACCTGAACGGATCAGATACCATACAGCTGGAAGTCTCTGCGCTACGGTTGGTCATGCTGTCAGGGGACGCGAAGTAGCTACCACCAAGCGAGCTGCCTTCTCGGGTAGTAGCTGGAACGCGGAACACCTGCCGGAATTCACGGCTCGCTGGCTCCCAGGCGCTCGGGTTCTGCAACATTGCCTCTTTCTCGTGACGTCGTATGACGCGGTCGAAAGTAGAGAGTAATACTTGGGAGATGATGACCCAGTTTATCATGGATAGGCAGTACGCCGGGAAAAACAATTCCGGCGTCGCTTCGACCCCTGCCAGGATCGAAGTAACACCCTGCAGCAGCGCGATTGCCGAAGTGAACACCAGCTGTGGATGATCATCGACATATTCAGAAAAGCGTCGTTTCTTCGTTGGGCCACTGAAGGAGCAGCACAAACCTCGTTACGGAGTAGGTTTTTGAGAGTCTTCACGTGGGGACCAAATTTGCTGACGAAGCTAGACGGAGCAACCGACAACGCGTATGTCGAAAGTTTGCCGGCATGCCGTGTGTTGTTACCAAACTCGCGGCTGGGTTGTGAAAGCGGTTGTGGAGTGCGCAGGGACGGCTTTCGCTGCGTTGTGAGCTGATCCGAGCGCCAAACGGAGCCACCAGACACGCTATAAGTTCTCTCCAGCCCTGCGACACCGGACAGGTTGTCATCAGGAAGGTAGTCCCACCCTCCGCGTCGGCGTGAATCCCGGCTAACCGCTCGGTTAGGGGCATCGGGAATGATAGGGGTGGTAGGGATAGTCAATCTTCCCGGGCGCGACCTGTTCGCCCGCCAAAACCCCCAAGCAACTGTGTTACGGATTTGTCAATTGCGTGTCGGGCGGTGCGAGAAATAAATGAGGCTTACAGCAGCAGCTGATGAACAACAGTTCTCCGAATTGTGACACCACGGAGCCTGCGGCGTAGGTCATCGTAGACCTTCTGATGCACATCCCTACACGGGGGCGAGGGGAGAGATGGATCAGCCAAAAGTGAATTAATTGGCCGGGATTACTCGCCTGCTAACCGCCTCCCGGCGTCTAGGAAGGCCACATCAACAATCATTAGAACCACGCTGGTTGATCGCAGGAGAACCAAGCCGACCAGCACAACCTTTGAGTTGTCCAGACACCGGTATGCCTTTACGCCCAAGATTCCGGTGACCAGTAATGACAAGGAGAGGAAGCTGGTTATGGTGGATACGACTTCAATTCTACGAGTGACGCGGCTCAGTATTCAGCGACTGGGTCGGTGGGGAATTCACCACCCACGTTCGACAGTCTACCCGTTCGGTGAACGTAGAGATGAGGGTGGGGAGAGGGAAGGCGGATCCGATGGCTTGACTCCCAAGCAATACGTAGAACAAGGCCTTGTGGGGTACCTTGCCGGAATGGATGTAGCGAATGACGGTGAACGTATTTCTGAAGAAGAAAACGAAGAGAGCAGAGCAGATGATTAGGATAGCGTGGACCTGCAGGAGGTCTTTGATTAGGGGTGGGCAAACGAGGGATCCATCCACGAGGGGGAAGTATTTTGGTTTGAAATCTCCGATGGGCATCCCGGGGTAGTATTTGTCGAAATTGTGAATGACAACAGTGGCGGTAACTTCAACCAGGAGGTCTGCTCCGGTTGGCTGGACCAACGTCATAGTAGTGGTAGCGGTTGGCTGGACCAACGTCACGGCAGTGGTGGCGATTGGAGGGGTATATTCAGTCGTTGTACTCTCCAAGCTAAGAGGAATGGACCCCATGGCGGTTGGCTTGGGAGCTTAATGCGAGAGAGTAAGACGCCCAGGGTGATGTGGTGGGCGTGAGTGAGAGCGGGAAGAGAGGGGTTCAGTAGAGCGCGGTCATCAGGACCGGGAGAGTGCAGAGAGTGAAAATGGGAGACCAACAGGTCGAAGAGCACAGCACAGATGTTTCGCAACTGCGGCCGGACCAATCGCAACTTGTACATAACCCGTTTCATTGAGCGATCGGACCATCATCGGAGTCGGGCGCGGCGGGATGAGTGGGAGATTTGGTCTTCGGTCGCAGTTGCGTATGGCGTCAACCAAGACTTCGCCGGTCATTGTTATCACTGGCACACCCGGCACTGGAAAATCTACTCATGCCGAGCTCCTCGTCCAAGAATCCCCCGTTCCGCTACGACACATCAACGTAAGCGAATTCGTCAAGGAAAAGGAGCTGTACGAAAATTTCGATGCTGAATGGGATAGTCACATTGTTGATGAAGACAAGGCAAGATCTTGTGTCGTGCAACCGTTTGGTCGTTCTGGCTGACGCGTTAGGTAGCTGATTGACGAGCTGGAGCCGTTGGCATCTGCTGGTGGAATAATTCTGGATTGGCACGCTTGTGAACCCTGGCCGGAACGCTGGGTGGATCTGGTCGTAGTCCTGCAATGCGACCATACGAAATTATGGGAAAGGCTCGAGGAGCGGTGAGTCGAGGTGGTGGTGGTCATGTCCAAACTTCGTTATTCCTAATCCTTTGGGACAGTAAATATTCCCTCAAGAAGATAGCCGAGAACAATGAAGCGGAGATCATGGAAGTCGTCGCCCAGGAGGCTCGGGACTCCTACGAACCTGAGATTGTCGTGGAGTTGAAAAGCGAAAGCGTCGGGGATTTGGAGTCGAACGTCGCACGGATTGTCGAGTGGATTCATGCCTGGAAGAAGGACCATCCGGAGGGGGAATGATCGTGAATCTCTGCTCACCCCACGAACCGACCACCGGGTAAAGCCCTATCTGTATCCTCATCCTCTTTTAGATCCATGTACTACAACGCGCGGTCGTAAACGTTTTAGAGATAACGGTTTCGTGTTGTGCACCTTCTCGTTGAACTCAAGTTGAGCTTTCCGGTGGAGCACGTGATCACGATCCAATAGCTCTCACTCATTCACACTCATGCCATCAAGTTCGCGAAGACGTATCGTTTCAGAGGAGCCCGACGATGCGAGTGGCAAGTTTACCTCCACTCAACAGCCTGCACGACCGCTGACCAATTTCCCACAGAAATGGACATCTCTGTCCAGGAGGTGGAGTCCGAGGACCAGGAAGAAATTGTCACGAACACTCCTTCGAAGAGGAGGACTCGCGCAATGCGGATAGTCGACTACGACGAGGAGTCGGTGGGGGCGGAGGAGGAGGATGAGGCCGACGATGGCGAGGAAGACGCGGAGGGGGTACGTTCCCCACCACCTACAGCCGTACTTGTGCTAATCAATCCCGTTCGGACAGTCAGAAGCGGACGAACTGGAGTCCGACCAGGAATCGGAACTCCCAACTCCCGTTGCATCGAGGCTGAAGATCAAACTCAAACTTCCTCAGCCCTCAGCGTCGGTAGCGTCATCTCGACACACCTCACGAGGTATGGCTATCCCGCAAACTATGTGGTGTGGATTCCTCTCTAATGCGTCGTAGACGAGGATGAGGAAGATGAGATAGAGTCGGAGGATTCAGACTCAGTCGACCCTTCGACTCGTTCAGCATCCGTGGTCGGCGGGCGCACACTGACGGCACGTCAGGCTGTCCTTGCAAACGTCGTGGATCCCACACATGTGTCCCTCAGTGAGTCACAGGTTCGAGGTTGTAGGTCTTCCAAATCCTAATGCCCTCGTAGACCAGCCAGCTTCCGGGCGAAAGAAGAAGCCGCTGACCGATCTCGAAATTGCACTGAAACGGGAGGAGACCGCCCGAAAACGCAAAAACTTGACGGAAAAGAAGCTCGAGGACGAAAAGGTGATGTCTCTACTGGCACGTTCATGGGATTCAACATTTCTGACTTACTTCAACCAAGGCCGAGACTATAAATCGGCTTTTGAAGAAACAGTCACGGTCCAAAACAAAACGGAACGCGGCTCCACCGGCTGATACACCACTAGAAGGCGACGCTGAGGATGTCGTGGAGACTCCTCCTATTCAAGTGATCCCAACTATGTATCGGTGGGTATCCACATCCAGATCCCGGCCCCTGATCGAAGAAGTGGATGATATGAAAGTGGACAATGAGGCCGAACGAACCATGTCATTATCATTTTCCGTCCCTTTCATTGCTCTACCGCAAACAGCTGGTGCTACTTGAGTTGGTCGTATCTAGGGGAGAAACACTAGACAATACACGAAGTGGTGCGCAGACCACCAAAAGAGTGTGAATGACTATGCGCGAGCTGGGCAGGCCATTATGCGCCGCGCGTCAGAGCGAAATCCACGCAAGAGCAAAGAGGGCACAAAGAACGACCGTAAGCAGTACCTTGGGGATGGTGTGTTTGGACTCGCCTCTGTTTATTGGCAAGAACCCACTGTTCCCTACTCCATCCGGAATAACCGTCATAGTCGTTCTGTAGTTGGTGGAGCTAGAAATGAGTTCGCGGTGAGGAACCGAAATGAAGTCCCAGTTAGAGTATACCTACTAGGAGGTTTGAACGGTTGGTTGGCCGTTGATGGTGGTGGTGAACTCAATCCCCTGGATCGAAACAACGATGACTGTGATCGTTTCTGGTAGTTTGGTGCCGGTTGAGGTACCGCTGGGCGTTGGTTGAGGTTGTGGGGGCAATGTTGGTTGAGTTGCCGGCCCGTCAGGAACAAATCCGCTGTCGTCAGGTTGCCCAAATTAGCCTGATTGCTACCGTTGAGAGCATCGAGGATGACCTATTGGAAGGGGGGCCCGGCAAGGTGTTGGACGAGGGCGAGTTGTCAACAACCCACGGTGTGGTAGGGGATGGAGAGGAGGGTTGGTCACCCTGCTGGTAGTTGTTCAACCCAGAAGTGCAGGGCTGTCCACTTGGGTTGGCATTCTCAATCTTGAGAGACAGTGGGGTGATGGAGAAGTACGGGTTTCCGCTAATATGGGAATGCTCGTACAAAGTAACCTGGAACAAAAGGTTCAACTTCCAGCTGTGATCAAGTGACGATCGTGGGTTACATTGTAATTGCCGGGGGAGATACAGTTGGGGATGGGCCAGTTAAAGTGCTTGACTGTGCTGCTCGGCTCTTGAGTGAGCAACCCGGGACCAGTAGACACGGTGAAGTTGACTTTCTGCTCAGCAGAAATCAAGAAAACGTTCAGGGAATCGTAACTTGTCGGAAGACCAGAACCCGGGGACCATGCGGCTTTCTCCAACTTCCCGTTTCCAGAGACCTACAGAGAAAATGGTCAGGGTTCAGCTTCCGAGGCAACGGAGGATTCGCGCACGTCGATGGAGAGCTGGAGGTTGCTGTTCGCGTGGAGAGTGCTAAACCGGGAAAAGGTCAGGCTTTGGGGAACGGAGGATTTCAAAAGGCGCACGTTCCGGTGGCCGGCGCGTTTACGATTGCCAGGCCGTTGGTGTAAAATTGACCATTCTGGGCGGAAACGAGAGTGACGCCCAGCCAAAGGGAGAGAAGTCCAAGAGCAAGCCGGAGTTCGACCACCATCCGAATGGTGGGCGAGGTAAAAGAGAGGTGATCCCCGGTTTATCCGTATCCACAGTCTGAGACAGGTTCGGCCAGCCAGCGGTCGTTGTATGGTGAGGGGTTGCCAGGTCTACGTCAGATCGCGGTTTCCTGTCATGGAGCGTTGGCTCGGACGGTCTCACTCGGTCTCAGAGTTAACCGATGTCATCACACGCGCAACCAAGAGGGCAAAACCGTTCTACCTCCACTGCTATACCATGCTGTGCTGTTGGTGCGGTAAGAGAGATCGGAGCGTCGTTGAAATAAGTGGACTACACGCAACTTGTCTGCAACAGTATACTGGACAGAGGGGCAGGGGACCTACACCGCATCGGCGGTACCGTTGCCGAGCACGCGAGCCGATTGACGGTTTTTGATACATCTCTTGGCCCTTGAGGTCAAAAACCGTAAAAACCTCTCCGGAAGTCAATCGATCTCTCTTTTGCCGAGTACGCGAGCCCGGGGTCAGGTTGCTAATCATGATGAGGGTACTACATGATGAACGGTCCGTTGCTCGAGCTGGGTTCACGCCTCGGAGTTTCCGATTACCAGGGGCGATGTGGGTGCCAACTTCGTCATGTCATTCTCGAGCACGTTCCCCGGTATACCCTTGGTGTTTAGCCAGGCAACGAGCGGCCGGCTCGTCTGCGCTGAACATCCCTTCCCCGCTCTCCTCTTCCAATCTCCGCTTCTTCACATCACGCTTGAGCACGATGGTGGCTCGGCACAC
>Ga0307511_10007579_pt1 | contig 10914 bp, 9 predicted proteins | sample 13_EM_MG_FD_200266 | JGI IMG/M metagenome (GOLD analysis project Ga0307511, IMG submission 200266) | Populus trichocarpa ectomycorrhiza microbial communities from riparian zone in the Pacific Northwest, United States - 13_EM | ecosystem: Host-associated > Plants > Roots > Unclassified | place... | reverse complement strand
AATGGTGAAATCGTGAAAGCAGACGGTAATTTGAACCACCACAATACAATAGGAGGGCCTTATCACCCTCTAAAAATACACCAGACTGATAACTAACAAACAAGAGTAACTATACCATACGGAACTTACCTGGAAAAGCAAACTGCTGGCAAGAAAGGATTAGCAAAAAATAAATGCTGATAAGCAGCAAGATGCAATGATGATTGCCACGAAATATTAATTATCATGAAAATTGCTTTCGTCTTAATTTGTAAATTCATATACTTACGCGCTTTTATTTACTTGAATAGGAATATAGGATGGCATAACTCCATTGGTTATCCAGCAAAAGCGCAACAAGGGAATCTCAAATCTTTATATTTGTGAGCAATGGAAAGTCAACCTTGTACTGATTCAGATCATAACTCGAAGAGAATCAGTTGTTAAGCTCAATTCTCTGCCCAGGCCACTCGACCAACTGTGACAGAAAGTTGAAGAAAATATAACATGTTACCCTATCTCATTCATTTGCAAGACCGTCGATAAACCAGTAATTGGCCTTTGTCGCCTGCTACTGAAATGACTCCTGGCTTCGAATTGTCAGTAGCAATACAGGAAACACTTTCACCTGGTGAGAGAGAATTGATCAAACAACAACAACAAAATAAAAGCAGCCACCAAAGTTTATCAAAGCACTAATACAAAAAGGTTTAAAGTTCACTAGACTCTTGCTAGATTTCACAACCGAAACTAAAGTTCATATACTTGATGTTAAAAGCATGCGAATTTGGTGTTGAAAATGATTTTCTAACATTATATGAGATTTGGAAGGGTCAAGAACTGATACTGTAAGATCATGCGGAAGGGATTCATGCACAAGGTTAGGCGGATAATTCCCCAATCAATGTGATGCCATGGAATAGCATAAAATACAAGCCTGGATTACTCAAACTGAAGTATACCTTCAAAATGGTGCAGAGTGCCAAGTCTAGTCCCTGTTGTAAATTCCCACATATAAACAAGTCCATCAAATGTGCCAATGATTCCATTGCCAGATGACGAACCAATAGCAGCAGCCCTGCACAGTACTTCCCGGTCATACTTGTGAACTTTTAAACAGCTGACTCAATGTCTCAGATAATAGAAAAAACTTCTGGACATACAGCCAAGAGTAACTAAAATGCTTGCCTATAATGATGTTTACACAAGCATTTAACAGCAAAAATATCTTCATATATCAAACCATCAACTTAAAATGGAAACATGATCACTAATGGTAAAGAGACAATGGAGCAAACATTCCTCATAGAATCTTATATATGATCTTCAAGTGCTTTAAACCAACTGCATTTCTGTAGTCTGCTGAAAAGGGAAAGCACAGCAAACACCTAGCAAGGTTTGGAGAAGAGGAATATAATTTCAAACTTAAAAAAAAATTTGTGGGCACCTTGGATCCAATGCTTTTCCGAGGATCAACATATTTTTCACCAGTAGAGCTAGCCTCCACCACCCAACTGGATTTATACCGCAATCACTTGATATATAGTCTTCTTGAGTATCCAACTCAGGAATGGTTGAGACAAGAAGCCAGATGGCAATATCTTCTCCATCCAATGGAGGTAAGGAATAATACTCACTGTTCTCTGAAAACCATAATTTTGTTGCATCTACGATTCCATCGATTTGCTCCTCCACAGTAGAATAATGGAAACCATGGACTACTCTTTGCCAAGTAAACGAACTGATTGGAAAGAATTGACATGCTGAAGCACTTGGAGAAGAGACCCTTGCCATGAACATGCGCCTTGAGACATCCCTGGAAGAAATTACTTGCAATCAGATACAGATGGAATTCAGAACAATCATGAAACTGATGTCTGTTTCTCTCAGCTTTATTTTGGGGGAAAGTTGTTTAAGGGAGAGGAACATAATTTAGAAACCTTGTGCAAATGCAAGCGGATTGTAGCTTCAGATAAAAAAATCCAAGGCAGACAACAAAAGTCACGGCAGAGATATATAATGAGTAATCAAATATAAAGTTGGGAGAAATTTCAATATTTAAAGGCTTTCACAATGCTGACCAACAAGTACTGATAATTACACACATTGTTGCCATATCAAACAACTTTGAATCAAAGGAGATATCTTGTCAGCAGCATACCATACAGTAAATTCCCCGAAGCCGTTATTCCCAACAACTACAGATGCACAGTTCGGAACCCTCTTCAACTCCACTATGCAAGGGGATATGCAATCGTTAGCTGAAATGATAAATTCTTCTGTTGGTGCACTGCAAATTTTGAAAAAAAAATATGAAAACTGTACACAAGGAATAGATAGATAGCCTGATCAGAAGCTGCCAACTCAAACAAGCAAAATCAAAGCTATCTCCCATGAATCAAGCGACCGAAATAGCATTCTAGGGACTAATAAAAAATAGCATGCCTTCATTAAGTTTGAACTTTTGAACAGCAGCTAATCTCAATAAAAAGATGAACACATTAACATCAATTTATCCAAAATTCCTGAACCACTTCCTTCGAAAAATATAACCACCTTGCCAAGGAGAAAATTCAAAAGCTTGAACCCATTAAGGATGGTATATATTGGTAAAGCTCTGAACCAAATATTACTGGAATAAATATAGAGGACAAGCATTTAGGGTAACTGACTTTTCCTCTGATTGACTATTGAATCAGGCACGGACAATTATGGCATAAAAATGACCTCAAAAGATCAAGAAGCACCTAGTTCGGAGGATTGGGTGAGAAGCAAGAGCAGTCATTTCCAACACAATTTGATTGGTAAACACTGGTATTGCAGATTAGTACAAATATGATCAATTTATAAAGGAGTATACGCCAGAGAGCAAATGAATTGTTTATGAAGGAAACCAGTTGGCCGCATTGAGAAAATTAGCCTAAATTAAACATTTCAGACTCAACACAGATATCAAACCATGTAAATAGTTTGAGGAACTGAAGTCAAACGAAATGGACACTATCTCAGAAAAACTTACCTCCATGCTGAATTCATGGTCCAGAGATGTAGTCTCCCACTCTCTCCAGCAGCAAGTAGATGGTTAGGTTCACAGACCAATATACACTGCATGCTGTCAAATGTACTCAATTTTACCAGGACTGAAACATATCCAGTTTTTACTTGCACAATTTTCACTGTACTTTGCTCAGAGCAGTTTAATGAACAAGTTGAGCACAAACAATCTGTTCTTCCTTCCCTGATGAAATATATGGGATGTTAGTGCCCAAACCTTACTTTTATCACATATAATCTTTTCTATAATATAAACCCACAGGAGTAATCAACCTGCAATAAGGTGTTTTCATGCTGCCAAGTAAAACAAGATTCTGCCCATCTGGGGTTAGTTGCAGGCCAGATCGTTCAAGTGCAGTCTAGTGAAGAGTAACAACAGAGTCAAAATTATGACAATAAGTTGCAAGCACAACAGCCAAAGAATTCAGTTAATTATTAACAATGCATCTATTTCTTACTTCTCTACCAAAGATATCTGTTGAAAATGGAAACGTTACTGATGTGTGGCCAACAAAAGAAGGGTTCCCTGTTCTTGTTTCTTCAATTGCTAGCTTGTACAGAAACAGGGTTCTGTTTTTATCTACCAAATGACCACACAGAGCACAAACATTGATTTCATCTCCTTTTGTAACCACCAACAGTGACAAAACAGGCATGGGGTGAAGATAGCACCCCACAAGCTCAAAGTTACCCTCTAGTTCATTGTTGTGCTTCAAGTTCCTATGTAGTTTTAGGTCTGAGTTAGTCTGAACTTCCTTGACACTGGATGTGTTATAGCAAGAGAATGCTGTTCCTAGCTCCGCAGATAATACTGGTGGTCCATTTGTATCGGAGGTATTCTGGCTCACAACCAGCCTGCCTTCAGAATAAGCATGCGGTTCTTCTATTTTTGAAACCGTTGCAGCAAAAAGATTTGAAGCATCTTTGCCCATGGAAGCACCGGAAAATGTTTGAGTTTGTGATACAAAAGGCAACTTGCTCTCTGATAAAGGGTTGGGATTACTAGTAGTTTCGTCTATCTGCATACCGTTGAGCTGGTCTCCAACCATGGGTTCAGAACCAAAAATAGCATTTTTATGTGGTTTGTCCACAGAAGAACTCATCTGGAACATCTCTGAGTTAAGTAAAGTTCTTGTAGTTTCTGGGATAGAATCATCTCTCAAATTTCTACATATAATACTTTCTGAGAATGAAGCATTACATTTTCTTGTTGAAGATGCTGCTTTTGAGACCTTTTTTCTGGTATATACGTTTTTTGTCACTTGAGCAGTAGACAAATTGCCTGATTCAGGAGTCTCAGCCTTGACACTGATGTCATTCCTTAATATTTGCACAGAAGCGCCTAAACCTCTTTGGCTCATATTACTTTTAGTAACCACTGCAAGAAAACAACCAATATGTGGTTTAGTTGAAATTTAACATCAAAGGATCTGAAATAATGCAAATGCACAAGAATTTCAGAATTTAGCTGGTCCATATACAGCTTTGAACAAGGTTTTCTGCACATGCATTGATTTACATATACAAAGTTCCTGCTCAAATTGGTAACATACGATTCCAAGATAAGCAGTTCATGAAGACACAGAAACTACATGGAAAGGGCATGTATTTTCACTTGAAGGCCAGTAGGGAATATGCGCCTTGTCTCATAGGCTAGACTGCAGTTCAGTTCACCATTATAAGTTTGGTTTTGGACATATTATCAACAAGTGGAACTGATACAGAATTGACTAGAAATGATGACAGACATTACCATCATTGAAATCTGTTCCACGGTTGAGGTCTTTTTCCCCAGGAAGGAATTTGGTACCAATTGAGTTTTCATCCATTTTTTTGCAAATATCCTGATTTTCTTCATACAAAACATTTTCATTGGCAGACTTGATGCCAGAAACAGATTCATAAGGGTATAGATAATCATCCTGATGCCTTTTATCCAAAGCCAATTGCACTTTGCTTTGCACTTGGTTGTGACAAAAGATGTCTTTAATCCCATCAGTGTCAAACTGACAAACTGATGACTCCGTCCCATCTATATTAACAAACTGATCCACTCTGCAGGGAGGACATGCATCTGTATCAAAACAAGGTTGATCAGCCTCAGCAGTATTGGAGGGTGATATTGGCTGGTTTGTTACATGAACCCCACATTGGTCACCATCAAAACTGTCAAGAACAACAGACTTCACATGCTCAGAACCTGGGAGAACTGAACCATATACACAAGGAGATTGAGCCTCCACGAATTGGAGATTTTCATCATTATTTTCATGAGGTTTTGGTGTATTAGGCAAAATCTCTGAATAACCAATGGTCTTCTTCTTTTTTCTTAACTTGTTTTTGAGCAGAGGTATTGCTTGAGGAAGCAGAAACGTCATCATTGACTTGGCTATGTCTTGACCTGCTGAATCAAAATCACTTCTTTCAGAATTCCCATTTGAGTTGGGTGTGCCTATTACTTCTTCTGGGTGCGATTCAGTTATAAGTCCTTGGGAAGTGATGGCCTCAGTCACCAGTAACTCTTCTCTGACACTGCAAGCACTTATATCATGGGTAGCTTGAGCAGAATTTGTAATATTATCTGCATCAAACTAGTGTCAAGACAGAAAATGGATATTTGGAGAAAATGATACATCACCAAAAGTTGAACAGGAGAGCACTTGGGCACTCCAATTTCACCAACTCGGGAAAAAAGCATGAATAAGTTAAGGAATACCTTGCTCAAAATCTAAGGTATCAGGTGCACAAAGATCAACATTGGGTACACATGGCTGGTCTTTTGGAGCTGTTGCATCTTCAGCCTGGCCTTCCACTGACATTGTAAAATTTGACCCTTCCACTTTAGTATCCAGTGACCTATCAAGCTGTTACATAAAAGAATGTTTCTCATACTAGGCCAATTTGACTAAAGAAACATGAATATTTCCGACAATTGGGAGAAATGAAGAATTTTCTGAATAGGGGTACAAAAAATGTAACTGGCTCAGTTCATTAATGTAAGAACCTAAGATACCGTACAAAGGTAGCAGGAAGTAAACAAAAACTCACGGGTTATGTAAATGTCTATCAATTCAATAGTGTCAAGAGGCGAAAAAGTTCGGAAGCAACGAGTGAAAAGGCACTAACAATTTTATCTTCCACAGACAAGTTGACGACTCCAGTGGTGGATTTAGAACTTTTAGACCAAGCAAGCATGCTTTCTTCAGGTCCAGGGGCAGCTTTTTCTGTAAGATGATCAGAGAAGTCAACTGACTTCAAGGGAAAATCATCCTTGGCTGATGAGTGATCAGTTTCTCCTCCAGCTACAGGTTTTAAGCAAACTGCAGTTGACAATGTTCCTGGAAGTTTACAAGACTCCTGCTCTTGGTTAAAACTTAAAGTAGACCTCCATTGCTTATGAGTTTTGGAAGCTGAATCAGATGGCTCGGCAATATACATTACATCTTCAGCTCGGGATCTTTTAAAGCTAGCAGTACTTAATGACTCAGGATTCGTAATTTTTTGGCTCTTACTTCTCTTTCCCTTAACCTGAGATCTTGCCAAGTAGGGTGGTAGATTGGGATGTGTGCATGCATCTGTGCATCGGTTATTTAGCTCTGTTCCAGTGGACCCATTGGAGAAGCTGGGGGATAGTGGGCTCTGTTCTGCAATCCCATTTACATTTGTCACCAGTTCTCGTAGTAACCTCTGGACAAATGGATTTTTGAACCCAAAAAACTGCATTGCTCAAGCATAAGAGAAGGAATTTTTTAGCACAAAATGAGGTTCCTTTTCCTTATCTTTCCCTAGTTTTGCAATTGATAATAGAGGAAGTCAGTCTCCTGCTTGTCAGGACACTAATCAATTGAACACCATGCAGCTTGAAGATTAATACAAAGGAAACAATCAGAAGGTATAAACAATTTCTAGTTATATTAACGAAGTAATCTGGAAGAGCCATTACTTTCATAAGTTGCAAGCAATAGAACAACAAGGGCCACTGAGATGAAACCTCAAAAAAATTACAAATGTGGCCAGCTTACTGCAAACTGAGGTTATATATGTTGGACTTCTGTAAAGTCTAATACCAGTCAAATGTAACTAATGTGAACATCAATGCATCTTAGCTACAAAGGTTAGAGGCTTATATTGGATGTGAGCAAAGCTCATTCCAGTTTCTGCAAGATGAATGTCTGAATATGATAAAGGTGTGATACGACACTAAATATTTGCAATAAATGTGATTTCAAGATTGAACTGATTTTAGGAAGGAACCAAGATTTACCTCTATGCCATCTATCATGCATGAAAATCTTTTTCCATGCCAAATCTTTGTGTGAGGGCAACAATTCTTCTGAAATTTCTGCCACACAATATCAGGAGTTTGACCGGAACATGAATATCCATCAGTGGAAGTGATCTGCAGCAGTACTGTATTTGTCATTCTTATCTTTCTACCTTTGCGTAAAACTAGCTAAGAATGATAAAAACCAAAAGGGCTAGGTACAAACCGCAAATAAAGGCCCTTTAGGACCTTCATGAATTTCCATCTTATAAGCTCCCCCATTGTAAGCTCGACGAGCTTGGTATCCAACAGGATAAGGATACCGATCTTTACCCTACAAAATAACAGAATTTAGGTGACAAAATACATGACATAATATGACACGGACCACAGTCTATAGTTTTCTACAAATTTCTAAGAGCCTTCACTTTGTTATTTCTGAAACCACATTGGAATGCTTTTGCTAATCCTTGATAAGGAGCCAAATCCACAAAACAAGCAGAACAGCCCTATGCTTCACAAACACACACCCAACATGCATCAAAACAAGTAATTTTATCAAAACTTCGAAAGTGAAGCAGTATATTATGTTTCAAATGCATTACATGCGTACTTAGTTTAGATACTTCCTTCATCCTAGTCTTGATCCTCAAAATTAAAAGCACCATTTGAAGCCTTAATTTATCTACTACCAGAAAATTCTAGCAGCAAATTCTTCAAATCTAACCACCCAATCAAAAGATGAATAAAACCTCAAACCCTAAACAGCATTTTCCAAGCCCTAGGCTGACAAATCAACACGGATTGCCGAAGTCTGTTGTAAACTACAGAAAATGAAATGGAATCAACTACTAACCAGCTTAAATCCATACTAGTCGGATCGGATCTATCTCCAAATTTAGAACCATTAGACGAATAATCAAATATTTGCATAATATAATTGAAATAACCATTAAAAGTTCACTATACAAATTGGAATTTAAAACAAAGATCAAAAGATGTCGAGAAGGTATTAAAGCGTTGATGGATTTAACTTGATTAAAATTGAAAAATTGAAAAAGAAAACCAAAGAACGAACCCTAGTAGAGCTCCAGTACTTCTTGTCCCAGGCGCCACCGCTATAGAGAGATCCGATTGAAACTAATTCAAGACCGCCTGTTTTCTCCGCCTCCTCTCGATCTTCTCCTTCTTCCTTTAGTTTAGATTTCGCCATTTAAAAGAATAAGAAATCAAATGCGAATTTGCTTAGTAGAAAGACTGTACGGTACTGATTGATTGATGCGAGAGCGGGAGGAATAGAGGATTTTAATGGCGGGAGTGAAAATTTAAAGTTCCCTCTCACATGCTAGCTTAGATAATTTTTTGAAACAAAAATAATAAATCGAATAGGATAACTTCTTTCGAAAAAACAAATTCGCCGTTGCCGGGGATCGAACCCGGGTCACCCGCGTGACAGGCGGGAATACTCACCACTATACTACAACGACCTTGTTGTAAGAATAATTTCAAAGTATTTACAAATATCTTAACAATAGCTGAACTACCTTTCTGATGCTGAAACGTCCTTGTGATCACAGGCATAACAGAATCATGCTAAATTTACGGTTACTTGCTAGTTTTTTTTTTATTATTATTATTCATGTAGGGTATTCGAGCTAATTTAGGTGCATATCAACTAGTTATTTTGTTATTGATTATGAAAGGTCATGGTTCGTTTATGAAAATATTCGACTGAATATGTACAAATCTTAAGAGTCTTTAAATTTTTATTCCTCATCGATCAGATGAAGTTGAAGAAGATAAGGTTTAATTATGTTTATATATATAAAGGATTGTGTTTAGTGTTGGAAAACATGTATTGTAATAAAAAAAAGATATGATTGTTGAGAGAATTAGTGTTGATTTTGTATCTTTAATATAAAAAATCATTTTCCTTAAAATACCATTTGTACTGCTCGCTACAAATTCAATTGTTATTGAATTCAGAGCAGATACACTTTCAGGGCTGGTATAAAAACTTAGACAGTTTTTGGAAAATATACTGTATTTTTAAATAAAAAATATTTTAAATTACAAACACCCAGCCTTACCTGGTGCATGACACTCTATTAATATTTATCTATGTCCTCTTTTTTTTTTTTCACGGTACAATACGCTCCATTTGTCTTCACGGTGTGATTGATTAATGACTATTTGATAAGAAGTTAATAAGAATTTAACATTTTTTAATTAGACGTTCTCTTCGTCATTAATCAAGATTATTAAATTCTCTTGGTGTAATGTTAGCTTTTTCACTCGTATGAAAGTGAGATTCAAGGGAGAATCACGCTACAAATATATACAAGTCTCTCTTTTATTTCTCCAACATCATGAGCGCCTCCATTAATCGTGGTCTCCTAGTATATACTAGGTTATTCAACCTCACTATATTGAATCGGTTTAAATTTCTTTTTACTATAATAAAGATATTTAGATATTATTAATTTTTTTAATGAAAAAAATTCAAATTATGTGAGAATTGATTCAATATTATTCAATTGACTTTACAAGTTCAAAAATAAATCATACAACCTATAAAAATATAGTTTGATTAAAAAAATTTCAAGATAATATTTTTTTTAATATTAAGATAACGACATGTTAGATTGATTTAGATCAACCTGGGTTAACATGTAAAATCCGCGACCCAGACAGTGAGACTATGATAACTTCATAGAAAGCAAATCAAAAATAAATTATGAAGCAATCGATCCAATGTTGAAGGATGAGATTGAAAAAAAAATCAATTAAAAAGGGACCTAAAAAGTGACCCGAGTTAACTTGTCAAACTGAGATGACTCTATGGAAAGCAAATAAAAACAAATTATGAATCTCAATCCCCAATCAACCAAATATTGAAGGATGTGATTAAAAAGAACATAAAAAAACAACTCAAGTCAATCCGTTAAACTCATAATCTAAGTCATCAAACCGAGAGAACCTCGTAGAAAAAAAATAAAAAAAATAATTTGATTTAACTTCGGTTAACCTGTCAAATCAACGACTTTGGTTACGAGGCTGAGATAACCTTATAGAGAGCAAATCAAAACAAATTATGAAGCTCAATTTCCAATCGTCTTTGTTGGAACCAATGTTGAATGATGAAAATTATGAATTTCTAATTAAAAAAATGACACAAAAAATTAGTTAAGTCAACTATTAGGTCGTATCACAAGGATTAACCTGTTAAACACTATTATTGGGTCACGAGGTCGTGATAACCTAATAAGAAGCAAATCAAAACAAATCATGAAGCCTAATTTTCATTTAAACACGACATTAAATGATGAAATTGAAAAAAATAGTCAATCAAGAAAAAAAAATAACTTAGTCAATTGAGTTAACCCATCAAATTTATGACCTTAGTCATGAGACGGGGATATCGTTGGTCAAATTGGTACCTTATATTTGCTTTGGTGGTCAAATTTGTTCCTTACAAACTATATACTACAGGAATTAAGCTCGCCTCTCCCTCTCTACTATCTCTAACATTAACTAACCATTGAACACCCCATGCAATCCTCCTTGCAAACATATCGATACATAAGCTTAAAAAAAAAAAAAAAAAAACCAATCAA
>Ga0307511_10007578_pt1 | contig 10915 bp, 11 predicted proteins | sample 13_EM_MG_FD_200266 | JGI IMG/M metagenome (GOLD analysis project Ga0307511, IMG submission 200266) | Populus trichocarpa ectomycorrhiza microbial communities from riparian zone in the Pacific Northwest, United States - 13_EM | ecosystem: Host-associated > Plants > Roots > Unclassified | place... | reverse complement strand
GGGTGGGTGGTGGGTGCTTGGAGAGGGAATAAATCGTTGTATAGAGAAACACACCTGCGTACTACAAACTTGATGCGTAGACATAAAAGACCTAAAAGACATCAATCGCCAGCCAGAGAACTTTGGTAGGTTGCAATCCTCATGGCTTACCAAATCGCCGAGCCATCAGCGCTGTAGGGTGGTGCATTCACCGGGGGACATGTCACGCAGTCTGGCTGCTCCACAGTCCACAACACCCAGAGCAAGCGTGCATGTATGGATCCACACGTACTTCTGCCTCACCAGACATTCCCTTCCAACCCCTTCCTACGCACTCGTTAGCTAGTCGGGCCATGTCTTGGCTTTCGGGCTCTCTGGCGGTTGGGCGTTGGTGGGTGAAGGCCCGATTGCTGATAAATAATGGGTGGTACGAGAGGTTGCACTCTGGATTGTAGAAAGGTTGCAGAAACGCCCGGCGATCGAGGGCTTCTCAGTCTGAAAATCGCCTTCGTACAAATGACGTCAGGGCCCGAGGTGTTCGTATTGCGCCACCGAGCAGTAGCCAGTGATCCTCGACTAGCTGCTTGAATGCCTCTGCCAACTAAATACTATCTTGTACGAGTGTCAGGGAAAACCAAAGAACTATTCCTACAGGTTCTGGAACCTTTTTTGGGTCTTTTTGGGGGTGGGGTCGGTCTGCTTGTATGGTTATATGCGGCGGAATATATGATTGTAGCGGAAATGACATTAGTTGTGGCTTTGGGCATGTTGCCCACACGTTCCGACGGGGAGCAGTTGCAGGGAGGTAAAGTTGTTCAACCGCGGTGTCCACAATGCAGGAAACTCGGATTATTACATTTTTACTCAACTCCTGACGTTTATTGGGGTGTTTGTTGTCGTCATCGTCGTGGTCCACATCATGAACCTCGCGTAGAAATTGGTCTACACCGGTCACTCGTTCGCAAGGTATAATGAAGTATATTCGTATACTAACTAAGGCTTGCTTGATGATAATAAAGAAGGCAAGGAGATCTACCCCCTTAAACACCCCCACCACTGGAATACAAACCCGGGAAAATAACTTTAATCCGTCCACCCCGCCGTTTAGCACATTTAGCCCGTTCATCCCCAAGGCCCGGCTCATGCACTGATCCTTCTCAGCCCATGCGTCGACATTTATTCTGTCCCAGGATGCTTGTATTGACATTCAATTCTATTCCCCAAGTTACTTACACTGACCTCTGTCACTCTAGTGTTTGGTTCCAGAGCTGGGGTTCCCGGCGGAGGCTGTTTTATAAATGCCAGGCCTCATCATGTTGTTAGCCCATGCATTTTGGGATCTAGATGTACACCATCCCGATCTTGTATCCACTTTGGGTTCTTTTCTTCTTGTCCACCCTCAACATGGTGGGGTTCTCATATCTCTCTATCTTCAGGAGCCAGATGGAGGAGCCAGATGGGAAAGGCTCATGCACCCGGGAGATTAATTTTCCAGGTTTAGTATAAGAGATGTGCCCCTGTTGACCTTTGGGATAGGGGCAATACGTTCTAAACTGGAATGCAATTGACATCTGTCCGTGCCTTCGGGGTTCCACCGTGGGACTCCGTCTGGGTGTTTAGTGAATCAAGAGTGTGGATTGTAGAAAGTGAGCCAAGGCCGTCATGAAATGTGAGATCGTGGTATGCCGCGTCCGGAGAAAGATTGTTTTGGCCTCAGGGGCACGATGCAGCCCCAAGAGCAATTGTAGCCTCTATGGATTGATTTTATTTAGTGCAGCTTCTGGGTGCCATTGTAAGTTAAAGCCAACTGCAAGAACGTTTATAGAAGTCTCCTCGTGGGTCATACATCTTCAATTATTCCAATGCGTGGTACGTCTATGGTCACTCAGGAGGGCTTGACCAGAGCGTCGTGAAGAGTGCTTGACTAGACGGTCATGAAGGACCCTAGTGAGGATTTCTGCATGGTACCTGTGCTATGGGCCTTTGATGCATGTCGTATCGAGATCGATTGGGAGCTCACGCAACCGCGGGTAGGGAATATGAGACTCCATTTTGCTCAGGATGCCGCGTTGTAGATAGTCCAAAAACGGAAGGGTCTTTATACCCCACCCCACAAGCTAGGACAAAAACGTATACTAGAGCAAAGAGTCAATGGTTGGTCATAGTGTAGGTACCTTGACATGATAAGGGTTCCTTGTTGACTATGTACGCGCTACGCTTTCCCTGTGTATAAGCCGATGAATCCGAAATCCCATAAACTTACCGTGTGAAACTACATTCGAACCTTGCTTATCACGTCTTGGGGGATACTTTCGGGATGATCAGAAAAGGTCTTACATACCTGGATCTACTCATATCGGCCCTTGGATAGCTAATAAGTAATGTTGACTCCCATGAACCTGCCCCTGTAGGACTCCCACATATTCTTGCACGCTATCGCGCTGTAGTGGCTACGTATTCTGGGAGCTTTGGCAGGATTAAATTCGGACATTTAGAGGTGAATCAATCGTATAAATTCAAATAGATAATGAACGAGGCAAGCAAAATAAAAACTAACTAAACACACCGGTCACAGAAACTTGGCTTACCATCAAGTCATGCCGACCCGCTCTGTAATAGTAATGGTGATCTTCCCCAAGCCAAACATTCCAACCTGTATTCCTCGCCGCCGGGAGTAGGGCACCCAAGCTAGGAAGCTTGGGCCCTCAATGGCTGAGTTGTGTAAGCATCGATTGGAGCCAAGCAGCGGTACTCGCCGCCATTTCATTGTCAAGCTTCACTTCAATCAGACCATCTTGGTTTGGGTGGTTCATCGCATCCACGCCGGGAAGCACAAGCTTCCCACCCTCGATACCTGTGCACATCGCCTGTAGCCAGGCCGGCGTGAGCGTGGTAGTTTCACCTGGAGACTGCGCAGCTACGCCGCTCTTAATCTGGCCATCTTCGCGATCGGTTAGCACACGCCACAGCTTCACAGGACGGGCCTCTACCGCCTCGCTATCGCCTGTGCCATCCGGAATAGGATCACATTGGTATTTGGAACCCAGGACCCCTTCCAAGAGGGACTGCGCTAGAACGTCGTCGTCCACGTCGTATGTTGTTTTGTCGCTGCTGACAAGTGAATGCGAGGAAGACATGTTCAGTTGTAGAATCTGGTGGGAGTGATGAATCTAGCGATCTTTTGTTGGTTGGGTCTTTTATTTGTGTTTGTGAGTTATGTATGTGTGCGGTTTCGGAACTCTCAATGCTGGAACAGACAGGACGGGGTGAGGGGCCCTTTTAAGGTACCGAGTGGGAGGCCATGCGATGCGGGGCGGCAAGGCTTCTTTCTGTCGAATTAGTAACGGGTGCCGAGGCTGGTGCCGACATGACCGCGCAGGAGCGAGTATCGGGCACTATGGCCAGGGAATAAGCGGGGTCCCTATCTTCGCAAGTGATTGGTCTACATATTGCATACCCCCATTCCTTCGGCCAAGCTGTCCATTCTTGCTGCAGCTGAATGAATCTGTTAACCCTATCAAATCAAGCTGCATTCCCTGGCGATAGCAATTATCCCCTAACTCGTCGCTATCCTATCCTCAACTCTCGCAGCCACGCATTACCCCCGTCTCCTCTTTGACGGTTTGTGCTTTACAGAGGTTTCGATATACGAAAGCCCCGATATAAGAAACCTGGATACAAACCACCAAGCCCAGTCCCCCGTTACAAGCATTCTCGTTGCAAGTTCGCTCTCCGAAAATCAGCCGACCGTCCCCACATATATATAATCTCTAGAGCCGTATTCTTGTATTTCGCTGGGATTGTTAGAAGAAATTGGCACTAGTAGCGGACTTGAGCACTCTGTGGCGGGGGCGTTTACGCAATACAAGCAGGCATTCTTACCGATAACCGTGTCTTCCCTCCCACTACACCGCCACAACGTCGCCACTACATCAGAAATCGGACATGGTGGGAAATGCTCAGAGCCATCTATCTACCCATGCCCTCCAACCCTCCGTATAGCCTTTACTGGTCTTGATCGCTAATATTAACCATGAATAGTATCCCGCCACCTCCTTCCACCCCTTGAAGGCCAGTCGGGACTGAAGCCAAACGTCATGACGTTCAAGACAATGCTACACAACATCCTACAGATGGATGGTGTGCTACTAAGCCTTTTTTTTTTGTAAATCATTACTCGTATTTATACTAAGGTACATGACGAGGGGGTGCATCCCCGGGTGGAGACCCGGCTGGATTGTTCAACCTCTGGGCCACCCCAACCCTCTTCCTCCTCTGTTCTAGCTACATTGTGACTTCGAAACCAACAAAAGGAAAAAAATTACCTACTAAGCCTTTGTATGAATCTCAACAGCCAGAGAAAAATCTCGAGACAATCGCACATCAGTAAATTTGTCTATCCGAAGCAAGCCCGCTCAGCTACCTAGAGAATCCGAAGCTAGAGCGCAACCGTTCACGTATTGGAAAATATGAGCACTTATGTGAAGCACTATGCGAATGGCATCAAGCAATATTTGCCCTCATTTCAGCCGGCTTAGGGGAAACGCAGCTCAGTTCGAAGGTGTGCGTGCTCCTTCGCTTATTCTACCTCAGGGGCGTCACGGGAGTGACGTGGTATGCCTGTCCATGGTGGGAATACGATTCGGGCATTTGTTACTGACAGCGGTTACAGAAGGACATTCATTCTTTCCGCAATACATACGACATTATCTGGGTCTAGCATAAAATAACGTTTCAAACTGGGGATATCTCCCCAACCCAAGGTCAGTTCCAACGCGTCCTTGAATCCGACACCAACCCCGAATGCTATGCAAACCGGCGCCCAATACAGTCCTACGATGCACGGGACTCGAAGCTAAATTTCCCGATAAAACCACCAAGTCTGAGGGAGAGGGAAACAATTCAAGGCCCTCACAGGTCAGCCTAAACGCAGTTCCTGGGGATGGCTCCTACAATTTCTCAACCGGAGTTCAGAAATACAAATATATAGCTAGGCCTGGGCACGAGACGAGACGTCTCGTGCCCAGGCCTATATATAGCACGAGGCCATCCGCACCTGGGATAACCTGAGACCCCCAGGAAGACAAGGCATCCCAAACCCCCCTACTTCAATTCACAGCTCTAACCGCTCCAGCCCCTCGAACCGCTCGACTAGCTCCACCGACTCAACGACTAAGGCCCAGATACTTGGCTACGAAGCCACCAAACCAATCAGGCGGGGAACCGCCCGAATCAATGTTTAATTCACCATCCCCCTCCCCCACGGCCGACGGGCTCCACAGGAAGGCCAACGCGAGACGGGCCCTCAGGGTCACCTATAACAACGTCCAAAGATCGGACGCCAATGCACACACCATCCTCGAGTCATGTAAAGATCATCACATCATCTTCCTAGCTGAACCACACATCTTCGACTTCGGCCACACCCGAGGCACGGCTCTACACCCAAACTTTCACCTACTCAACCCCAACCTCAGCAAAAACTGCCGCCTCACCGCCTACGTCAACAAGAGACTCGGCTCCAACATCAGATTCACCATCAACGACCACCTAGCTGAAATCACCACGGGAGGTTGCCGGGTCACAGGTATCTACGCCGACCAGCATGGGACCCCCGACCAGCTTTACAACCTCCTCAACTCCATCAGACCACACCCCAAGAGCTGCATCCTTGGGGACTTCAACGCTCACCACGCCTCGTTCGGGAAGAAAACCAACCGAAGGGGGGAAGAAGTCGTTCGCTGGAGCCTCCAAAGAAATTTGTCCCAGCTAGTCCCCCATAACACTGTCACCTGGAAAAGAGGAGACAAGACCAGCACCCTGGACTTAGTCTTCGCAGACGGGAACACCCAGTTCCTCCCCCTACCCCTACACCTCTCCTTCTTCGCATCCGACCACTGCCTCCTCTCGGGAGAGCTCAACCCCACCAGAACGGAAGAGCACTCCTACTCAGTCCCCAACTGGGACTTCTTCCAAGAGTACGCAGAGGACCCCCCCCCGTTCACTCCCACCACCTACGGCCAAGGCTACACACTCCTAAAAACCCTCTTCGCCAACAACCGCATTTCCAAGAGGGCGTCCTCACGCAGCAAGAAATGGTGGGACCAAGAAATCGACCAACAGCTCTTCAAGTGCCGCCGAGCCACCCAGGGGGAGGACCTCAAGTCACAAAAAAAGGCGCTTCACAAGATGATCAAGAGGAAGAAACGCGAATGCTGGAGCAAATTCCTCCAACAAAACGGACACAAGGATCCGTGGCACATTGTTCGGATCGCCAAAGACCCCTTCGCCATGAAGGCACGCCTAAACACGATCAAGGAGGGAGAAGCCTCCCTCTCCTCACCTTCACAGATTCTCGACGCCTTCAAGATGCAACACCTCCTAACGGAGGGCACACCCACACCGTCCCAGCAACCCGCAACATCCCCAATCCCCTACCAACAGGCCAGCCCCCACATCGTCAAAGAAGTTCTCCGAGCTCTCGCTCGCACCAAAAACAACAGCTCCCCAGGGCCAGACGGCATCTCCTACCGTCTTTTACGCATGATACAAGACACCGACCTCGGCAAGGCGGTCATCAACGACATAGCTCGGAACATAGAGCTCCCAAGCCAAACTCCCCCACCCTGGGACGGCCTCAAAATGGTGATGATACCGAAGCCAAACAAGGATCTCAACACCGTCAACGGGTGGCGCCCCATAGTCCTCAGCAACACCTCCAGCAAACTCGGGGAGAAGGTAGTAGCCGACCGCCTACAAAGAGCGACCCAAGGCTTCCACCAGTACCAATACGGGAGCAGGAAAGGGAGGTCCGCCATCGATGCCATGGCCATCTCAGTCAGCAGGATCATAAGGGTTCTGGGGAAAGGCGCCAGAGTCTCGCTGCTGGGCAAGGACATCGTCTCGGCATTCAACCACCTCAGACACGGCCCCACCCTAGACACCATCAGAGCCAACAGCCCAGGGGACCTCGACTTCGTCCGCCAATTCCTACACCCCCACCACTTCCTAGTCTTTTGGGACGGTGCCCCCAGAGGCTGGGCATGCATCGAAGAAGGCACCCCCCAAGGAAGCCCCCTGTCACCAGTCTTATGGCTTCTCTTCCTAGCCATCACCCTCAAGAAGGCCGACACCGCGTGCCAAGAAAGGCTGCCCCTTCTTCTCCTCCCAAGCATCAAGTACCAGACCAGGTCCTCCCGCACAGAGACTTCCCCACCCAAGGTCCCCCAGGTCGAACTGTTCAGCTACGCCGATGACGTCAACCCGGTCGTGGTGACATGGGGGACCTCCAAGAAAGAACACGCCAGGGTCACGAGGGAAGTAGACAACATCCTGGTCGAGGTGGCCAAGGATCAACACCTCACTTGGGACCCCCGAAAGGACACTCAGGTAGATTTTGGGGACTCACGTCCCATCCAACACACCACGACGCTCGGAATAACAATATGCTCCAACCTCTCCTTTCAAAAGCACATTGACAACCGCTTCAAGAAAGCCGAACGGATTTGGCATGTCATGCGGAGGCTAGGGAATTCCAACGGAGGAATGTCCCCCATCGCCCTCAGACTACTCTATACCGGCATGATTCGTCCGATCTTCACCTGGGGGGCAGAAATCTGGCTCCACAACCCACCGAACTACAGCGCATTCCGTAGGCTCGAATATGAGGCCCTACGCAGAATAACAGGGTCATACCACGGCGCCTCGCACGAGAAACCCGGCTACATCGGCAACATTGAACCCATACAAGACAAACTTGCCGACATGGGGGCCTGCTGGGCGGCGAAAGCCATCGCCACTGGCGACCCACTCATACGCGCGATCGTCGAGGAGAACGTCCCAGGCCAGACCGCATGGCATGACGGCACCGGAGGCCCTTCCGACACCCGCGACACTCCAGTCTCCACAGCCTTCCACCTGACAGCCACCAGCATCCCCGAGGAAATCTCCTGGGGCGACAGCCAAGACCACCAAGAGGGCCACCTCCTACACGTCACCCTGCTAAAGGCGGACGACCCAAAGTCCAGAGAAAAGGGGTACTGGGCAGCCTCCCTAGCCCGCCTCTCCAGAGATGGATGGTGCCTGGCCTATTCAGACGGGTCAGGAGCCAACTCCCACATCGGCTCAGGGGCCTACGTCCACGAGGGCGGCTCCAAGACCGGCGACTACTTAGGAACTCTCGCCTCCGTGGCAGATGGCGAAAGGAGAGGCATCGCCCTTGCCATCTCCCTCACCCCCAAGGACCGAAAAGTCTGCGTCCTTTCCGACTCCTCCACCGCCATCCACACAGCCCTTCGGCTCTCCGCGGGAGACCCACCCAGGTCAGACATCGAACGGGGCCTCCGCGAGAGCTTTCTCGCCCACTCACAACCCACCGCAGTGGCTTGGGTCAGGGGCCACATTGGCTTAGAAGGCAACAACACGGCAGATCACCTCGCGAGACTCCATTCTTTCCTTGGGGTGGTCTCCCTCTCGCCGCAAAAAGTCACCCACGAAGGCCTCAAAGCTGCCTCCAGAAACAATAGGAAGGCATCGCGGACCCAACCAGGCTTCGGCAAGAGGAGAACCGACTGGCACCGGCACGCCCTCAGCGCCTACACCTGGCTCCGCACCGAGAGGGGCCCCCAGAAAGCCTGGCTTTTCCAAATTCGCAAATCCCAAGACCCATCCTGCCCCTGCGGTCATCCCATACAGACAGGCGACCACATCACCTTCCATTGCCCACTACACCAAAGTGCCAGAAACCGCTACATACGTTCCAGGAAATCCTGGCCAGAACTCGACGACCCGGTCTGGGTAAAGGAAGGGGACGAGGAAGCCTTCGACGCCATAGAAAGCTTCTTCGACTATCTCTACCACGAGCTTTAGAAGCTCCTAACACACCCACCCTCACCCTCACACCAACCCTCACCCCTCCCAGGGAGGTAGGGCCGCCACCCCACTATTGACGTCTCAAAAATCTGCAACGATTTTCCCCCAGCCCCTCGCTGGTTAGACGACGTGGAGCCAGCCCTTGCCCTGGGCGGAAAGGAGCGACGAAGGAAGCGACGGAGAGCAGGAGCCGGAGCCGGAAAGGGCGTGGCGGAGGAAGGGGTTCTTTTATTCGCAGGGGAGGGCCGAGAAGGGGCGTGGCGGAGGAAGGGGTCCACTGTATTTCCCAGGGGAGGGCCGGATGCGGGCGCGGCGGTGGAGGCGGGGGAAGTCTTGGGGGCCGGATGGAGGGCTGTGGCGGAGGGGCGCTAGCGTTGCTTTTGTATCTAGATCGTGCACGGCTCCTCAGATTAACTTGGGCTGCCTTGAAACCTAACGGGCTTCCGTTAGGCTCGTCATAACCCTCCTACAGGGTTGCACACGAGTAATGAATTTTTAAAAAAAAAAAAAAAAAAAAAATAGCACACAATCCTGCACACTGGACATGCATACTCCACAAAATTACAACCAGTACATCGATCAAAGTTGAACCGTAGAGCAATGGGAAGCCCTTATCAGCGTTGGCACTCTTCACCATACCTATCCTTCTCAAGCGTCCAAAGTGGAGGATAAAGCTATCCCGGGTGTGGGGGTATCCCGCTGGGGGTCGAAATCCGAATCTCGCAAGTCTAGGCTGCACGAAATGCGAAGTACAGGAGATTTGAGGAGCTTAAAGGATTGATTCTAACCCTAAGGAGAGCCAAGTCACATTCACCCATAAAGGACGTACAGTCCACTACTACTCTATTCATACTCATCAACGCAAGGCTCAACTTCCAGCCTCACGTCGAAGCCAGAACTGACAAGGCCGAGCGCCTATTGGCAACGATGCTCCGGCTGGGAAAGACCAACGGCGGCCTGGCACTAAGCTCGTTACGCGCCAAACTCACCAGCGCCATCAAACCAATACTCACTTGGGGAGCGGAGATTTGGCACCGCTACGACAAGCTGCTGAACCTGTCCTACAATCCAAGCTCACAGAGATCTCGGCTACTTGGGCGGCTCGATCACTATGCATCGGAGACAAGGCCATTCGCGGCTTCCTAGAAGCCCCAGTTGCTGCGGGCCACATTGAGTGGCACGACGGCACGGGCCGAGCAGGCTTCAAAGTAGATCGCCCTCTCAACGCCGCCTTCTACATTTCGCCAACAGTACACCCACAAGACCAATCGGACAGAACACCTCCGAAGTACTACTCACGCACGTACCACTTCTGGACCCAGGAGACGAGAGATCTAAGCAGAAGGCATACTGGGAGGGCATGATAGGCGGGCTCCTCTCAGATGGGTGGAGAATGTGGTACACCGACGGCACGGAACTAACGGGGTAGCGGCCTCGGCAGTGTTCTCAGTAGAGAGGAGGGGATGCCCAGACAAAACATACGGGAGGTACCTAGGCCGGCGGTCAGGGGTCGAGGACGCAGAATGGGGGGGCCTGGCCCTAGGAGACAGCCTCGAGCCGGTTGACATTCTGTTCCTCCTCACAGACTCCCAAGAATCCCTTCAGTCAGCCATCAAGCTAAGCAATTGGCATTGGAGGTAGAACTCAAAAACGCACACACTAAGAGGAGGGATCAAGACAAGGCCATATATCGGAATCCCGGGCAATGAAAAGGCAGACCGCCGAGCAGGTTTCTAGTCCTACCTCGGAGTACCTAGTAGCCGGTGTGCCGGGCATGGCAACGGAGGATGCAATCAGGGCCTGGTCGAGAGCCCAAAGGAGAGAAGACACACAGGGGAGAGACTTTGGACACAGGAAGAGCGACTGGGGTAGGAAAGCGGCCTCCGCGTACACATGGCTCAGGACCGACCGAGGCCCGTAGAAGAGATGGCTCCACCAGATAGGCAAGGCGGGGGATACGATATGCCCCTGCGGCCACCCGAGACGTCTCGTGCCCTGGCCTACATATGACGCGGTGGAGGCCATTTCGGTTTCTTATTTATTCAGTTAGCTCAGTAGCAGGAAT
>Ga0307511_10007577_pt1 | contig 10917 bp, 4 predicted proteins | sample 13_EM_MG_FD_200266 | JGI IMG/M metagenome (GOLD analysis project Ga0307511, IMG submission 200266) | Populus trichocarpa ectomycorrhiza microbial communities from riparian zone in the Pacific Northwest, United States - 13_EM | ecosystem: Host-associated > Plants > Roots > Unclassified | place... | reverse complement strand
AGTTTATTATTATTATTATTATTATTATATATATATATATATATATATATATATATATATAAAAGACAACAATATAAGATCAAAATAGAGGGCTACTACATCGACAAGTAGTAATGTCCTGACCCTTTAGTTTATTGAGATTTTAATTTAATATTCTTAGTTATTTAATTATATTTTTTTATACAGAAAAAAAATAAAAGCGTTACTGCATCTTCAAGTAGTGGTATATTCTGATTGTCCCTTGAGAATCTTCTATTAGAGAATAATATAAATAATATTTTGAGGTCTTACCTAATAGTTTAAGCTATTGGGTTGAGATGATTATTTGTCATGATATCAGAGCCTTGATGACCAAGTGATCACGAGTTCGAATCTCACCATCCTCATTTATTTGATAAAAATTAAGCACAAAGTAACGTGGATATATGCAACTTTCAAGCTCAAAGAGCTTTCACTTGAGGGGGTGTGTTAGAGAATAATATAAATCATATCTTAGAGCCTTACTTAATAATTTGTTCTTTCACATCTCTCCATGTCACTTTTGAAAGGATAACACACACATATAAAATAAAGAAAACAAAAGAATCAGATTGATATAAAAAGGAAACAAAACTTGTTAACTCACTGTTTTTCAACTTCCTGGTGTTGAAGATATCAAGTAATATTTTCTTTGATGCTGCAGTTTGTGAAGACGTGTTTTTTGAAGATATTTTTAGTGGATTATTATCCTTGCGGGAAATAAAATATCAGATTGATATTGTATTAGGATTATTATTTTTAATTGACTAACATACAGAAGTAGTTCGAGAAGATGAAACATCTTGTTTTTTTTATAGATTTTTATTTAAAAAAAACTTTAAATTAATATTTTATAGTATTATTTTGATTTTTTTAATGTATTAATGTTAAATATAAAAAAATAAAAAATATTATTTTAATATATTTCTAAATAAAAAAATATCTATAAAAAACACAATTTAAAGCTGGCGTGCTTAATGAATTGTTCTGAAACTTGGTGAGGGAGTCATTTATGAATTTAAAATGGCGTTGTATGAAGTTTTTTTAAAAAGAAAAAGTTAAAATGAATTCATTTTTTTTTTTTAAAATAAATTAGATTTTGACCGGCTGATGATTCTTAAAGTTAACTATGGTTTAACTATGGTTAAAATAAAACTAGTTCAACTATGGTCTGAATAAATTGTATCTAAACTAGAAGCTGAAGAGTCACCAAACGAACATTAAATGCCAAGTCGGTTTTAATTACTCTCACCAAGCGAATTGATATTTGAGTGTCACGACAACTGATTACCGGAAAAAATAAATAATTCACGGGACAAGCCACGTGTCACTCAAAACAGCCCTGGACAGCGAGCTACCAATCTCTGTCAGAGTTTGTTACGCACGTGGTGCAGCACCCGCTTCCCTGACCGGTCCCTATCCAGTAGAGAACTAATTTCTTTACCATAACAAGGAATCTTAAATCAACGGCCTAGATCTCATGCGGGGCAAGAAAGTTACTTTTGAATGGCTGATCTACTCCAACTCTCAAACTCCAAATCTCGCCCCACATCCATTATCCAATTACCAATGCACTATATTTAGATAATAATCACCCTTTCAAGATTAACTATAAAGTATTATTAAATGTCAAGACCAAAAAATAAAAATAAAAAGAAGCTTCATGGTTATGTCATATTTACTTAATTTTGATGATAAATTCATATTTAGATGGTTAAATGTCTTGTTGACTAAATTGATCTTTTAAAAATAATTGAGATGACTATCATATTAATTAATTAATTAAATTGCAGTATAGTTTTATAACAATAGCATAAGATAAGATACAATTATGATGATAATTCAATTATTGATATAGACGATGATGATGATGGGTTACTAAACATTGCATGTTAGCATACAATAGTGGGACTAGGAGTGTGTGTGTGTGTGTGTTTTTTTTTTTTGTTAATCATAGGTGTCCGGATTAATTTATACGCTCCTCAACTAATCCCCCGAGGTCCTGAAGTTAATGACCATATAAGTCTCTAGTTACCCCTAAATTTGTGGCACTCGAACTGGTGATCTTTGAAAAGTAAAGTCAGAGCCTAACCAATTAAGTTACATCCCTCAAAATTGACTAAGAGTGTGTTTGCTTTTACTGTAAAGTATTTTTCATTTCAAAAATATCAAATTAATATTTTTTTTAAGTGTTTTCAATGATTTTTATGTGCTGATGTTAGAAATAAATTAATAAAAACTAAAAAAAATTATTTTAAAGCATTTTCAATTGAAAAATATTTTTACAAAAATAACTTGTATTATATTACCAAATACACATTAAATTAAAAAAATTATTATTGAAAAACAATAAATATGATGCGTGAAAGCATATAGAAGGTGAAGATATTTTAATACCAATATTGCAAATATAAAGCAAGTGAAGATCCTCTTTAAGATCTTCTGAAAAATCGAGACAAGTTGTAACATTAACTTAGGACTCATGTAGGACTTCTTTGTAAGTGACCAACCAAGTAAGTTCTTCGAGCTTTGGTGAGAGTTTTGAAAATTAATTCAAATTACAAAACTGATTAACAGAAATTAAGCCTCGTGGGAAATACATTGCAGCTGAAATTACAGATTATCCCCTCACAAATCATTGTTGATTTGTGAGAGGATAATCTTTTAATTTGATCGAGCAATAATTTTTTTAAAATTTTTTAGTTTGATCCTTACATTTTTTTTTTGTATAATTAGGCTTTTTTGCCCTAAATTAACACTCAATTGCATGTTTTTTTAAGAAATGATTGAATTGAAAGTCAAAGAACTGAAGTGAAAAACACAAGTAAAATAGCTGGCGACTTTCAAATTTGTTTGAAAAGTACATTTGAGTCCTCTATCTTTTTTATCTTTTAGGTGACCAGTTTTTTTAATTTCAAATAAAATAATTTTGGTACTAAAATTTATTTTCATTATTTTTAGTTCTTTTTAGGTGAAAGGAAAGAGAAGAGATCATTGGATTCTGGCTTAAAGAGAGAAAGTTGTTGTTAGGATGATTTCAGCTACCAAAATGGTAGATTTTTGTTCCAAATGGTTCCATACGATAAGGGAAGTTCAAATTAAGTGTTTTTTTTTTTTACTTTAAAAATGCATAAAAAACAGGTTATGAGCTCAAGAAGATTTTTAGTTTTCAGGTTGACTTAGGGTTTTGAAGCGGTAAAAACCACCTATCCTGTTTTTTTGGCTACCATAATAGCTAAAATCTGAGAATTGCAGATGATGCATTATTTATATTTTTTAAGCTGAATTTGGGCACATCGTTTGCCTCATTAACTTACAAAAAGTAAGGCTCACGTGCGGGCGCTTTATTCATGGGTTAGACGCTTGACTTGGCCTCATTTTTTTTATATATATAGTTTTGATTTTTCAAAACTAAAGCTTTTTTATATGTTTTTTTTTTAAAAAAATTAAGTTTGTATTTTACTTCTTTGTGATTTGATTTCATTTATTTAGCTTTTTTTAAATAGATATTATTTTTTAATTATATTGGATGTGTTTAATTTTCAAAGAAGTTATTATGATTCATCTGTATTTTTTTATATTATATATATCAATTTTATTTTTAAAAATAAAAAAATATTTAATTTTTATAATATTTTTAATACATATAACCTTGTATAACATGTCTTTTTTATTTTACTCAATAAATTTTATGTTTGTATCGATTTCTATTACAAATTGATTTTAATAAATAAATTTATCATCACAACTAGGTAAATGACTTATATTGCGATATTAAATATATTGATTTATATTGTTTCTTATTTTTTCTATTTTTTTTATCATTAATGATTTTTTTTAATTTCTTTACACAATGGTTATTGATTTATTTAATTACATCAACACATAAGTTTTTAAATTTACATTTAGAAATGTTTTTATATAAAAAACGCGTTGAAAAATTCTACATTTTTAATTTTTTTTTATCATATATTGGTGTTTTCAACTTTATCCTTATTCTTTAGATTTATGATTTTTTTCCTTGAACCTTTTATAAAAATTTTATTATTTTTAATTTTACTATTCAATCTAAATTTATAGTTTTTTTTTAGACCTCATTTTTTCTTATTTTTTTTGTTTTGTTAATGCTTTTATTCTTTTCAATTTAACTCTAAAACTGAAAACTTATTGTTGCTCTTTAATTTATTTCTTATTTTAATTTTAATTTTAATTTTTTAATTGTTATTTTTTATTTTTTTGTGTATTTTTTCATTTGATCCTTCAAAGTTTTATTATATAGGGATAGAGCTTCATAATTTTTTTTCATGTACAATATTTTTGATTTAATGACTTGGGTCACGAGTTTTAAAAATTAACAAGGATTGATATTTTTTTTGTTTTATTTTTATTTTCACAATATTTTTTTAATTTTTTGTTGTTATTTCATTTTTTTTTATTATATTATCAAATTAATTAAGATTTAACTATTATTAATTTTATTATTTTTTTAAAACAAGCACTTCTCTTATTTTTTTTTAAATATATAATGTTCTTAGTTATTTTAGATAAAAAAAAATTTAATTCCACCCGCGACGTTGTGGGTGCCACCAATCTAATTTTATAACTAAAAAAGAAACAAAAACTTCTTTATTCTTACACTCGTAGTTGTCATAAAAAACCAGTCTGTGTCCCCATCTCTTTCTCCCTCTCTTCTCTCTCTCTCTCTCCCTTCCTTGCTTTCTCTACTTAAAGAAGCAAGCATCATTTTTCTTTCTTGGCTTTCTTTTTCACAGTTAAGAGAAATAATTATTTGGTTTGGATTGGAGGAAAGCTCTATAAGTTGGCGATGGAGAGAGATTTTCTGGGTCTGGGTTCGAAAAACAATCCTGTTACTATCAAAGAAGAGGCCACCGATACTCCTCTTAAGGATTCTGGTATGCTAGCTTCTTTTCATCTCTCTTTTCATTGAGTTCTTTCTTCTTCCATCTGTTTCAGTTTTTTTTTCGTTACAATTCTAACCGACCGTATATTATGTATTGATTCTTTTATTCTAAATACTCACATGAAATTTATTATTTAAACTTTTCTTTTTGTTGAATATATTGTTTTTCTTGAGTTTACCCTGTTTGGTTGCTTGGAAACTGAGAAAAAGAAAATATATGTAGGTGTGTTAGTTTTCTACTACTGATCTAATGCTTCGTCTGTGCTTATATGTTGACTGTTGAGATGGGTTTTGCGTTTCTGTTTGTTTTTTTTTGGGAGAATTGTAAGCGAAGGTGAAATCAGAATTAACTTCATTTTTTTTTCCTGCTTGCTTTGCTTACTTTCTTTTATTTATTATTTCCGAGGAGCCAAACAAGGGTTAAAGCACATGGCTTTTCTTCCTTCAAGAAGAAACCTCGTGGGGAAAATAAGAAAAAGAATAAAAATTAAACGGCACAAGAAAGTTTAGGGCACATGGTACAAATATTTGAAGCCTATAATCACTTTAAAGGGGACCATGGGATGCTATGCAATAAAGTGCCTTAAACATTTACAACTGTTCAATATTTTCTTTTTTTTAACCTAGGACTCTTAAAGTCACAAGCGGTCAAGCTTTGTTTTTTAACGTAATATTATTTTGCCCTTTAACTTATGGTGAATGCTAACGTGCACATGGGTGGTATGTTTTCGCTTGTGGGTCAGGCTAGATTGGTGTTTTTGTATTGCTTGTAGTTGGAGAATTGGTTGTTGAAACATGGCCTTTTCTTTTCTTTTCTTTTTTTTTGTTTAACTTTTGAAGCTTTGTTGTGTTGGATTAATAAAACGAAGAATAAGATATATTTTTTTTGGTAACATGAACATGAGCTGTTAATGTAATAAAATAAAGGGTCATCTGCCTTCAAAAAAGAGAAATTAAATACTTGGATGTCTTGAATGGTAGTGGATTACAGATAGAATGTGATTGAAATATGCCCTTATGAGGGGGAATTAAAAAATATATATTTTTTTATATTTATAATTCAAAAATGTGCTTCTTCTGATAAGTAGTGATGGCCCAGGTTTCACCAACTTCTGTACTAAAATAATTACAAATGTAACATGGGGCACGAGCCCATGCCCTTGAGAAATTTGGAGGCTTTATTGTTTTTTACTACGAATCCAAGCTTCTGAGATCATCAGTTGTTCTTTTCAGTCTTTTTTGGAAGGTAACCATATATCCATTAGATGCTTAATTAATGGTGTCAAAACATGGATCATTGTTCGTGTTTTTATCATTTAGCATATGCATGTCTGTGTTGATTATTAGTGCAGGATTTTCTTTTCATCACAATTCCATAGCTGTACTGTATAAAAGTCTTGATAATGTGTTTCGACTTTGTCCACACATGATTTCTCAATGAATATATCAAGATTCTATTTTGCTATATTGCTTAGTTGAGCGAGCACTGTAATCTCCTGTTCTCCTTCAACAAACAGTAGTTGAGGATTTTTCATTTGATTCTTGGTTTTAAGTGCTTAAGATAAATTAAAAGATTGAACGGTCTTTACAAATTTATTTATTTATTATCAGATCAAATGTTAAGTTTAACTGGAGATAATAATCATGGACACAACTAATAGGACATCGTTGCCATTTTCTTTGGTGTTGCAGTGCCCATGAGAGGTTCAGGGATGCAGTGGTCTTTTTCAAACAAGGTTTCTGCCATTCCTCAATTCTTGTCGTTCAAGTCTTCCATGGAAGATAAACCAAGAAAGGCTGTTCATGATCCCATGGCATCATCATCCTCTGGCTATATGTCAATTTCAACTGCTGATGCTTTTGATTCGAACCAGAAATCATACTCTGCCTTGATTCAGGTTTCACGTTGATTCCCACTATGCAATCCTTTGTACTAATGTTTAGTTAAGCTGTGTGCCGCAATTTTATTTCACATGTGAAGGAAATGAAGATCAGCCTTGGACTAGAATCTTGAAAATTAGCCATGAGATACTATTTGCATATTGTTGAGTAAAATGAATATGAAGTGGGTGAACGTTTTAACCTTGCTTTTATTTTGTCTGTGTGCTAATTGTTTAACCATATCTTCTGCAAATTGTAGAAAAATATGGCTCTTGATAAACAAGCTGGAAACCATTATGCTATGACAACCTATGGTAAACAGCATTTCGATGCCTATTTTGCTAATCGCCCACAGGATATGAGGATGTTTCCAATCTCCAGCCAACAAAATCAAACAATCAACGTTTCTATGAGCTCCCCCATTCTGCAGTCCCTTTTTCCTCCCACTGGACACAGCATGATTACTTCTAATTCAATAGTCTCAAAACCTCTCGGAGGAGTTCCAGTCATAACCCCTGCTTCTGCTCTTCCTACCCCGAGTTCCGTCATTGGCACCACTGATCTTAGGTATCTAAAAGTCTATTTCTTGTTTTTACTTGCTGTTTTATTCAATAATCCCCTAAACATGGCTGGAATCGGCAAGTTAAACTTGAATCTGTTTTGTAGGGATGTTGCTAAATCCTCTGGAGCACCTGCCCAGTTGACCATATTCTACGCTGGTTCAGTGAGTGTTTATGATGATGTTTCTCCTGAGAAGGTATCTATTCACTTCAGTGCCTTTTAAACCTTGAAAGTTCATTTGTTTCAATGGAGGTGGAATGTTGTTATTATCTTTATTATTTTTAATTTCATTTATGATTCACTGTCTATCCAGGCACAGGCCATTATGCTTTTGGCTGGAAATGGTGGCTCTTCTGGGACTCAGAATAAGCCAATCTCCACGCCTCAAGCACAGGCACAAGCACCAATTCCTGGACCACCTGTAGGTGATATTTTTGTTGGGAACAAAATCAACACTACAGCTCCATGCTCAGGCATGCCAAGCCCTATTTCTGTGACCTCTAGTAGCACCAACGATTTAGCAATAGTTAAGCCAGTAGTAACTTTAGCACCTTCTGTTAAACATATAGAGCCCACCAAGCCAGCTAGTTCAGTAGGACCTACTTCTGCCACTCTAGTTCCAGCAGGTATGACATTGTTTGCTTCGTGTAATGCTTTACTTTTAACATCTGCGTTTCTTACAATTATTATGTTCATCATAATTTGATATTATTGTGATGAAATCACAATTCTCTTAGCAGTGGCTGTACCTCAGGCTCGTAAAGCATCGTTGGCTCGGTTTTTGGAGAAGCGCAAGGAAAGGTATGTTGCAGTGTCTTTAATTCATGGCAATAAAGTAGAAACATTCTTGAAATAGGCTTCCAACTCATTTGCAATATATTGATGCTCAAGACATGTTTTCTTCATGAATTTGCAATGTATTAACTCCTAAAAGCAGAAGAGCAAAACTTCAAGGATTTACTACCGAGTAAACTATTATTGACTCAGTTTCCAACAGATGTTAAAGGCTCCTTTTAATAAGAGAACTATTGGAAAAAGAAAATTCTTTTGATGGACTCAAAATCTCGAGGGTCGTCAAACCCCAAGGGGCAATATTAGCAGAAAAGATAAATTTGATAGAAAAGACGTGGTCATCGAGGATATCATGATGACAAAATGTGAAATCATGTGCTTGAGGAACTGATTTTAACTAATAGTATACTCATTTTCTCTTTACTTTTGTGCTACGTTGAGTTTCTCACGTCAAAATGGTATTGTGGGTGCATGCAGGGTGATGCAAACATCGCCCTATAATGGAAGCAAGAAGTCTCCCGAGGGTGGTGCCCATAGATTTGATGGTATGAGTTTATCTATGAGCACCTCTAGCTCTTTCCCTCTCCCAGCCAGCAATTAGCAGTAAAAGGAGGGGAGTCCAGCTGAAGGGATCGAAACAGATTCGAAAGTCTTTCATATAAGAAAGAGTGATCTTCTTCAACGTCTATTTTTTGTTATAAACTGTAAGCTCAATTCTTTCAAGGAGATAGATTTCATTACTTTAGATATATGGTTCTTATTATTAGTAGCAATTTGGTAAATTTTGTTTATGATCGGAATCTCTCAATCCGACAACACTCTAGACTACTTGTAACTTGTATTAGCTTCCACTACGCTGTAAAAGTAATCTTTCTCTTTGTGGAAGATATTTCTATTTCCATCTTCTTCCTCTCTCTCTCTCTGTTTTTTTTTATTCTACATTCAAATGGAACAAAGTAATTTTTTCAGTAGAAGTTCCTCTTTGGTGCATGGAAATTCTTTATAGCCAGCAATGAGCATTATAAGAAGTTTATCATTAAGGGTGTTTGTAGGGGGAGGCTAGAATTATTTGTTAGGGGGGCCAAAATTAATATAATAAGATATAATATTTGTTTCAATTTATTGTACATGAGTTGTAAATCAAAACCTGTATAATTTAGTTTTATTCAAATAACTTACTACAAACATATAATGATCTTTGTATAAGGTAAAATGTTTGGAGCAATACCAAATTGGATCAAAGCAATGAAGTTAATTTCATATTCATAATGCATCCATCACTTTAATGTTTTTGGTCATTATACCTATCAAATATAAACATAGAAAGTATATAAGAAATATTAGTTACAACGAAGCATTATTTATGTTTGATAAACTTTGAAATAAATAAATAAATAATAAAGAATGATTCTTACATATTTATTTTAATTATGCTCGTCGTTCTTTTATAGAATAGAAATCATCGATTATCATATCAGTTATTCTTATTTTGTTCATGGTTCAACCTAAAATCAAAACATATATCATAAGAAAAAATTGATAATTTTAGTGGCTCTGCTAAAAACAACATAAAAAAAATCAAAGCATAATCAAAACAAACCAATTAAATATATCTAATTAATTAGAAAAAAAATCACTATAACAAGAATTCAAAAAACAATTGGTAGAATTAGCAGATTTGAGGAAAAAAAAGGAGCAAAAATGGTAGAATTATAAAAAAAATCTCATCAAATTATTAACAAATATCTCAAAACAAAACAAAAATAGATTTTAAATTTAAGTTACCTTGTTTTGTTTGATGAAAGATAAATTAATTGGTGGCTCTGCTTCAATTTTTTTGTAGAGAAATTTTGCTCACGATTTGTATTTGTATTTTTATTTTTGATCGGTTGCAGGATTTATATTAGGGTAAATTAATTTTTTAAAAATAAAAAATTTTATTTTAATATATTTTTAAATAAAAAATATTTTAAACTTTCATTGTTATTACAATCCTAAAACCACAACGGCAAGGTGCAATCTTTCACTAGGTTTATGCTATTGTTCAGTTTGAAAACATTGGCCCCGACCGTAAGCAAGGTATTTGCCTTGGCAAACAATTTCAAACTTCAAGATTTTTTTATTAAATTTATCGTTGAAGTTATGATCAGCGCCCGATTAGTAATAACTAATTAGTAACCTACTTGTGCTAATTAATAACCCACCCCTTGCTAATTTAAAGCCAAAGCTACATCTTTTCACCTCCGTTTCATGGCGTCATGATTAGATGAATGAGAAATTTTTTTTTTATTAATATAAGTGTCCGGACCAGTTTATGTATACCTCGATTAATCTCACGGGTCTTAAAATTAACGACTATGTAAGCCTCCAGAGACCCTAAAGTTTGTGGAATTTGAACTAGTGACATCTAGGAAACAAATCTAGAACTTTACTAATTTAGTTATACTCCTCAGGATCAGGGTTAGATGGATAAGAATTTATGTCTCGTTTGTTTGACGGAAAGTGGTTTTCTAGAAACCACTTTCCAAACTTTTTATGTTTGTTTGTCATTATAAAAGTTGGTCAACGGAAAACACTTTTCGATCAAAGGAAAATTTGGCTTAATTTCCAGGAAAATATTTTCCTTCTATTTTAGACGGAAAACACTTTTCGAAAGTTGTGAAAAATTTAAAAATGTCATATTATTTACTGATTATATCAAATTTGGTCCTCAAACTTTTGATTGCTATATATATTTTGTTTTG
>Ga0307511_10007576_pt1 | contig 10918 bp, 12 predicted proteins | sample 13_EM_MG_FD_200266 | JGI IMG/M metagenome (GOLD analysis project Ga0307511, IMG submission 200266) | Populus trichocarpa ectomycorrhiza microbial communities from riparian zone in the Pacific Northwest, United States - 13_EM | ecosystem: Host-associated > Plants > Roots > Unclassified | place... | reverse complement strand
TGGTATGTAGATAAGTTTTATAATTTAATACATATTTTTCTCTCTCCCTTATTGTTGACTCTTAATTGTTTCTATTGTAGGGGACAGCCTAAATTCTTCTTTGGTAGCTGTTGTTTCAGTAGACCATGATGTGTTGAAAGCATGGGCTGCTTCTGAAGGCAATAAGGTGGCGTTTGCTTTTTACTAAATTCAAGCTGATAAGAAAGAATTATAGCTGCCTCATCAACCTTTGGTTTACCTGCTTCTATTTGCATTCAAAAATCCTTTTTACAGCTAAAAGTTTTTCACTTTGCAATTTTGTTGTTCAATCATTAGATATAACTAAAATTGAACTGTCATTACTTTACACTTCTTTTTATAGGATGTTTCCAGTATTATTCTGATACTGCCAAGCTCTTGAATCAGATTACTTTTCTATCTTGCGTAACTGCATGAAGCTCCTTGATTATTATTTTTTTTTACCCGAGGAGGAATGCTGATTACAGAAACGGCTTTTAATAGATGATCAATAGTTTTATACTGCTTTTCACAATTATTCAAGGATAAAAAAAAATCATTGATTGCTACAGTTTTTGTGCTGGAGTACGATGTGCCTGCACGTTTGACTTATTTATGGAATATGTGGGTAGTAATTGAATGCCCTGACCATATACTGATGCTTTTTTTTCTGGCCATGTGCAATTGCAGTATGAAAATTTAGCACAACTGTGCAATGATCCTAGAGTTAGGGCTGCTATACTTGCAGACATGGATGCTGTCGGAAGGGAAGCTCAGGTAGTGCATTTGGAGAAATCGAATTTTTAATTTGAGCACATAAATGGTAGCTTTACCTTGAGATTTTCACCTTAAACCTTTTATTGGTTGATCATATTGTCCTGCAGCTGCGAGGTTTTGAATTTGTAAAAGCTGTGACACTGGTGCTAGAACAATTTACAGTGGAAAATGATCTTCTGACCCCAACATTTAAGGCAAGTGCACATTTTTTTTTTTTAAAGAAAAACCTAAAAGCTGTAAAAGCTGTGAAGAAAAGTAAAAGTGGCCAGCGACAGCTTCTCACTGTGCTTATTCGCTTTCAGATTAAGAGACCTCAGGCAAAGGCATACTACGAGAAAGCAATATCAAATATGTATGCAGAACTGGCTGCATCTGATCCCTCTTCTAAGAAGGTGCTGTGAAGAAAATTACAGAGAAAGAACAGTAAAATAGAGACGTGGCCAAGCTCTTCATAGCAGCCTTCACTTGACAATATGATTTCTGGACGTGACAGAGAAAAAAGGCCTAAAGTAATCCTCCCCGGCAAAGAATTCTGCATGTCAATGCCTGTTTGTGTTTTTCTTTTGTTGCCTTGAATAAGGTTATATAGAAATTTGATTGTTTTGTTTGTATCACAGCTCATTGAGTTTCTTACAAAAAAATAATATAAAATTTTGCATCGTTATATGATCATTTGTTTATCGTACCACAGCTCATTTGGGCTCTCAAACAAAATGAAGGAAATAAACTCTGATATTTACGAAGCTTGGAAATTGATCATACAATTGCACAACGGATCCGTAGATGTATTCGGTGATGATTTCGAATTTTCTAAGAAGCCTCTGATCACGTACAGGAATTATTTAGTTTGAGGTTGGAATCTCTTTGTTACTTACGCAAGACAATTCGTTTTGTAAATGTCAGTAGATTTTAAACAGACTGTCGTGATTAAACGGACCGAAGTGCAATGCTTTCTTATGGAGTGGTCGAGTTATTGCCTCTGCCCATGGAGCAAAAGTCGCTTGAATTTTGCCTGCTAGCCCCTTTCCAAGCAAGGGGGGCAGAGATCAGAAAGTTGAGAGAATGGAATTTAGCTTGTGTTTTTAAGAAGCATTTGGTGCATTGTTTGTGTTCCAGGTTTTCTTTGGGTGGCATGGTGTTTCAATTTATGCATCGAGGGGCAAAAGTTTCTGTAGCGTCTCCTTTCCAAGTGATTGTTCTTGGATTGGAGATGACGGTTGAAGCTCGGAGGTATTGCATGGGATAAAGAGTAAAAGATCGTAAATTGGGAAATGGTACAAACATCTATATGTGGCGGGATCAATGGCATCCTCATTGTCCTCTTACCAAAGCAGATGGTAACAGTATCATGCATGGAACCTGCCGAACCATCGGAAGTGATTATTCCTGAAGAATGGCATGGGCCTGCTGCTAGATCATATCGTAAGAAGATAATACCAAGATATGTGGCCTTACTCAGCCTTTTCAATTGAAAAAGGATCCTATGGTTTGGAAGCCTAGTCCTGATGAACAATTCACATTTAAAGTGTATCGAAGATTTTCAAGATAGAAGGGACCAGAATGAACCGATATGAGCTAATCTGGGGACCATCACATCCCTAGACGAAGAGTACATAGCTTTGTCTGTTGGTTGTCCTGTGACTGTCTGTCTTCGATCGAGTATCTACATAAAGAGTGTAAATGAGTTCGGGTCCTTCTACTTTAAGTGTTTTATTAAAATGGTCCCTCATAAAAAAAAAAACAATATCAATGGAGACAGTGATCACATCTTTTTCGTCGTGCGCTGTTACTAGAAGAGTGTCGCAGCAAGTTCAAGTCGCGTGCAAGGATTATAGACAGGTGGGAGTTTGGAATTATGAATTGTGTTAGGATAAACAATTTCTGCAGCAGAAGGGATTCCTGGCAATGTTACCGAGACTTGCATGCTTGTGTCTGGAAAGCCAGGAATAACAAAATGCACCATGCTGCATAGCCATGGAAGAATGAAGCTCCTGTTGATTAAGATCCATCTACAATAGTGTGCATTAGTAGCTAGCTAGGCTTTATTCAAGTAGTCTCTACTGTTTTGCATCCATCGATGCTCTTGGTAGGATCCTCTCTCTCTCTCTCTCTCTATATATATATATATATATATTCGGGACTAATTCCTAGAAATTGCATTTAATCTAATATAATTTCTCATTTATGGAAAAGAGAAATTCACACAAGAGTGGATGAATAAAAACATTGATACAGCAAAATTTAACAGAACACTTCCTGTTAGTGCACAACCGTGGATTGATTAGGACAGCATCCCCACTTGTGTTTTTGAGTGAATGTTGGTGGTGGAGCTGTAGCCTGCTTTTTATGGATCTCTTTCCTTTCACTTGTGTTGTGGAGCCTAGGAATTCTTCAACTCGCTCTTTGTGGTGTTCATTTTTTATTGGTCTTAATGCTCAAACTGTTTTCAATTGAGTTTTACTGGTCAGTGTGGCTGTATAATTTCGAGAATTTTATTTTATTTTATTCTATTTTATGGTAATTGAACTAGAAGAGTTTAAGAAAGACAATAATTTAAATCATAAGGAAGAAATGAATTTGTTTTATTCAAAATGATTTTTATTCCTGTATTTTTTTAGTTTTAACAAAAATATATTTGTAGCGGGATTTTTTAAATAAAATTTAAATTTAGTTACAATAAATATTCATAAATTTTTTTTACTAATTTAATTTAAGAAGAAAAAAAAATATCTCTTTAATTAAAACTCTTTTGTCTTATTCATGTATTTTTTCGTTTTAATATAAATATTTTTTTTATCAAAAATATTGATTTTTAAATAAAACATATCATGATTTAAAAAGAAAGTTTTAATTAAAAAAAAACATAACTGACAATTTTTAAATAATTGTATGAAAAAAATTCAAGAATAATTAATTTAATAAAATTATATAAAAATTGTAAAAATAAATATTTTATTATCCTTAAAATCCATGAGCTATTTTAAAAAAACTACATATTAAGTTGGTATATAATATTTATAAAGTAACTATTAATAATACCATCACGAGCTTTATTTTATTTGAAAATTATGGTATAATTAGATAATTTTTTAAATATTATTTTAATAATCTTATTTAAAAATATTTTTTTAAAAAAAGTTATGTCATGTACGCTTGAGCTTGAAAAGACAAGTAACACAAGTTTAGCCTATGTGTGCTTGCACTCCTGTGTTTTTTCAAAGGAGTGGATGTCACTCATCCAATTATTTAAAAAAAAAAATTTTTTTGATCATCTCGGTGATTGGAGAATCGAGCTCTAGGTTTTTAAATCTTCAAAACCCAATTTTTAATATGCTTTTACTTAAAAGTGTTTAAAAAATATTGTAGGAACTTTAGTAACTTCTTTTCCAACTCTGGAACATTCTTTTTTAATTAGTCTAAAAACCCATAATTAAATCTAATAAAAAAACTCTTTTTAAATTTTAATATGTGTTTTCTAACATAATTAAATATATTAAAATTACTTTTATCTAACTTCTCCCTTCAAAACAAACCCATTAATATTAATATCAGTTTTATTTTTATTTTTTTATGGTCGAAATATAATTGATCCAAAACTTTTTTTTATTTTTTTTCCAACAACTTTCCTGCTCATCTCTCAATTCATAAAGATTAAAACGTGAGAAAAATAAATTTTAAAATCAAAATACAAACATCTAGAACTACAAAGATCGGATATGATAAAAAAAATAATCAAGGATCAAAATGGATTTTCCAGAGGATTCCTTGAGCACAATGGTTCACAGTGAACTGAAAAAGGCGCTCTAACACGTGACAAACCTCGTTTTATTTTAGTTGATTACTTTACTTTAATGCATTACGCAAGATTTTTTTAGTTAGATTCTCAGGTGGATGGTCGTCAAAGTATAATTTTTTTTTTCTAATTTTTTTTTTTTTTGTATAAAATAGATACTAATCATGAATGATTTTTTTCCCCCATCATAATCAATGAATATATAGAAACTCCACCCCCTTTCTACATAATGCTAATTATTATTATAATTATTTTTAACAGTTACGCTAGTTTCTGACTCTCTAACCATCTTTAATAAACCAGATTAAATCTCGACCAATATATTTCTTTCCTAACAACATGCAGTAAAATCTTCAAGTAAAGCAATCTCCAGGAAAGAATGCCTTCAGCCAAACGAGTCCCACTTCGTATTCTGACAAAAACAGCAAATCTTCTATACACTTGATCCGTGCGTCAAATACAATTAAACTGTTATAAAAAGAAAGCCTAATTATATCAAATTAAAGATTTGAAAATAAATAAATGTAAGGTTAAGAGATTGCTTGTCAGCTGCTAAGCAGGGCACCTGTCCTCAAAGACCCTAAACGTCGATTATTTTTAACCAAAACGGTAGGTCCAAAACACCCTGACGTACACCCAATTTCATAGCAAAGCAACAATAAAAAAGAAGAGAGAGAAATTCAGTTTTAAGAGTCAAAATTCTAAATTTCTAATCGAAAAAGAAAACGCGAGGAAACAAAACGAAAAAAAGAAAACCCAGCGAAACAGAAAGCTAGAAACACCACCAGGGAGGAGAGAGAAGAGAGAGAGAGAGAGGTCACTCGCGATTCTAAGCGACAGTCCGGTCTTTCTCCTTCTCTACCTGACGTTCGATTTCTCTTTAAAAGCAAAATTCTCGATTTCATTTTATGCTGTCTGTTGATTATTAAATGCCGTACGGGATCAAAATTCTCCATATATACGGCAGAAACTCCGATTCCGGGATTTTATTATTAGGGTTTAGTTTTAGTGCTTGATTTCCTGAAGAGCGAGCGAGAGAGATCGATAAATAAATAATGTTATCGAATCAATTGCATAATGGAATGGAGACTGCGAAGCTATTGTGGTCTCGGATTCCAAGCTCAGAGGACGGTGAGGTTGACGGTGTTAGCATGTTGAGAACCAGCAATGGAAACACTGCTGAGAGTCTTGACTATGAAGTTATCGAGAATCAGGCGTATCGATATGAACAGGTTTTTTCTTCTTATTTTAATTATCATTTTAGTTTGATTTATTTTTTATGTTTTGATTAATTTTCGGTGTCGTTATTTTTGTTTTGGATCTGATAGGCGCAAAGAGGGAAGCTTTATGTTGGATATCAAGTGGTAGTTAAGTGGTTCTTAGCTTTGCTCATTGGTATTGGTAAGGTTTTTTTTTTTTTATTTCTTTTTTCGTTTCAGTTTTATGAACTTAGTTTGATGATGTATTAGGTTTTTTTTTTGAAAAATAATCGCAAACACAATTTTAATCATTGAATAAATAGTAATGTTTTCCTGGATTTTAAATTAAGTACAGCTCGTTGCATGATGTTAATTATGAGGTTTTTAAAGATTATTTCTGTGATCTCAGGTACTGGATTAGCGGCTGTTTTCATCAATATATCTGTCGAGAATTTTGCAGGCTGGAAGTTTTCTTTGACGTTTTCAATAATTCAGAGATCATATTTTGCTGGATTTGTAATATATGTATTAATTAACTTGGTTTTAGTCTTTTCATCTGTATATATCGTTACACATTTTGCACCTGCGGCAGCAGGTTCTGGTATTCCAGAAATTAAGGGTTATTTGAATGGTAAGCTGGAGATCTCAATCGAATTTCTTGGTATTGTTTGGGTTTGAGCCTTTTCAACTTTCGTGTCTAGCAGTTCTCATTTCCTTTATGTGTGCAGGGCTTGATATTCCTGGTATTCTACTCTTCAGAACTTTGATTGGAAAGGTGCGATAGTGCTTTTGGGGAATAAATTGTCTTTTGTGAGATTTTCACCCTGCCTTGATTTTGACAGTATTACACTTTTGATTTGTAGATATTTGGAAGCATTGGTTCTGTGGGAGGTGGCCTTGCTTTAGGAAAAGAAGGTCCTCTTGTTCATACTGGTGCTTGTATTGCTTCCTTGCTTGGACAAGTAAGAACTTAATGCATGGAGTGGGATATGTTCTTGAATTGAAATCTTGTGTTTCAGAATCTATTTTTTTTTTTTGTGGTTCTCCATCAACCCTAGTTTCTTTTTGTTAATTTAGGGTGGATCTACAAAATATCATCTAAGTTTGAGGTGGCTTCAAGTTTTCAAGAGTGATCGCGATCGTCGTGATCTTGTGAGTAACAAATTTCTCCTACTTCAGGCAGACAAAAGCTTAGACTTTTTGCTCTAGGAAATTGTGCCTCTCACACCTGTTTGCTTGTTAGATATTATCACTTGTCCACTGATATTGTGTTTTTTTCTTCTTTTTCTTATGTATTCGTCTTTTGGAATATTGGAGAAGGATGCACTATGAATGTTGTGTCAGTTTCTATTTAACTTCCTCCTCCAATGATAACTCTAAAGCTTTACTTATAGGATAAATGAGTGCAAGTGAAAAATCATTAAGTTTTTCTTCTAGTGTTTATAGCAAGTCTAGGGGCCATTGTACTGTGCAACCAAGAAATTGTTGATTTGAGGATTGATAGCAGTCAATTCATTCACAATGGTTGAAGGCCAGGGTTGCTTCATAGGTCTCTTTCTAGTATCCATTTCAGCAGACAATAACGGGATATGAGCAATAAATGTGTGTATATTGCTCATATTCAGTTGTGGCTTTAGTTTTTTTGTTGGTTAAGTAAAGAATGCTTTCTAAAAAGGGTGTCAATATAGATGATGGAAGCATGAATCTTGTTTTATGTTGGAGATTTTGATATCATCATTCTAATCCCATTACATCATCTGTAACTGCCTTTGGAGAATTTGCCATTATCTTTTTATGTTGCTCTGGTATATACCAAAATGTTTTCAATATGGCCTCTTATTTTTCTAAGAATAGACGTGGCGTGCCTCTTTATTGTGTTCATTTTTCATTTGTCTAATGTTCTGAAAAGGTGACCTGTGGGTGTGCGGCTGGTGTTGCTGCTGCTTTTAGAGCTCCTGTTGGTGGTGTATTATTTGCTTTGGAAGAAGTTACATCCTGGTAAGACAGTTCTGTTCTTGATCATGCTGCTGAGAAATGCATTTGTGCCAACTACAAACAAGATTCCTTTCTTTTGAAATTTTTTTTGTGATATATCATTGCATTTCATGTGCGCAAGCATGTGTTCATGTGCATTTTCCATTCTTGTATATGAATGTGACCTGCATTCATGTGTTTGATTCTCTTGTGAAAGTTCAGTTGATCTGTCTCCTTAAATGTTTTAAAAAATTAAACATCTCTGCTGTGCCTTTGAAGGTGGAGGAGTCAACTTATGTGGCGTGTCTTTTTTACCTCTGCTGTTGTGGCGGTTGTGGTGCGTACTGCTATGGGATGGTGTAAGAGTGGGAAGTGTGGGCATTTTGGCTCTGGTGGTTTCATAATATGGGACACGTCAGAGTTAAGATCTAAGCTCTGCTGTGCTTCTTTGGTAATCCCTAACCTAAGATTTTAATGATTCTCTAAATGCTTTATAATTATTTTTTTGACAGTGGTCAAGAGGACTATTCTTTTGGGGAGTTACTTCCAATGGCAGTTATTGGGGTTATTGGTGGTCTACTTGGTAATTTCCTATTGACTAGCCTTCATACCTTGCTCACGACATGGCAACATTTTTTTTTTGGTTTGCTCTAATTCTTCTCCTTTTTACTTAGGTGCGTTATTCAATCAGCTTACTCTTCATATAACCTACTGGCGACGGAATTATCTGCACAAGAATGGGAACCGAGTGAAGGTAACAGAATAGGATGAAAATCAGAAGTCCTAATATTTTTTTTAGTATTTATGCTGGTTCTTCCAAGATTGTGATGTCACCTAATGCTTTACATTTTGTCCCTTCACTCTTAACAATATTGTGACAGATTATTGAAGCATGCCTCATCTCTGTTATTACTTCAGCTATTTCCTTTGGACTACCACTTCTAAGAAAATGCAATCCATGCCCTGAATCAGATCCTGACTCTGGCATTGAATGCCCAAGGCCCCCAGGGATGTATGGAAATTATGTAAATGTAAAGATCTAGCTTTATTAGTCGATATTTTCTTATACGCATGAAATCTTTTTTTTTTTTGTGCCTGCCTGCCTATAAATTTCATGCAAGAACTTCCTTTTGCATTCATACTTACATAGTTTAATAATTACTACATTCTTTGATCTTTCAATAATAAATACATATTTCCCTGCTACTTTGCTGTGTGGGAAAAGAAAGGTGAACAATGAAAAACTGAAATTTTGTTTCTGGTTTGAAGATGAACTCAGAATTATACACATTAGATTTCTCTATTTTCTTATAAAAAATTCAGGAATTAAACTCAATTGTTTCACTAAATTTTCTCCACAATTTTTTTTTGGGTGGGGTAACCCACAGTTTGATGTTTTATTTTGTTTGCTCATTAGCTCAATAATTCTCATGATCATAGCATAATGTATACCTCATGATTGTAAGACTTGTTGATACTTGGAACATCCTGCAACAGTATATGTTAGTGTTTTATTTCTATGTACTTTCTCAGGGTAATGTTGTTTAACTTCTTGCCATTTGCAGTTTTACTGTGGCAAGGACAAGGAATACAATGATCTTGCAACGATTTTCTTTAATACTCAGGTTTTGCTAGAATTCTTAAAAAGTCATTTTCTTCATTTCTTCATTTATTTATTTATTTATTAACGTGGTTTTTTATGGTCTACATTCTAATGAATTTAGTTGGCTATCACAGGATGATGCCATAAGGAATCTGTTTAGTGCAAAGACAATCCATGAGTTCAGTGCCCAGAGTTTATTGACGTTTCTGGTAGGTTCATTTTTTCCTACTTTGTGTTCGAGAAGACAAGCCCATGTTGTTTTTCATTTTGCTAGACTAATGCGGTTGAATCTCGAGTCTTTCACTAGAATCCACTAGGATAAACTCTTGATTCTGAAGAAGCTTCCATGAGTCGACCTGGAAATCAAGGTTGCTGAGATCCATAGAACAAAGAAACATGAGAAGATCCACCTCTTAACTAAAAACTCAATTCTTCAACTCCCAAAAATATAATCACACAAGCATGCTTGTGTAGGAATGTAAGCCATAAAAGTCCTAAATAAGCTAGTACTTTTGATTAATTATCACTGCTATAGTAATACCATTTCATAAATAATAAATTTCCTAAATAATATCAAAATCCCAGAATTAACTATATCCTTAACTGCATCGTCAATAATTAACTTATACTGTTTCTTTTTTTGTTTCAAGTTCCGATTTGAAACTGGCAGATATTCCTTATCTAGTTTCATGCTCTATAAACTCAAAACTGACTGCCTAGGGCTCCTATGTGGACAAGAAAATTTGTGCAATTAAAAAATTGTTCTTCTTATGGGTTGATGGGAGAAATGTCAGAATGAATGCTTCTACAAGGACATCACCAGAGGAACAACATATTATAAATGGAATCCGTAATGGAAGAGATTAAAGCATCTAATATATTCAAGGAGGCATATGCTGTCCAGCATATTGTTCAAGCCCTCATGCATCTGTTTTGCAAGACATGGGTTTTAAATATCATCTGTTTTGCACCCCCAAAGATAAATTTTGTTCCTTCTCACATGGTTGTGGGTGATGTTCCATGGCATTGTGAAGCTTTATTGTTTGAAGTTGTTTTTCAATTTTGGTGGGAGGATGCCTTATTCCGCTAGCTTCCCATTTCTTTATTTTCTACTATCCAAACAAATAGGCTTGTAATTCAATCTACCTTCTCCTGGTTTATAATTTTTGCAGGTTATGTTTTATACTTTAGCAGTGGTGACATTTGGTACTGCAGTTCCTGCTGGCCAGTTTGTTCCTGGAATTATGATAGGCTCCACGTACGGGCGCCTGGTTGGCATGTTTGTTGTTAATTTTTACAAGGTCAACGTTGAGGAGGGAACGTAGGTTTCTCATTTGGTTCAATGAAATTTTTACTTATTAGACATCAAGCATGTAGAAGATTGATGATAGAACTCGGGCATTCATCTTTAGCATATTGTCAAAAGCTGTCCTGGTTAAACTGTTTTATGTGTGCCTGGACAAATTTTGGGTCTTCCAATATTCCAGTTTTTTTTTTCCTTGCTTTCATTCCCTTCTTTTTTTCCATTGTATTCTTCACTTAATATGTTTTGCTCCAAGAATGTCCTTTGCCTTC
>Ga0307511_10007575_pt1 | contig 10919 bp, 12 predicted proteins | sample 13_EM_MG_FD_200266 | JGI IMG/M metagenome (GOLD analysis project Ga0307511, IMG submission 200266) | Populus trichocarpa ectomycorrhiza microbial communities from riparian zone in the Pacific Northwest, United States - 13_EM | ecosystem: Host-associated > Plants > Roots > Unclassified | place... | reverse complement strand
ATTCGAGATTAGAAGGGGGGGGGGGCGAGAATCCGTTGAGGGAATAGTGGCATTGGTAAGAAGCCTCCAACTATAAATCCGACTGCCCAACGTCACAATGCAGTACACAAGGCGGGGTCCAACCACAAGGCAGCCTTGATCGATTGGTGGTGGCCAACATGTAAGAGACGTCGACATCAATGTTCACCGATAGCAGTGTTGTCCGAAGTCGCAATACCAACGACCAAGAAGGCAAAAAGAAGCAAAGGCCCATCACTTGGACTGAAGTAAAAACGCGTGATACAGCGCCCTGGAAGCTATCTTTTCCCGAAACTTCCTGTCCTTCACACCACCATCGTCCACTGCAGAGCCACTGATGGCCATTATATTGCATGATGCAAAAGTAATGTGCTGATGTGCAAATTTCAAAGTGATGACATGCAAAGACAACTTGAGGGGGTTGGGAGTAAAGTACAGCAGACCCGGGGTATTGATTGGAAGGACAGAAAAAAGAGAAGGCCAGCTCATTTCAGTGAGAGACACATTCTACTAAGTATTAAGAAGTAAAACGGATTCCCCAGAGAGCGTGAAAAAAAAACGACGAGGGAAAGCAAAGATTAGTAACATCGAACCTTTTTATAAATTTATTTAGAAGCTGTCGCCTGCATCCAGGTCATAAGCTCCTGTTCGAAGGACCGATCCGACGATGGACAACTCACGGCGAACCCACCTAGCATTCTGCTAGAATGTTGAGCAGAGAGCCCGTGAGATTGTGAGGAACGGTACGTTCGCGATGACGACCCCATCGAAGTTGCGTAGATGGGCGTTGCAGTAACACCGTTTGCCATGGTGGTCGTGCGGGTCGTTCGGGCAGTCAAAGGCGTCGGCGCACTAATTTGCGACTTCTTCGGAGTCTCCGTAATCTTGGTCCGCGATCCCATTAGGCTAGAAGAAGACAACAGCGCCTTTGCAGTCGCTGGCGAAGGACTAGTAACCTTCGATCGACGTCCCGTCTTGAGAAAGTTGTGCTGCAAGGCGGTATGCGGCTTCATGCGCCGTTCAGGATCCCAAACGAGGCATCGCGCGACGAAATCGACAAAGTCGTCATCCGAGCATCGAAGAACTTGAGCAAGAGTCTTGGTTCCAGGTCTTCTTCTCCGACCCTTGGAGTTCACCACAGGCCGCGGCGCTCCATTGTTGTCTGCATACGTGTAAGCCAAGGTGATTTACAACACACATTTCCACGCATACCAAAGAAGAGCCTCTTTCTCGAGCTTCGGTTGATAAACTCCTTGTCGGGGGGCCCAAGTACCTCCATGATGCACGATAACTGCTCCTGCTCATTTTCGCCAGGGAAGATGGGGAAACCGGTATACAGCTCCGCAAGGATGCAGCCTAAACTCCACATGTCGATGGCCATGTGGTAATTCATACCAAGTATCACCTCCGGAGAACGGTAGAACCGACTCTGGATGTAGGTGTAGACTGGACGGGGATAAGATAACGCAATCAGTCCGTTCAGCTGACTCACTCTTCTCATGCTCAAAGCAGCTGCTGCCGAAATCGATGACCTTGATTGCGCTCTTCGTCGGGTGTTTCAGCAGAACGTTCTTGGGGGAAGAATCAAAATTAGCACATGTAAATTACCAGTGATGTGGTAAAGCACCTCAGGTTTCAGATCACAGTGGACGATCCTATGGTGCCGCATCAAGCACAGTGACAAGATCATCTGGCTCGTGAAGCGGCGTATTAAAGCCGTCGTGAAACCAACAAATCCGTTCGCCTTGATCAGCTCGTACAAGTTGATGCTCAGCAACTCCATCGCAATGCACAGGTGATTCCGGAAGTAGAAATGCTCGGTCATCTTGATGACATGGTGCTTCTCCTCATGATCCTACGTAAAAAGTTAGGGAGGAGAGATATAAATTCTTTCCTGGTTGGTGACACGTACCCATTTGCGTAGATTATCTAAAATCTTGATCTCAACCAACGCCTGGTGGTGGAAGCGCTTCTTGTTGCGGATAATTTTGATCGCAACGGATTCGCCAGTCTGGTGATCACGGCAGTTCAATACCTGGCCAAAAGAACCTTTGCCTAGGGTATCCACCACCTCGTAACGATAGGCAAGATGGTCGCCGTGCACTACGAGATAGTCACCCCGATCGTCATCATACCCAAAGTTGTTAGTGGAGATGTCAGGGTCAGCTGGCTTCTTCTGACTACCAGCACCAGTAAAGTGGACCGATGAATAGTTGAGGATCTCTTCGCGCTCGTAAGCGGTCAAGTGTGCTCGGGAACTCTTCAGGAGCTCTGAACAAAATAGAGTTAGTAGATTTTTTTCATTTATGGTTTGCTGAAATATCGCACCTTCGGGCATCACCCCGGGGCTGGGTGGGATCGGCTCTGGGAATTTCAACATTTCATCCAACTCTTCTTGCGTAGCACCATTCGCCATCTTCTTCGACTGCTGACGTCTGATGTACTGCATCATCTCCTCATCGCCAAGAAGTTGTTCTTCATCTACCATGTCAGAAATCGGCGACGGAGTCGAAAGGGACTGGCGACTAGAGGAAGGGGTACCAGCACGTGCCCGCTGAACGCTTGATGCTGACGAATTATTGTTATGAGAACGAGTGACAGGTAAGGATATTTTGGGGGTTAGTAGCTTAAGACCCTTGGAAGGCGAAAGTGCCGAGAAGCGATGGTGAGTATGCGTAGGTTCGGGTTGAGCCACGACGGAGACCGAGGACGCCACAGAACCAGTAGAGGCCTTTCGCAGCGAAGTGAACGAAACCGAATCCCTGTTGGACTTGCGGGGAATCCCTCCGGCTGATGGTGGGCCAGAGACCTGTCGAGGTACCCTGGAGCTGGACGATGGCGACGTACGCAAAGACTGACGTCTTGACAAGGGCGCATCTGACGCAGCTTTCCCACCAGCGTCACCGTTTTCTAAAACACCAAACTCGTTCGTGGATGTCTCGCCAGGTATCGGTGAAGGATCTGCAGAAGGCGCAGTAACATTGAGGCTGACTCGTTTGCTGACCAGGGTATTCTGCCCAGTGCCAAATCCAGGCGAGCCAGCAGCGGACGTTCTGCTTGATATGCGAGGTATCTTGGTAGGCGTCTCCTTGGAAAGACCACCGACGGAATTAAGGAGTGCAGAAGGCGGGTGGTCTCTTGACTCCTTGGATGCGCTATAGCCGGTTGTACCAACAGACGGGGAACCAGCAATGGTGGGAAGTTGATTTCTGGTGCGAAGCGAGGCGTCCGACTGTTTCTGCATGGAACTGACCGTTTGGGATGTAGCACGAGAAGATGACGGGGTTCTAGTAACTGCGGAAGCTGGCGTAGATGTGGAATTGTTTATCTTGAGGTTGGCGACACGTTGCGCGGTGGTAGCGGGAAGTGCACTCATTTGCATAGGCGGCATGGCTGCTGCAGGAATAGCCTTCTTCGGATCAGTGGACGAAAGTGTCTGAGAGTGATGTCAGTGGGGGGGAAACAGTGATGACCAACGATGATACTCGCCTTGCCTCTCTTCCTGCCCATGAGCACCGATATCCTGCTTTCACTCCGATCCTTGTGGTCTTGCTTCGACTTCTCCCCCTTGCGATTGTCCCTCGCCCCTTTGCCTGTACTTGCGTCGCTCTTATCACCATGGAGGTTTCTTCTCGAACTGGACCCTTTGAGCAACGAAGGTAAGCCTAAACTAAGTACAGACGACTTCTTCTGTGCCGAGCCCGGCGTGGTGGATTGAAGCCGAGACGATTCTTTAATGGGAGAGCCACTTGGTTTGCCGTGGCCTTGTCCAGAATTAGTCGGCGCGGAAGGTATTGTGGGCGAAGCTGACAATGGCATGGGGTTGGAGGCGGCAATGTGGACGCTCTGAGACGAAGAGCGCCTGAAAAATGGGATCGAGGATGGCGTGAGACGTTTGGACTGGTGGCGTCTGACAGAAGTGGCAGGGCTGAGTGGGGCATTTTGGGCATTGGACGGTATTGAAGTTGTGGTATTGCTGACGCTGGAGCCCGTCCCAGGACGACTCGAGGCCTTTTCACGATCGGATGTCTTGGAGGCTAAGCCAGGAGACTTTGGAGTCCGAGTGGACCCAACAGAGGACAGTGACGCGAGAGATGCTGCAGAAGTCATGGCATCTCGCTGGACGGGAGACCAGGAGACATTGTTAGCGACAGGAGGGGACAGTGCATGTTCCCTGGACGCGCGTTTGCGCAACTGTTGGGTGAAGTTCTGCATCGACCGTGGACTGAGTGGGAAACTCGAGGATTTACTAGTATCCTTGTCCTTCATCGACGCGATCGATGGGGAGCTCGTCAATTTTATATTCAGTGCGTTCGAGAAGCTCCATTTCTTGGAAGGTGTCTTGTTGACGGATGGTATGGTTTCAGGAGCAGATTGACTGCCTAGAACTAGAGATTCGTGCTGATGAGAACCATGAGACTTGGGAACCTCAAGGGACACTGTGCGTTCTATATCGCCATCACCCCCAGCAGCGTGAGGGAAGACAATACCATGTGAAGACTGCGGCGGTGGCCGAAAATTCGATAAATCCTTTGGGAGAGGAGGTACGGGAGGTACACCCTTCTCTTCCAATGCTTCAGCTCCACCTGCGAGTGAGCTGGTGCGATCTTTAAGAGTGGCATCGCCTCCAGAGTTGACACTGGAAATGTCACTTCCTGCGCTGTTCCGCCGTCCCTTGCCAACACCTGTCGAATATCTACCGGAGCCGGAAGGAGCCGAAATAGAGGTGGCGCTCGTTGCGGTAGACAGTGATGCTGAATCCCGTGAACTTGTTGGGGTGGTTGTATATGTGGTAGAAGACGCAGAACCTCGTTTGGGAGTGAAACTGAGGCGAGCACTGATCGATTTCTTCGGTGTTTTGTCACAACCGGACGAGCTGTGATGTTCATCACCACTCGTGACTGCACCAGCGCGCGCGTCACTGGTGTCATCCACTGAACCAGAGACAACGTGACCGACAGCCTGGACACGTGTGGTGGCATCCTTGTCCTTGTCTTTGGTGCTTCCTTTGCGACTAACCTTGCTGCTCTCGTTGACACTGTCCCGATGTACGCGACCTGAGGTGCTTCCCGGGGTGCCTGGACGGCTCATACGGTTTAGGCTGCCGATGCTTGCGCGGGCTCGGGCGGTCTTTGTGGATAATCCATCGATTTTTCGCAATTCCTCTGCGTAGACAACCTCGTCCATAGCGGACCAACCCTCCTGGGTGCCGCGGAGGAGTGAATGAGCAACATTGGATAAGACATGAGAATGTGGTTGATGTGATGATGTTTCTTTGTGTGATGAGGATGATGGACGGAGTGGGGGGGTCGTGGTGGTGGCATTGCCTGCATGCCGACGAAATGGTTGGATAGGGTTCGTGGGTGGGGAAGAGGGGAATTGAGAGAAGTCAGTCGTGTGTGCACGTCTGGAATGGGCCAGAAGTGCTGTGTCGTGGCTAGCAGAGGATGAACTAGTGGAAAGCTGACGAGTATGGATATGATTAGACTCGATTGGAGGTACAGGCTTGATGGGAGGATTGACAACCAAGCTTTCCCTGCGCCGGTCGCGGTTTCTGTCGCGAGGGGTGCTGGACATGGAAGTTGAGCCTGAACTGCGATGTTTGCGTACGGGGGCCGACTTTTCATCCCTGGAGAGAGAAGCGCGGTCGTTTGTGGCGGGGTTCTTTGGTGAAAGAGGATCCAATTCGAACTCGTCGGACGTGTGCTTTCTTAGTTTGCGAAGGGGTGTGAAGGTATCCGGAGGTGACGATGCGTCGCTGAGAAGGGAATGTTCGCTTGGGAGTGGGGGCACGAGGGGGGAAGGTGGTTCTTCGGGAGAAGGCGATGATGTCTTGACGGCATCTGAAGGGTGTAAAAAACCAGACGCATGTGGCTTTCGTGGGTAGAGTATTTCCTCGCCGCCGCTTTCTTCCCCCATTGAGCGACGTTGCCGAATAGTGCGTGGCAAGGGTTTGGGCTGGTGCTGAGAAAATGTGATAAAGTGGATGCGGCATGCTGCAGACGAGATAATTACCTCGTCGGACTCTCCGTCGACAGCCTCGATAGTCCAAGGGCTGTCTGGAGAGTCGTTTACGACTACCACGTCATCGTCAAGATGGCTATCATCGGCGTGCGATTGCCTTGATTTGTCCCAGCGCGGTGTGGCCAGTTCGCCCACGCCAACCAGGCCCTTTCTGTCGATGTCGCGAGCGGGGGTCAGAGGCTCGTGTGGGGAGTGTGCGACGGGTGAATCAGCGCCAAAGTAGTAGGGATCGAGCGACGAGGTCGCGGAGCCGGGGCGCCTGTCGGTGTCGATGTCGATGTCGTGGGCATCGTCCGTGGATGAGATGTGCACGCGTGGCTGGGGGTGAGCGAGTGAGCGAGCGCCATGGCATTCGTGAGCGACACCTAGTACGTTGGACATGCCAGAGAGCGAGAGCGACTGAGCGGGCGAACCTCTGGGTGAGCGTGTGTGTGTGTGTTTGGCTGCAGTGGCTGGGTCGCGGTGCTCCTCGTCTCCGTCCCACTCAGCGAACATCTCGCCTGCACGTGAGCAGCGACAGGGACGTTTAACTCGTGTCCGAGTCTAATCAGCTCTTTCTGCTGCCTGCATACGAACTCACCGCCTCGTCCTGGTCCTCGCTCCATGTCGTCTGCTGAGCGAAACCAGTCATCAGACGGCGATGACATCCCAGATACCCAAACCGACCTCCAGCCCCAAATGACCGTGCACCCCGTCGGCGGATACTCTAGTGCAATGCACATGTACCCATTTGCACCCGGTCTCGTCCCCACCCAGCCTCCCCGCTCCAAGCGAAGACAGGTCAAGAACGCCTGCACTAACTGCCAGAAGGCGTGCAAGAAGTGCGACGACGCTCGGCCCTGTCTCCGCTGCGTCAAGTACGGAATCGCCGAGGAATGCGTCGATTCCCAACGCAAGGAGCGGAAGAAGGGCGTGAAACGGGGCCCCTACAAGAAGCGCGATGGAAAAGGTGTGTGTTTCCCTTCCTCCCCGCACTCTTCTCCCTCACCCTCATCGTCGTTTCCCCACTTTCCTTGAGATCGCGCAGGCAGCAGCGTCGACAATGTGGACGCGCCCGAGCAACCCAGCATCCCTATCCCCCAGGGTGTGCCCCAACCCTCCTCGTCCCCACCCATGCCCCCCTATCTGGCAGCCCCAGTTGGGTACGCGACGAGCTTCTACGGGCAATTCCCCGCCCCGCCCACCCCCAAGCCCGGCGACGCTCCTGCCTACTACCCCCAGTTCTACATCACCCCGATCCCCCCACCACCTCCCCACAACGGGCATTCGGGTCAGGATCCAGAACAGCAGGGGTACCCACAGCCGGCCCAGTTCTATCCGGCTTTCCTGCCTTATGCCCCACAGGCATACGGCCCCTACATGGTCCATCCCCATCGTCCAGATGGCCAGATGGCCCTCCCGTCCCCTCCATACCCCCCCTTTCCTCAGCCATTTGCAAAGCCCACATCCTCTGCTGACCAGGTTGATACAGGTAATGTCAATGGCCGGAACAACCACGGACAGGGGGATCAGAACTGAGGCGATGGTCCTGATCTATGTCGATTCTCCCTTTGCATGTCGTTTGCTCTCTTTCTCGTGTACATCTCTTCTCTCGTGTATGTAGCAAAGATGGATACCCATGCGTGATCCCTTTGTCGTCGACCCTCAGAAGTCAGTCTGCCCTACCGCGTAATTAGGTCATCGCCGGAAATGAATACAGCATGTGGTTAGCGCATGTACAATGTACTACTATGTAAGTATGTACGCAACAACAGACACGAATGCGGTCAACCGGTGAACTGCCACACCCTGTCACGTCCGACTATGTCCAGTTGCCGCCTATTGTATTCGCTGGCTCTCAAGGCGGATGCTCGCTGACATTGACCCACAACCCTACTCAGCGGCGCCACCCCTTGGACACCTCAGCTTCCGCGCCTGTCCAGCAAAAGGTGGAGCAAAGGGCACCCTGCGCGCGGAGAAATCGCGGCCACCGTGCGAGCCTGCTCAATGATCTTCTTAAATCATATAAGGAAGAAACAACAGTACGCCAGACCTGTATGAATCCCGGTGGCGGCATGAGGCCAGAGAGCAGTCGTAACCCCAAGGAGCACCAAGGGCTGAGAGGGGCCGGGTCGCTTGTATCTCTGTCGCCGTATCAGAACACGGATTAGTCGCCATCACTTGACTCGTCGTTTTCATTTACGTCGCCACGACTAAAGGGTTGGGCGATGCCAACATCACCCACAGCGGCATAAGCAGCAGCACTTCGTATCCGAGGGGATCGATTGTTGATCGGCTCAATACATGAGGACGGACCAGCACAATGGATCCTGCTAATGGAAGATTGGTCGGAATTTATCCACTGACGCTTACCGTGACCAATGCCATCCTTATCCGATCAATGGAGTCACCGGATGCTAGAGAGATGGAACGCAGATCCGAGGTATAGCAACTCGGAGATCACCCAAAGATAAAGATCACCCACCCCCGTCAGGTGAGTGGTGTATCGTCCATCCTGAGCATCTTGATCGCCGCTGGACATCGCCTGAATCATCTTGAAGGGGAGATGACTACGAGGGCTGCAGTCGCCGCGCACGATATAGATCATTCTCCTCTTGTACTTATCCGAGTTACGACCCCAGAATCGTTCAATCTCCCCGGTGATATAGCACATACGGGATAAAGAAAGAACCCCCCGTGCCATGAGGAGTTCCTTCCGTAGGTGCCGCCCTGCCTGGCGTGATGCATATCTAACAGGAAATGAATGGTCTCCCCCCCATTCAGAAACGCAGTTCCAGATATGTTATCAGGCCTCACCTGCGCGCCATGAGATTCTCATTCCTAGGGCCCAGCCCCGAACGTTCTCCCTCCAATGGTGGTTAGTTTGCACCCACCCTTGACTGTATTGAAAGCTCTTCCCTGAGAACGGCATGCCATCTAGCGGTTAAACTCAGCCTCGTGATTCAATTGAGTTTCTGCAGGTGATGAACACCCGGAGTCCGTACGTTTGAGTTTCGCATCATGGGTCTCTCAAAATGAGGACTCTGGGTTCATGTCTGCAGCCATCCGGTGTGCGCGTCGATACAGGCCTCTTCTTGTGTTGCCCGACGGGGGGGATGATAACGGGCGCTCTTCTACGCTCTTGATCAAGCCTTGCCCCACATCTTCTGTGCCTTACATAACACCACCAGCTACATAACACTATTTTTTTCTTTTGACTCCGAGACCAATCAGATTCATATACGGGGTCGAACGGGACCCGTCTCATGAACCATTGTTACTGGCTTCTTTCGAAGCAAGTGACAGAACTGTAACACTATGGTGACTTTCACTCGTCATTCGAATGTATGACGCGAAGCTCGTGCCACTCTTCTTGGACAACCCTCCGCAGCTCCACAGGATCAAGAAAAAGCTCAAAGATCCGCCGTATGCTCAGATGCTGAGTCCATCTGCAATATTGGAACTAGAACAATGCAAGTTGACTTACTCCTGAACTGGCTGTATCAAAACTCTGGTCTGAGATAGCCAGTAATAAGACAATTAACTGCAGGGAGTAGCCAAGCTCAGATCTAGGCAGAACCAGGTAGCTCAGACGCACGTTTGGCCTGGATGCCCATCCTGATTCATCGGGACTGTTCCTGGGCCTCACTCGCCATGCACTTCAAATACTAGACCGTCCTTTGCCTCAGGCTGTGTGGCGCCAATATTTCCCCCCTGCCAGGTGTGTTTCCGTCGACCTATACTATCCCAGAAAGATGGGTTTTATTCAACTCTCAGAGACGTCTCGAACCATCCATAGTGTTGGCTTGGCGTCACCCGCAGACTCTCCTAATCATGCTTCAGCTGAGGCAAGAAACATTCCATCAGCCTCATTTTCGCCGCATCGCACAAAGCACAACCATTCCCCAGCATCCTCAAAGTGACTACATTGGAGTTCCGAAGAGTGCATGTCGCGATGCACGTGTCTACACCGAAGATATCATCCACTCTTCCATGGGCTTGACACCGGTGGAAGTGAAGCCACAGAAGAATGGCTTTGTACATACCATCCTGGAATGCTATAACCACCATCGTGCGCTAACCCTTCGCCTTGACGACGCTTGGTTCAGCTGCTTCGTGAATGGGAATACAGAAGCCTTGTGATCGCTCTTTGTCCTTCATAATGGCAAGAAATTGTCCGTGAAGACGGGGGAGACGGACTGGATCTTGTGGTTCGGATGAAGAGATGAGTATCGGAATACAGCAAAATGTCATTGACCCAGAGCTCATGCAGTGGATCATTCCCATCTTCTCTGTTACCAAGCCTGATGATAGGCTTGTCGCTGGAATGGTTATGATGGCCACTGTCATTCCTTCTGCCTCCTTGGTGGCTGCGGATTCCCTCGTGTCACGCTCGAGGGAAACAAAAAGATGATTGAGTGTACTTCCTCAAGAAGATTGAGGAACTCAAAAAATCCGGTCCCCAGAATATTGCTTGGTACCATCTATCCAACAGGTACGCGGCTGATGCTCGATGGCGTAACATACTTTGTTCTAGGTAGCCGCGAGGTTCACCTGGGTACGCCCAGGTTGATGTCACGCTCGAAATCCCAGGTAAAGCAGTTTTCCGGACGGCATTGAGACCTCCTCGGGCGGTGACAAAATCCTTTTAGTCCCCGGATGGAGGGACTTGACGAGAGGTGGTGGTGGATATATAAGAGATAAAGATTTTGATTTGGTAACAGCACTTTTACTTACACGTCGACATTCTGGTGGTGGTAGGGCATCTGCTTGTTTCTTCTGTCTGTATGCAGGAAGAGGGCGGCCTGGATCTGCAAAACGATATGTAGTGCTCAAAATAGTAACCTCGTCTCTGTCGTAACCTCGTCTCTGTCCAATTAGAGTGCGTCCCTAAGTAT
>Ga0307511_10007574_pt1 | contig 10919 bp, 5 predicted proteins | sample 13_EM_MG_FD_200266 | JGI IMG/M metagenome (GOLD analysis project Ga0307511, IMG submission 200266) | Populus trichocarpa ectomycorrhiza microbial communities from riparian zone in the Pacific Northwest, United States - 13_EM | ecosystem: Host-associated > Plants > Roots > Unclassified | place... | reverse complement strand
GAGTATAAATACTAATAAAAAATTATGTCGGCAAATCTAAAAATTTTAATAGTATATTCCGTCTATGTTTTTCAATTTTTTAGTGGTGAGTCATTTGCATAAAAATAATAAAAACTGAAAAAAAAAACAAATAGATAAAGGCATTTGTTGACATGTATCTAAATACGTAAATGACGAATTGTATATAAGTGAAAATAAAAATAAAATAAAAAATCATATTCATGGTATTTGAAGGGTTGGCAACGATTCATCTGAAAAAAAATAATTAAAAAAAAGGAACAGAGAGAGAGAGAGTCTAATTAATTAGGATGAGTGGTTTAATTTTAAAGAGAAAACGAATAAGGAGAAGGGTCTGGTCAATGTATTTACGGATAATTTAGTAAGATTAACGGAGTTGATAAAAATTTGACAGGAATCCAAGTGATTTTTCTACTACAACAAAAAACAACGACAAAGTGCGGTCGTAATAACAACGTGGCACTTACTATAAACGCCGCCGTTAGTATCGGACGCGGTTTGTCCATCTCCTCGAGGCTTTCTTTCTCTTTATGCCGTTACTTGTATATTCCAATAATGCCCTTCAACTCTTATCAAAATACAGAAACCACTAGCACACGCCTCCCTCCCTCTACCCTTTGACCATACTGCCCTCCTGTTGCCTCTAGATTTACAGAAACCTCGTAAGTTATTGTACAATTCGCCGAAGTTCCAGCTGGTAACAACAGCAACAATTATAGTATTTTCTTATCCTCTCTCTACCTAATCCGATAGAAATGAAGATCACAATGATGCCACGAATATTTACATCAAATATTATTCTTGAATTTTTTAGTATCAAACACTTTTGAATTCGAATAATTACCTAATTTTGGGAAATTTCTAAGTCTTTCGATTTTTCATAGCATAAAAACAAAAAAGCATTAATATCATAAAAAAAAAGACAGATATATATAATGGTCACTAAACGCTTGCATGATTATTACCTTCAGGGCTCATGAAATTAGACGAGGTACGCACAAGCTAACCGGGACACCCACGTTAATAATAATAATAAAAAAACAGATATAGCATCAAAGACATTAATTAGTTAGATTATGGTTTTTGAGGATAGAGAGTTAAAATGAGGATTACATGAAAGGATTGACATCTTGAGGATGGAAATTGAGGCTGTTTTTTTTTTTTAATGTTTTTGTGAGCATAATTGATTTGTCTTTTTAAGAGCTCTAGCGATTCATGTAATAGAGAAGATTAATAAAATAAAAAGGAAAACAAATCCAGTGATAAAGAAGCAAAGTTTTGAACCTGGCCGGCCCGGATAATCACCTAATTAACTACGCACTACACCATTGTGTCATTAGGTGAAAAATTGTTCTATAGTTTTTAATTTTTTTAACATACCTAATGATTAATTTTTCCAAGGAGAAGAGATCATATAAATAAATAAATAAATAAATAAAAGGAACCCTAACAAAAGGGCAGCTAGCCATATGTTTTATTTTTTATTTAAAAAAAAGGTAGTTGAACCAGAAAAAAGAAAAGAAAAGAAAAGAAAAGAAAATGGAGTGGTTAAGTACACAGCTAGCTAGCGAGCCTGCCTAAGACGATACCAAATCTACTTTATATATACTGATAATGAATAAGCGTTGCGTATTTTATCTATTTTTGCATGCTACCTAAACTGTGAACCTCTGTGCATGGAATCTGTGAGCCCCACGCCCTCACCATCCAGCTTAGTTGTCGCCTCACTCTTTGACTTGCACCACAAGCTAACCATATTTCTAGTTAGGTTATGCAACTGCTTAAAAATATAGTTCTCCACAATCATTAATTCGGAAGCCAACGAAGACAACAGGCTAGAACAAGTAACTACAAATTGCAACCACCACCACCCCCTCATATCCATTGCAAAGTGGCAATAACGTCAAATCGAAACATTCAAAGGGCATTCTTGTACAATAGCACAATTCAAAACGACCGCAGACTTATCCAACCCTTATTAAGACCATCCTCCTCTCCTCCTGATCTCCCTATCCCTTCTCCTTCTCCTCATTCCGATTCATGTGGCTTTGTATATATACACTTGCAGAGAAAGCAAAGGAGGATTAACGAGAGAGAGAAAAACAATAAATTCTAAAATAAATTTATGGTAAAGAACAAAATGGATTGCTTATGCTGTTGGTCTCTCTCGAAACCTTTCTATCTCCTTCTCTTCCTTTTCTCCTTTCCTTGTATAATTGCCAGCGCAGCTTTCAATCTCTCCACCATCTCCTTTGATGAAGGTTACAGCCCCCTCTTTGGCGACGGCAACCTTGTTCGTTCTCCTGATGGTAGAACCGCCCGCCTCCTCCTTGATCGCTTCACAGGTATTCGCATCTTGTATTTTTATTAAAAAAGTCCTAAGAAAACCTGCATGTATAATTAATGCACATATATATAATTTCGTTGATCGATCGTTAATTTCGGGGAATTTCAGGTGCGGGTTTTATTTCATCCAAGATGTATAAATATGGATTCTTTAGTGCCAACATCAAGTTACCAGGCGACTACACTGCCGGTCTCTGCGTTGCCTTCTATGTAAGTGACAAGTAATCATATATTCCTTTCGAGAAATAGGAAAATTGTTCTCTCTTTTTTTTTTAATCCGTTCCTTTTCTTTTCGAAGAATTTTCTTTAAGCTTTTTAGTTTGGTAAGACCTTTGAATTTATTTTTTCTGGCTTCATGTAAAGGATCAATTCAATTCTAATTTGAATTCGCTAAGTCATCTCACGCTTCTTTTCGGCAATTAATTGCATCTTTTAAGGCTCTATTTATGATCACTTAACTTTTCTCATTAGCTTTTGGAAGATTTAATACTCTCTTTGTTATCTTAAATTTTCCGTGAGAAATTCAGTTGTTTGATTGAGAATCCTTAAATCTTATCTTCATAATGAAGATTATATATATGCTACCGAACAGTTTTGTTAAAAAAATATTTAATGTCAAATTAATAAATATATGATTATCATGGTCAGTATATAATTATCAATCATGATGAATGTTGTGTTTTTTCAACGCGGGCGCAGACATCAAACGGGGACGTGTTCGAGAAGACCCATGATGAATTGGACTTTGAATTCCTAGGAAACACTGAAGGGAAGCCATGGAGGTTCCAAACAAACTTGTATGGTAATGGAAGCACGAGTCGTGGCAGAGAAGAAAGATATCGATTATGGTTTGACCCTTCCAAACAGTTCCATAGGTATAGCATTCTATGGACGGCAAAGAACACCATGTGAGTTGTCTTCTCCCTCCAACTTTATACCCACCTCTTGGCTCTTCGCTGGCTATTCAAGTTGTTTTTTTAAACATGATGTGTGTTTTTGCACATACACGTCAATGTCGTATTTTATGTCATGCAAAGCTTTTGTTTTCGGTTGTTGTTTGACCTATCAAGAGAGGGGGGGAGGGACACAGGTGTAATAAAGGAAGAGAAGTTGGCAATTGCGTGAGGAAATTGGGATGTTAATATTAAATTACCAGTGGACAAACGTCGACTTATTAACGAGACAACAGTTTTAGGTTGCTTGTGATCCTGGTTGGTTTTGGAGAGGGATGCAACCTAATTTATTGTTTTTCATCAACACTACTGTCTTTCCAACTTTAAATTGTGTTCTTGGATTGACTTTTTAGGAGTGATTTTTCCTTTAGCAGGAGGTGCCTTCTGAAGTAAATGTTACGCCGGAAAATTCTAGTTGTACTCGGATTGAATTCGCAAAACTTTAAATTAATGAAGTGAGCACAATATTAAATATGTAACATGGATAGTAATATTTCTTAGGCCACCAACTTATCAGCTCCTTGATTTCCATATGCAAGATTGACCGCTATTTTTATTTTTATTTTTGTAATAATTCTACCTACTGGATATAAATAATTATCATCAACCACTTACCACCATTTTACAAAAACTAGTAAATTAATTAATTGAGTTTTGTAGCTACTGCTATTGATTTGATCCTTTTCTTGATTCCTGCTAATATTCTCCCACAACTCACATGCACCAAGATTTCCCCCACTTTTGACTGACAATAAAAGGTGCCATTTATGGTGGTGGGTTTTCAGATTCTACATCGATGATGTTCCCATCCGAGAGGTGATTCGCAGTGAAGAAATGGGCGGCGAGTACCCATCAAAACCAATGTCCCTGTATGCTACAATATGGGATGCGTCAAATTGGGCAACTTCTGGTGGCAAATACAAGGTCAATTATAAGTATGCACCATTTGTGTCCGAATTTAAGGACTTTGTCCTAGAGGGATGCCCTTCTGACCCCATCGAGGAATTTCCTTCTGTGGATTGCTATGAGAGTTATTCCAGGCTTGAGAGTGCCGATTATGCCACCATAACAAGGAGACAACGGTCAGCTATGCGTAAATTTCGCCAGCGTTACATGTATTATTCTTACTGCTATGATTCATTAAGGTATCCCGTGCCACCACCAGAATGTGTTGTGATTCCAACAGAGAAGGACAGGTTCAGGGACACTGGTAGATTGAGATTCGGTGGCAGCCATCAAGGCCGCAAACGCCGCTCAAGGCGGCGAGGTCGAGTTCAAGTTTCTAGTATAGAATATGATCCGGATGTGTGATACCATTTCATTGATTTGTAAATTAGTATATCGTATGGGGTTTGGCTTCCATTTTGTAATTTTTTTTTAAATCTTTGTTTATATATAGAGAGAAAGAAGGATTGATCGAATAATCCAATTTGGTGATTATATTGCAGCTGCATGCATGGTTTGGATTATTTGTTAGTTCATCTCGTTTAGCATACGAACTTGTCTATTGAGACGCTTGGTTGCTAGAATAATTAACAATCCAGTACTACCATAACATGAATTATATTCAAATAGCTAGCCATAATGATCAAAGACTTGCACCACACTATCATGTGTGCAATATATAAAAGGAGATTGTAATTAAATATCAAAATGTTAGTATTGTATATTTAACATTTCCAATGCAGGTAAGGATTGGTACGTATGCGATTGAAATTGTATTTTAAAAAAGATAATTTTTTTTATTTAAAAATAATTTTTTTATTTTTAAATTATTTAATATATTGATGTTAATAATATTTTTTAAAATATTACTTTAACATATTTTCAATATAAAAATTCCAATATGGTTACGTTAAGAGAATGCTAGCTTTTGATGGTAAGAGGATGTTCTGCATTATAACAGCTGCCTGCCAATTTTTATGACTGGTCTCGTAATATTTAGTCATGACCATTGACCAAAAGTCATTATGTGCGTTGTTTTTATGTTCAATATAGAATCACATTATTGAGAAAAATAAAATAAATTATGTACTAATTATTATTAGTTCATGTGACATATTTGACTTCAATTAAATTAATTAAATTATAAAAAATGCACCGCGAGCACATAAACAAGCATGAAATGACATAGCGTTTTTACAAGGTAAAATGAAATTAAAAATAGAAAGAGATTGATCTGGATACCCACGTTAAAAAAAAAAAAAAAATGGAAAGAGACTCATATTGATGGGCAGGTGAGAAAGACAGAGGATTTTATTCGTAACTCTTACTGCAGAATCGCCATGCCTTTGAATCAGTGAGAGCAGTTGAGCACAAAAACATTAATAAGCCGAAGGAGGTTGGAGACAGGTTGATTTGGCTGATATACATTCAACAATTACCAACTCTGGAAGATGTTTCTGACTTTGACAATCAACCGACTCTCATAAGCCGAATGAATAGGTCATCGATCATAGGCGTCACAAGCAACCTTATGTATCTAGATGTATTTCCAGCTGTTTCCCTTTAACTGATTGACCTGAGCGGCACTAGGAACCATCGGGGGCCGCCGGCAAAAGGTCTTGAACAAGGAACATTTCTATTCTCAAACCTTAATAATGAAATCACGAACGAGGAGCTTAAGCCCTGTTTAGATTTTAAAGCCCGGCACTAAAACTGTCAGCTGCGACCAGTTCGCTGATAAGATGCAAGTTTGCAGTAAAAGGAAAAAATTATAACAGCAACTATGTTGATAATATGCATGGCAGAATGTGATGAAATGCGTACATTATAATGGAAACGAGGAAAGAATGATAACCGTCCCTTTTCATTACATTAAAATCTACTAAGCATAAACCACCTAATATTTGGAGGAAACAGGGGATTTGTTCTATAACATTCTCAAAGATTTTCAATCAAACAGTGGAAGAAAAACTAAAATTCAAAGATGTAGAGAAAACCTTGCACTGCATGTCTACCTATGATCAATTCTAAAAGGAAAGAAGGAGAAAAGGTAAAGAGTGCAAACTTTAAATCGTAAAAAGGGTAAGATGTTAATCACATTAGTTTCTGAAGTTACACCTGAAAATCTGTAAAGAATTGAATGTATTACTATATAACCCATGCCCTGTATGAACATCAAATCTATGTTAAAGATCAGGAAAAAAAATACATGATGAAGCCTGGATGCAGCTCACACCTAGAGATAGCAGAAACACGAAACTCATGGGAGTTGGAATAGTCCCCCTATTTGAGTATTTCCTGATGGAGGGTCAATAGCAACCCAGAGTAGTGAAATACATATAGAAAGGAGCCCCGACCAAACATATATGATGGTGGGTGTCTTTCCACGTCTTCCCATAAGCCCTTTTGCAAAGGGGTAGAGATGAGCCAGGACCCAAAAGCTGAAGAACACACCTCCAAGTAAATTGCTCCACTGAGGTGCGTCACTGTATATAGTTCGGGAAACTCCGACTCCAATTGCAATAAGGTTGACCATAATGATAGTGCAAGGTGGTATCATAAGAGATGTCCATTTGAATACATAGAGATCAGAAAACTCATCATCAACATCATCTCCACCTGATTTAGATGTTAGTGTGAATGAAATCTCAATTCCTGCAATCACCTTCAGTAGCCCCTGGAGCACGGCAACAAGATGAGCACTTGTGCCTCCGATTAACCAGAACTGCTCGTTCCTCCACCACTCTTCCAGTGTAATTCCAGCCCACTTGATCTCAAGCACAGCAAGAATACAAAGGGTCAAGCTGATGATCAAGAGGTATACTAGGAATGTGACAGTTAGAGACGCAACTATAAACTGATTGGACAAGAGTGCAAGTGCGGGAAGGAAGCAGTAAACAATAAGGAACAAAGAAGTGAAAGGGTAAATTCCAACATTGAGGTAAGCAATTCTCTGCAGCAGCTTCAACCTATGACCACCCAGAAGGGCATTGTTGCGAGAAAAGAATATCTCAACAGAGCCAGTTGCCCACCGGAGAACCTGATGAAGTCTATCAGTAAGATTAATAGGGGCAGTCCCACGGAATGCATCCCTTTTAGTCACACAATAAACTGATCTCCATCCCCGTTCATGCATCCTATACCCAGTGACCACATCCTCAGTTACAGACCCGTAAATCCATCCAACAGATTGGCCCCATTCAGTCTTGTCTTCATACCAGCAAGAGATGACATTCACTGCCTCTGCAATTGTGGCTAGATGCAGGGGCTCCCTTGGAAGAGTTAGAGCACCAGGAGGTCGTCCATATTTAATATATGAATTATCAGCGAGGGGCAGACCTTGAAATGCTGCCACCTGTACAGAATCAAGAAACAAACTTGAATTTCCAAATTTTCTAGGAATAAGTGCAAGGTTCGTTTCCTGATTGTCTGTGTCTTCCGCTTCATGAGAATGGCCATTTTCTGGGGCAGAAGCAATGGCAGCCTTCTTGTGACGACCAAAGAAGCAGCTGCAGCAACTGCCATGATCCTCATACCGTGGAGGATCAAAGTTATAGAGGGCAGTCCGACGAAAGAGGCATCCTGTTCCAACGTATACTGGACCTTGTATCCCATCAAGGGCTCGCATGTTGACATCAAAGAAAACAGAGTTGTGATTGGCATAGCGATCAGAAGGATCAATTCCTTCAAACCTCTGAGGAAACTGAACATAACAAATGCCTTCCCCACCCTGGTCCATCATGAAGCACATGCCTTCTCTCAATGCCTGGGAGTTGTATATGTAGTGGTCACAGTCAAGGTTAAGAATGAACGGTCCATTAGACGTAACAGCAGAAGCTCGAACCAGTGCATTCATTGCTCCGGCCTTCTTGTTGTGATCATAACCAGGTCGCTTTTCGCGAGAAATATAAACCAATACAGGAAGGCGAATGTCCACTTCAGATAGGTTCATCGAATTGCTATCACCAGCTGTTCCTTTTAGTGGTTCCTCAATAGGAGGCTGCAACATTACCTGCAGTTGATTTTTCAGCCTGTTATTCAACACATCAATCTCACTACATATAGAACACTTGAATAAATTTCAATAGAAGTTACTAAGTACCCTGCTGGGCAATTAATGCATTTGCCACGGAACTCTAGTAACACTATGCCTAAACTTTTTGCCTCTTAATCAAGGAAAATAACACTCCATATAGCAAGCAAGATGTGATGAGAAATTAATAGATGCTTTTTTCTGTTATATTAGATAACAAAAAAGAAGAGTTCCTGTAATAAAATGTAAGTTTTAGAACTAGTAATCTTACCTGTATGATGCTGGCATGATCACCCCTAGTGTTCTCAGGTGCTGGAACTGTCCAGGTGCCAGGCCAATGGGTTCCATCAGCCATCCAAGTAGCTTTTGGGATCTTCAATCTATCCACTGGTTCATCATCACCTTTCTCTTTCCATCTCTTCATTGCCTTAAGCTCCTCTTGACTATTATAAGCATCAGAACGTCGGCGAATTGAATCAGAAAGGCCATTAATTCGAACCTTGAACTCATCATACTCGCGTTTTACCCGCCTTCGATCTCTAACAAAATCTGGGAGGACCTTTGTCTTATAAGGATCTCTCTTCAGATTGAAATAAGATTCTGGGTTTCTGGGTTCAATTTCATGCTTCCTACAAAATGGAACCCACAAGTTGGCAAAACTAGCAGCCTCTGCCATGGCTTCAAAAGTCAGCAGAGATCCTCCATCATCAGAAACATAACACGAGAGCTTCTCAACTGGGTAGTCAGCAGCGAGAATAGACAGAATGGTGTTTGCAGTAACAAGGGGTGGTTCTTTCTCTGGGTCTGCAGTAGAAACAAAGATATCTATGCCAGGAAGATCAGATTTTCCTGTAGGATTACCTGGACTAGGAGTTTCGAACTTCTCCTTCAGAACATCAAGGTCAGCAACACGGTTAACTGGACAGAGCTTTGGGAGCTGGTCCAGTAGCCAAGAAAAAGCAAACCAGATTTCACAAACCAGAGACATGCCCCACAACCACATTGCTTCTTCATTAGGATTTGAGACCCTCCAATACAGGAAAAATCCAAGAACAATCATTCGGACAAGGATTAGAATCCTGCAACAATAGTTCAGCAGAACGCATGAATTATAAAATCAAATTCCTATTGCGCGTAAATGCTGTGAAAAGCAAAAGCTCCCAGGAATAAGAAAACAGAAACTCAGAATAATCATGTCATGTAATGATAACCAAACAAAACTAAAAAACATGACCAAAAAGCAGAAAACTTTAAAATTTGCTGAAAATATGGTAGCTGTAGTATATATTGGGGATCAAGGATGGAACAGAAGCCAAAGCAGTAATGCAAAGTGCTCCCAAAGCCTATGAAATTATATAGCGATTTAAAGTCCAGAGGTTATATGGTCCATATGCACACCAACGCAGATTGAGCTAAATTATCCCTATCCGAAGGAAATATACGAACCTTACAATTCATAGAAATTGGTAAAATGTTCAGAAACTTCAGTGTCCCGGACTGATTATAAGGACATCTCTTACTGTTCTGTAACTCTCTGTTTAACTTTGCTATAACCTACCACCCAATACATTGCAATGGTGCACAGATTGTTTTATGCTAGAAACGACTCATGACTTGAAAACACAACCGGTAAATTTATGTTACAAGAATGGATTAAAAACCCTATTCCTGAATCTCTGTATTATTTATTCACCACTCCAGATAAGCAACGACAGGACACAAGGAAAACTCACAACTCAGGGTAACTAAAAGAGAACACGAGAGGAAAATTGGTATTCTTACCGATATGGAGCAATAACTGCAGTAGATATTTTCACTTCACGGGTAAGCATTTTCCATTGTTTCTCAACAAATGTTTTAGGGACACCACTACTCCCCTCATCATTGTCATTCACACCATCTGTTGGCCACACAGCATTTCCATACCCATAATTCGTCTTTGACTCAAACAAAAATTGGGTATAATCAAACTCATCACTCTGGCTCTTCGATTCGGCGAAAGATGACCTCCTGTTCAACTCAGGCACATCGTGACTCCTATAAGGCTCTTTACAACCAGGGCATATCCCATCACCAGTAGCTAAGGCATCCTTATAACAATCCCTACAAATTTTGTATTCACATTCACAAGGCGCTAAATCATCAGTGATGACCTGAGCATCACAACCCGACATCGCACAATACGACCCTTTTGCGCTTGCTATTTGAGGATGGCTTGTTTGGAACTCGGTCATCTTCTCTTTCAAATGCGCACGCGTAGCGCAATTATGCCCACCAGTAAACATAGAATTCGACGTGCAACTCCTCTCCAGCTTCTTTTCATTCTCTACAGGGGTTTCCATTGGCTGATTATCAGGTGTGGGCGGTATCTGGACTGTATATGTAGCAAATTCTACACTACCGATTTCACTATCAAGATCCTCCCTTGAGTTACTATAGTGGTGAATTGTGGGCGCTCTTCTTAGTTGGTATGGATCAGCAGCCATGTTGTTGACTGTGTAATGTTTAGCAGACAATATTGAACTGAACAGACCCTGAAATCAAAGTGGTTATATGAGCAAAAAGAACCCAAAATCAATCCTCTTCTTTAGAAAAAAAAAAAAAGTCCAAAAAATAAAAATTTA
>Ga0307511_10007571_pt1 | contig 10925 bp, 11 predicted proteins | sample 13_EM_MG_FD_200266 | JGI IMG/M metagenome (GOLD analysis project Ga0307511, IMG submission 200266) | Populus trichocarpa ectomycorrhiza microbial communities from riparian zone in the Pacific Northwest, United States - 13_EM | ecosystem: Host-associated > Plants > Roots > Unclassified | place... | reverse complement strand
CTAGGCAGAAATGACTTAAATGCTAGTAACAATTTCATGGTATGATGGTGTAAAATGTGGAACACTTGAATGTGAACATATGAACTCTTGAAATAAGTGTGGTGACGAATGTGATTCAAAAATACAAATGTACTGATTTATGACCATTGATGTCTTAGGTGGTGCGGTCGGGATTGGACCATCGTCAAGACAAGAACAACCCACAGGTGGAGCAGGTAGGTGACTTGCACCTTCCTTTTTCATACGTTGAATAATGAAATACTTTAACATGAATATTACCATATTGTGTTAGAACCGATATTAGATTGTCGAACGCTTAAATGTTGACAAATGGTTGATTAACTTTGGCTAATGGCATCCGAATGGATGACCGGGACGAATGACTGATTAGCTTCGGCTAATGGCATCCAAATGGATGGCCGGGACAAAGAATGATTAGCTTCGGCTAATGGCATCCGAATGGATGACCGGGACGAACAATTGATTAGCTTTGGCTAATGGCATCCGAAGAGGATGACCGGGGTGAGTGAACGGTTAACCTCAGCAAATGATGCCTTAATAGGATAGCCGGGTTTAAGATTATGGTTGATTGCAAAAATTGGTGCATTTATATGCATTACAAGCTGTTTATACCAAGTACATGAAGAAATTATAAATGTTAATGCTTCATTTAACTGTCAGACCGTTTAGTTACCATTATTATTATTATTATTATTAAGTAATTACATTCTCTTAAATGTCTTGTACTGCTGCAGGGACGTCACATCCACGAGATGTCTAGGGAACCCGATACACGGGAACCTACTTTTGCAAGGAATCATGTAGATGCATTCTAAATCACAATGTATTTTGTATGAATCAATATACTGAGTGTATAACTTTTATTAGATCCTTTTGTTTAAATTCGTAATGGCTATTAGTAGGATAGGAATGCAAACTCATGTCTATGTATGTATATTTTTAATATAAACTTCTAATCATGCAACCATAATATTACGTGTTTATGTAAGATTCACTTTTAAATGAAATGTTGATTGTATGGGTTGTATTTTGATGATGTGAGAGATCAGGTTCGCTGATTACCGGCACCATGTGTGTTAGGTGTATATATATAAAAAAAAAATAATAAATTTACTGTTGTTTTGGGCTTGAAAAAAAAAACCGGGTTGTTACACCCCGTATCTTTTTTTTCTTCTTATAATTAAGTTATACCTCTTTTCATTTCTTATAATTTCACCCCACAACTTTCAGTTTAGTTTATTTTCTTTAATTTAATCCAACCCTCAACATTTTCGGGTTGATTTATAATGTCTCAAAATATTTCGTCCAGAAACTTATATCCAAAAATTTCCGAATTCCCATTTTTATTTAACCATATGCATGAATTTCTTCACTTTTATTTCTTATGTAGTTAGTTTGCAATCTAAGCAACCTTTATTAGAAACCGTTGTCGAAACTAAGTCCCTACTGACCAAGAAATCTTCAGCGCATATAGACTACGAGTGACTCATAAATTGTTGATGAAATTGCGTCGCTGCTGACCCAAAAAGAAAAACCCGAACCCAATTCTAAGACTGATGCTGAAATCTTCTGCGCACATATATTACTGTTGACTTAGAAACAGTTGAAAAAAACTAAGTCCCTGCTGACCCAAAAATCATCCTCGAAACCCAGATTTATGCCTGACGCTGACATCTTCAGAGCACATAGAATACTGCTGACGCAGAAACTGTTGACAAAAACTGAATCGATGCCGACCCAGAAATCATCTCCGGAACCTAGTTCTACGACAGACACTTAAATCATCTCCGGAACCTAGTTCTACGGCTGACACTTAAATATTCAGAGCACATACACTATTGTTGACTCAGAAATCGTTGATGAAAACTGAGTCCCTGCTGACCCAAAAATATTCCACGAAACCCAGTTCTACGTATGACGCTGAAATCTTCAGTGCACATAGACTACTGCTGACTCAAAAATCATTGATAAAATCTGAGTCCCTGCGGACCTAGAAATCATCCAAGAAGCCCAGTTCTACGGCTGACGCTGATATCTTCAGCGCACATAAACTACTACTGACGCAGAAACCGTTGACGAAAACTGAGTCCCACCGGACCCAAAATAATCCTCGAAACCCAGGTCAACAGTTGATGCTGAAATCTTCAACGCACATACAATACTTCTTACTTAGAAAGCTTTGACAAAAACTGCGTCGATGGCGACCCAGAAATCATCACCGAAACCTAATTCTATGGTTGAAGTTGAAATCTTTAGAGCACATCGACTACGGCTGACTCAGAAACCGTTGATGAAAACTGAGTCCCTGCGGTACCAAACATCATCCAAGAAGCCCAGTTCTACGGCTGACGCTGACATCTTTAACACACATGGACTACTGCTGACTTATAAACCATTGATGAAAACTGAGTCCCTGCCGACCCAGAAATCATCAACGGAACCTGGTTCTACGGTTGACACTGAAATCTTCAGAGCACATAGACTACTCTTGCCTTAAAAAGCGTTGTCGAAACTAAGTCCCTGTTGACCAAGAAATCATCCACGAAACCCAGTTCTACAACTGCCACTGAAATCTTCAGCACAAGTAGGCTACTAGTGTGAGTGTGATACGATCCAGGCAAGGTCAAATTCAGATTTTGACGTAAAAACTGCTTTTATCCAGTTTTACGGCAACAATCACAATTCTTAATCCAACCGTTGGATCGCGCTGAAATTTTATATGGATTCTCCTGACATATTTTCCTACCTTGGGTTAAAATGGCAGATCAATCAGAGTTCGAGAAGACATCGCAATATGGGTCAACATCGGCTGTATGAATTTTGTTATTTACTTCCTTTTGACTTGTGGACTTCCCATTTCGCTAGGATTCTTTTCTTAAAAGGATGTGGCGGCTTATTTTAGGAATCTTCTAATTCTCCAAAGATCTTTAATGGGCTGCAACATAGTTTCCATGTGTGGCAAGGATTCATAAATGTTTCAGAATCCTTTTGTTACAAGGATTCCTTATTCATCCCAGCTACAAAAAGGAAAGAAGACTTCGGAATAAATTCTACCTTCATATCAAATTTCCTAGTCTATTTGGGACTTCTTAATGGTGACAAACCTGATTCTAGCATATTTAGGATGGTAATTTTCGGATTTGTATTATTTTCTTCTTAGTCTTTGGGTTATTATTACTTATTTGGATCAATTGTAAGTGGGCTTCATATAAGTCCACCTAAGGGGGGTCCATTAGGGTTTATTTAAGTCTAGAGTGAATATAAATAAAGGTATAACCAGAAATGTAAGTTAGACGATTCATATTAATAAAACTTCTTGTTCGCCGCACTTTGTGTGTGTGTGTGTTGGTGCGATAATCTCCCTTCCATGGCTCTATAAAGAACTGAAAAATGACTTATCGAGGAACAACTATCTTCATGGCATCATCCTTGTACTCTTGTTCGCGAATCAATATTCATTGGGTGGGGGTTTCCGTTTCCAATAATGTTGGTGCCTAGGTACAAGTTATCTTTGTGTCACACTCCTATCAAACCTGATGATTTACTTGGTTTTCCGGGAATTGGTGCCTTTGTGTGTGGGTTGCGTGACCATGTGATAACGAGGTTCACATCATTTGGTATCAGAGCTTGACTTCATTAATCAGGTTATATCCTTCTTAAATTTTCGTTTCTTGTTGATTCTGCAAAAATTCCTTAGTATCCAATTTCTTCTTCTGCTTGAATTTGCAGCATATAAAAAAATATCATTTCATTCTGTTATTGTTCAAAATATATCAGTAGCATCGAAAGCAAAAAACAAATCGTTCAAAAAGACGTTTATTGGATTCTGCCGCAGAAAACTAAATAAGAGAAACTTGGAGCAAATCAACTAGGAATTAGCTCAAATTTGATACTCTAATTACTGGGGTCCTAATCGCACCACATATCAAATTTGGGGTCAATTGGATATTGTTTGCTTTGGTTTTCAATTTCGGGTCCAATTAGGTCTGATTCTTAATGTTTTTGCGTCAATATATCAAACCTTATCATAAATTGCTCAAACTTTATATTCTGTCTATTTGAGTTGATGTCGCACTATATCTGAAATTGTAGCTCAATTGGATATCATTTACTTTAGGTTCCAGATTCAGACTTAACTCGTTGTAAACAAGTCTGTTTTGCGTCAACTTTTGAAATTCGCTTTCTTTCTGTTGTTTTCATTTCTTGCAGTATATTTTCAACATATCCAACATATTTGGGTGCTGTTTCACCATTTTTTTGCATATTTCATTTATGTTTTTATTTGAGTCTTCAATTTCATTCGTATTTTGGATAGATTCGCTTGCTACTAACGAGACTATCATCGTTGTTTTGTTTTTGCTTGTTTTCTGGTTATTATTGCTTCTTGAGTCATATATACAAATTTGGATTGCGCTGCTAAGTTGGTTCTATTTGGTGTTGGTTTGAGTTCCGCAAGAACAACAAGAGGTATGAGATTGTGAGGATATTAAGGGTGTTTGAGCGAAACACGAGCGATGTGAGGATTGTTTTTTCCACTAACCAATTTTTACATTTACTATCATGTCAGATCAAAACAACACACTACCCCCTCCCGATGTAGAACTTCAATTCCAAATACAAGCCATGACGAAGATGATGGAAAGCATGAATTTCGTGATGGGGAACGTGTGTGACAGACTTAAGAAGGTGGGATAACATGGAAACGTGGCTGGAACATGTACCCAAGACGTGAGAAAGGTTGGGACTGAACCGAAATCAAACAATGGCAGTGGGGTCGAAAGGCCAAGGTGGGTTGATTATGAGGATTTTGAGGAGGACATTGATGATATTGGTGATGGTGGTTTTAAGGATGAGACCATAGGCTATCGGGAAGGTTTTTAGCAACCTAGAAACCGAAGGGATTTCATGTATTTTGATGAGGTGCTATGGCAAAAGAAAAGGCAGATTCAAAAGGAGAGGTGGTATCAAAGGGACAGAAATAAAGAGATTAGTGTTCTAAAAAAAATCCAAGAGTCTATCCCATATTCTAGGGGAGATGAAGCAAGAACTTGATGTGTTAACGGCAGCAATCAATGCCCAACAAGCTTTAGAAAGAGAGGAGAAAAAAGGCTGCAATGATGATATACAAAATAGAACGGCTGCAACTTTCATCCAAAGTTGTTAGCGACGATTGTTGGCAAGAAAAGAACTCCAAAGGCTTCAAAAAGAGGCTAAGGAATTGTCCATTCAACTTGTTGGTGATTCAAGGATGAATCATCTTGAAGAGAGAGGGAATGATACGATCCAGACAAGGTCAAATTTGGATTTTGACGTAAAAAGTGCATCTATCTAGTTTTACAGCAACAGTCATAATTCTTAATCCGATCGTTGGATCAGGCTGACCTTTTACATGGAGTCTCCTAACATGTTGTCCTACCTTGGGTTAAAATTTCAAATCAATCAGATTTTGAAAAGGCATCGCAATACGGGTCAACAGGGGCTGTATGAATTTTGTTATTTACTTCCTTTTGACTTGTGGACTTCCTATTTCCCTAGGATTCTTTTCCTAAAAGGATGTGGCAGCTTATTTTGGGAATCTCCTAATTCTCCAAAAATTTTTAATGTGCTGCAACATAGTTTCCATGTGTGGCAAGGATTCATAAATGTTTCAGAATCCTTTTGTTACAAGGATTCCTTATTCATCCGAGCTACAAAAAGGAAAGAAGACTTCAGAATAAATTCAACCTTCAGATCAGATTTCCTAGTCTATTTGAGTCTAGAGTGAGTATAAATAAAGGCATAACAACACATGTAAGTTAGATAAATCAGATTAGTAAAACTTCTTGTTTGCCGCACTGTGTGTGTGTGTGTGTGTTGGTGAGATAATCTCCCTTCCATGGTTCTCTAAAGAACTGAAAAATGACTTATCAAAGAACAACTATCTTTGTGGCGTCATCCTTATACTTCTCGTTCGCGAATCAATATTCGTTGGGTGGGGGTTTCTATTTCCAATAGTGCTGGTGCCTAGGTACAAGTTATCTTTGTGTCACACTCCTATCAAACCTGCTTTACTTAGCTTTTCGAGAATTGGTGTCTTTGCGTGTGGGTTGTGTGACCACGTGATGGGGTTTTTCGTTTCAAATAGTGTTGGTGCCTAGATACAAGTTATAATTGTGTCACACTCCTATCAAACTTGATTAACTTGGTTTTCCGGGAGTTGGTGTCTTTGCGTGTGGGTTGCATGACCACGTGGTTCGCATCATTGAGAAAAAAGGCTGCAATGATGATATACAAAATAGAACAGCTGCAACTTTCATCCAAAGTTGTTGGCGACGATTGTTGGCAAGAAAAGAACTCCAAAGGCTTCAAAAAGAGGCTAAGGAATTCGAGGACGAATCATCTTGAAGAGAGAGGGAATGATACGATCCAGGCAAGGTCAAGTTCGGATTTTGACGTAAAATGTTACGTCAAAATCCGAATTTGACCTTGCGTGGATCGTATCAGTGTGTGAGGATATTAAGAGTGTTTAAGCGAAACACGAGCGACGTGAGGATATTTTGTTTTACCACTAACCAATTTTTGCAGGCACTTTCAAAAATAAAACAACACACCACCCCATCCCGAGGGAGAACTTAAGTTCCAAATGCAAGCCATGATGCAGATGATGGAGAGGATGAATTTTGTGATGAGGAACGTGTGTGACAAACTTGATAGGGTGGAGAGACGTGGCAACTAGTGATACGATCCAGGCAAGGTCAAATTCGGATTTTGATGTAAAATGTGCAACTATCCAGTTTTACATCAATTTTCATAATTCTCAATCCGACCGTTGGATTGGGCTGATATTTTATGTGGGGTCTCTTGCCGTGTTGTCATACCTTGGGTTAAAATTTCAGTTCAATCAGAGTTCGAGAAGTCATTGCAATACAGGTCAACAGAGGCTATACGACTTTTGTTATTTACTTCCTTTTGACTTGTGGATTTCCTATTTGGCTAGGATTCTTTTCCTAAAAGGATGTGGAAGATTGTTTTGGGAATCTCCTAGCTCTACAAGGATCTTTAATGGGCTGCAATATAGTTTCCAAGAGTGGCAAGGATTCAAATATGTTTTAAAATCCTTTTCTTACAAGGATTCCTTATTTATCCTAACAAAAACAAGGAAAGAAGACTTCAAAATTAATTCTACCTTCAAATCAGATTTTCTAGTTTATTTGGAACTTCTTAAGGGTGACAATTTTGATTCTAACATATTTAGGATAGTAATTTTCGGATTTTTATTATTTTCTTCTTAGTCTTTGGGTTATTATTACTTATTTGGGTCAATTGTAAGTGGGCCTCATATATAAATCCACCTAAGGAGGGTCCATTAGGGTTTATTTAAGTCTAGAGTTAGTATAAATAAAGGCATAACCAGACATATAAGTTAGACAATTCAGATTAATAAAACTTCTTGTTTGTCGCACTTGTTGTGTGTTGGTGGGATAATCTCCCTTCCTTAGTTCTCTAAAGAACTGAAAACGATTTATCGAAGAACAACTGGCTTCGTGGCATCATCCTTATACTTCTTGTTCGTGAATCAATATTCGTTGGGTGGGGGTTTTCCATTTCCAATAGTGCTGGTGCCTAGGTACAAGTTATCTTTGTGTCACACTCCTATCAAACCTGATTTACTTGGCTTTCTGGGAATTGGTGCCTTTGTGTGTGGGTTGCGTGACCACGTGATCACAAGGTTCACATCAACGAGGCTGTTACAAGCACCCAAGATATGAGGAAGGTTATGGCTGAACCGAAAGCAAACAGTGGCAATAGGGTCGAAAAGCTAAGGTGGGCTGATTATGAGGATTTTGAGGAGGATGTTGATGATATTGGTGGTGGTGGTGGTGGTTTTAAGGATGAGGCCATGGGCCATCTAGAAGGTTTTTGGCAGTCTAGAAACCAAAGGGATTTTGGGAATAGAACTAGGGGCCAATTCGGCCAAAGGGAAAATTTCCATAGTGTTGGGGGACATGCTGATTTAGATTGTGATTTGAATGCTATCAAACTCAAAATACCTTCTTTTCAAGGTAAAAACGATCCCGAGGCATATTTGGAGTGGGAGAAAAAGGTGCATTGGATTTTTTATGCCATAACTATTCGGAGGCGAAGAAAGTGAAATTGGTAGTCATCAAATTCACGGATAATGCACTGATTTGGTAGGACCAGAATGTGATTAGTAGAAGGAGGAATGGAGAGAGGTCGGTAGTGTCGTGGGAGGAGATGAAAGTGTTGATGAGAAGGTGATTTGTGCCTAACCACTATTATAGAGATTTTTATCTGAAATTACAGGGTTTGAATCAGGGTTCTAGGTCTGTAGATGAGTATTTCAAGGAGATGAAGATTGCAATGATTCGGGCCAATGTGATTGAGGATAGGGAAGCTACTATGGCTAGATTTCTAAATGGGCTGAATAGAGACATTGTGAATGTTGTAGAATTACAACATTGTGTGGAATTGGAGGACATGATCCATATGGCAACAAAGGTGGAGAGGCAAATAAAGAGAAGAGGTAGTATGCGTTTTCAGACCAATTCGGCTTCATCTTCCTCAACATAGAGGCCGAATTTAAAGAGAGAGGGGGTTGTCCAACCAAAGCCTTATGCAAAGGCCGAACCACCTAACGCCATAAAGGATGCTCACACGGATTGGAAAGGTAAATCTGAATCTCAACCTACTCGTGATAGAGATATTAAATGTTTTAAGTGTTTAGGGAATAGGCACATTGCATCTTAGTGTCGAAACCGAAGAGTTATGCTTACAAGAGACAATAGGGAGGTTGAATCTGAAAGTGACAAATCTGAAAGTGAAGAGATGCCACCTTTGGTGGATTGTAGTGATGACGAGATTGCATATCCAATTGAGGGGGAGGCCTTGGTTATAATGCGTGCGCTGGACATCCAAATCAAAGAAGATGATGTAGATCAGCAATGGGAAAACATATTTCACACTCGATGTCACATCCAAAACAAGGTATGTAGCATGATAATCGATGGAGGTAGTTGTGCTAATGTAGCTAGTGATACTCTTGTGAAGAAATTGAATCTGAGTTGTGTTAAGCATCCCAAGCCTTATAGATTGCAATGGTTGAATGAATGTGGTGAAGTGAAGGTTACTAAGCAAGTATTGATTGTGTTTGCTATTGGGAAGTATTCTGATAAGGTTATGTATGATGTAGTCCCAATGCATGCTAGTCACTTATTTTTGGGGCGTCCATAGCAGTTTGATTGAAAGGCGATTCATGATGGGTTTAGATTTGGGAAGTATTCTGATGAGGTTCACTATTGTAAAGGATGGTAAACCATCACTCTTGTACCTCTTTCTCCAAAACAAGTGTATGATGATCAAATGAAATTAAAAAGGGAATGTGAGGATGGGAAGAGTGAAAATTCATGTGAGGACAATGGTGAGAGAAGACCATCAGATTCAGCTAAACCTAAATAATTAATTAAACTGGTTGAGTGGAGGTAAAACCCGAGGAGTGAAGAAAGTAAGCTTGTGTGATGATAATAGTGTGGAAAAATTAAAGAAACAACCTAATTTTTATACAAAAGGAGATCAAATCAGATCTGTGTTTTTCACTAATAAGCCGATGATCTTACTTGTGTATAAGGAGGCTTATTTTAATACTAACGATCTTGATTCTGCTATCCCTAGTGTGGTTGTTTCTTTGATGCAGGAGTTTGATGATGTTTTCCCTGAAGACATCCCTAATGGATTACCACCATTAAGGGGCATTGAACATCAAATTGATCTTGTGCCTAGAGCTTCGATTCCTAATCGTCCAGCCAATAGAAGCAATCCCGAGGAGACGAAGGAGCTTCAAAGGCAAGTTCATGAGTTGTATGATTAGTCATGCCTAGTATTTTGATGACATTTTGACCTATAGCAATAACTTAAATGAGCATCTTCATCATTTGCGTAATGTACTTAGTGTATCGCATAATGAGCAATTGTATGCTAATCTTAAGAAATGTACCTTTTGATTATCTTAGAGGCAGTAACAGTCCAAGTGTTTGTTGAGGAGCGATTTTGATTATCTTAGAGGCAGAACTGGGTTCTCCTTAAATCATAGAACTTGTAGCCTCATGTCTTAACTTTCCAACGACACTAATCTCGCTTGAATTGGAGTTCTATAACTCTAGATATGGTTAAAAAGCTGAGGAGAGGTCAGACAGTAACAGTTAAAAAACGAGACAGTAACAGTTGGACAGTAACAGTCAAGTGTTTGTTGAGGAGCGATTTTGACTATCTTAGAGGCAGAACTGAGTTCTCCTTAAATTATAGAACTTGTAGCCTCATGTCTTAGCTTTCCAACAACACTAATCTCGCTTGAATCGGAGTTCTATAACTCTAGATATGGTTAAAAAGCTGAGGAGAGGTCAGACAGTAACAATTAAAAAACGAGACAGTAACAGTTGGACAGTAACAATCCAATTGTTTGTTGATGAGCGATTTTGGCTGTCTTAGAGGCAGAACTAGGTTCTTCTTAATTCATAGAACTTGTAGCCTCATGTCTTAGCTTTCCAACGACACAAATTGGTAAGGGGATCACCTTACATCGACTCCTACGGGATGATGATGATGATGATACCAGTGAAAGGGGTATCGATAATGTGTCAAACAAAGATAATCATGTTTGATCTTATAAAGTCTGGAATGGAGGTTAATAGTGAAAGAGGGAATGATTAATAATAATTGAATAAGGAAGAGATTCTAATGAAAACCAGAAAGGAGAAGTGAACAAAATATGAATGCATGTTACTCTGTTGAAATTGTTAGATATTCGTGTTATTATTTTTTTATGTGATATTCACCTTTCAATAATATGTATTTTTTTTCGGGAACATCACATGCACGACAGGAATAGATCTTAGGTTATGTTACCTTCT
>Ga0307511_10007570_pt1 | contig 10926 bp, 11 predicted proteins | sample 13_EM_MG_FD_200266 | JGI IMG/M metagenome (GOLD analysis project Ga0307511, IMG submission 200266) | Populus trichocarpa ectomycorrhiza microbial communities from riparian zone in the Pacific Northwest, United States - 13_EM | ecosystem: Host-associated > Plants > Roots > Unclassified | place... | reverse complement strand
GACTTTCTCTGAGACTCATAGCTAAGACCCTGAATTCGATGACTGGTAGAAGGAAATCTACTGCTTCATTTTCTATGAAGTGTGCAGCCGATGTGACTTGTCCCATAGCAAGCCCTGCTTTCCTCCATTCCGTGAGAGGAAAATAAGTCATCCCTTCAGGTTGTATGGTGACAGGCTTTAGTCCTGCTGTGATAAAGCATTGAGAGCTGTAAATGCTGGCTTGCCTAGAATCATATTCCAGCCATCGAGATATGCTATATAGAGCGTTCTTGTTTCCGTATATCCTTCATAGTCCATTTGGACATCACATGCCGTTTCTATTACACCCTTTAATCCATTTATTGCGGTTTTTTGTAACTTCTTGTCAGTAAGATAGGTGGGTAGGCTGTATAGGTGCCCAAATTGTGCATTGGTGAGATCTCCGCTGGTGGTCTGTAAATCCAGGAGGGCTAATACAGGGTGGCTATTAATTTTGACCTGAACCCTGCTGTAGTCTACATTATCAGTGGCTGGGGTATTGCCTTGGTTTTGCACATGTAGTTATTCTTGGCGATAACTTGTTTGTGAGCGTATTGCAGGGAGAGGACTTGTGCAGCAGTACGCATTCATAGTTTGGATATTAGCTTCCTGCATTCTTGGAATGTGTAACCAGGTGTACGGTACTAGAGACACTTCTGATCACTAATCAACTTCATCTTGTCTTGTGATGTTAACATTTTGTTAACCACTTCCCAGTCAAGATCCTTGGTGCTTGTTGTTTTCGTAGCAGGGATCCTACTAGGATTAGAACTTGTTTTCTTGCTGTCTGTCTTCCGATCCCTGCTATCACAGGGGCTCTATTAACTATATAGCGGCCGTATGTTCTATTGCCACAACGAACTTATTCAGAACTTAGAATAATTCTTGAGCAAAACTAAAGGTCCCTCTAGACTTATCCGAGATAGAGTTATAACTTAAACGTTAACTTAGAACTTTATAGCCTTCGTGTAGAATCGATTCCTTAACAGCTCTGGTGGGCGCTATCCTCACCTTCAACAATTCTTTCACTATTTGCATTCCGCAGTGATGTATATTGGGATAACTCGTGGGCTTCGGATTGCTCATTTCCGAAGGTTGTCACATCAGCTTTTCTCAATGTAGTTGCCTTCTGCACTTAGCCTGCCAGCGTTTCAGCTACTGCAGAGTCATACTACACACTTGACTCAACTAAGAATACTTTTCCCAACTGTATCTCTAGGAGATTACACTACCTATTGTTGGTCACCACTTAAACAAGATAAGCATAGTCTTATTCGGATGCCTGTGTAACTTTTAGTAAGTAAACTTAAAGTCGTTCAGTTTACAACTCAGAGTTCTTAATTAATGGATCCGGCATCATCCATCCGGGTTGTCTAGTGTCCATTGAGAGCCTGCCTCGTATGCACTTTGACCAGTTTCAACTGCCCATACCTCCCTGGATATGACTCCGTTAATCTTCATTAAGGTTTCATTTGAAAGCTCTTTCTGCGGTGAATCTAATAGACTAGGTTCGTTAGCTACATTTGTTAACCAGGCATATGCTAGAACCTGCAGAAGTAGTTTTAACCACTTGAACAGCCAATAACTTGCCCAGTATAACTCTGATCGCAAAACGGATTTTAGAAATAGATTCAGCATTCAAAACCACCCCTAAAACCAACTTGGACTGTAAGTTTCTGAGAACTTTTATTTTCGCTCAGATTTCCATTACCCCTTATAGTGTCACCAGGCGCACTTAATTCTAAATTACGCCCTGGTGGCTTCATTTTTTTTATTTCTCCCTAAGGAGAATTCATGGTAACGCAAAACAGCTAGGAGCGACGGATGCGGCTAGTATGATATGTCGGTAGGACCGTAAAAATATGGGGATCGCAACCATAGTTGCGGTTTCCTGATCGGGCTTAGTCTCGTTCCTCAATAAGCTTCCAAAGTTGCTTATGGAGTGGGTTTTGACCTAAACCGCATTTGGTAAGTAGCTCACTTAGTGGGTTCAGGGTAACCTTTCCTAGTTCAGGGTGACTGCTCCCATACCATTTTCAACTTAGAAATATTTTCTTCAGTCGCCTAGTAAGAAACTTTGTCTAAGGGTAACTAGATCACTAGTCATCGGAATCACACGAAACTTCAACTGTAGCCCCAGCTACATGTTCTTAAGTAGTTCCTGTATCCCTGGACTCAGCACCCAATGTTTGTATTGTCGAACTGTACTGCAGATAGAAGTATTACTGCTACGAGTAATATTTTCTAGTAACGCGCGATACTTATTTATTAAGTATTCCTTAGATATGTATAACATATTCTTGGGTTGTTCGGCATAGTACAAGATCCCTTAGGTGGGCCGGTAGTCACCCCGTGACAATACCCCCCTCCTTAAGGATCTTGTCCGCAAGAACCTATTTGAGCACACGGCAATAAGTCAAAGTTTTCAAACTGAGAAATATTTATTGGGCCTGGGGTTTTAGCCCACTAGTACGCCTCCACTGGAGCTACGCACGTCTCTTTTCACCTATGGGACAGGTTTTTATGTTACAAACAGAAAAAAATAAGATCATACGAAATCATCCCAAAAACCTAATGCCTACTATAGGAAAAAAAAGGAATACCTCAAACTAATACCTGAGGGTCCCGTGGCTTGCGAGAGTTATCCAGATGGAATTGGCACACTACGTGCTCACCACCATCCTTCAGGTTGTCGTAAGATTCCCATGTATCCTCATCTGGTACATATCCTTTCCAAGATACCAGATATTGAACCTGAGCACCTTTTATCTCCGTTGTCTTGATCTTCTTGATCACATACTCCTGCTGCTCGAGGTCCACTGGTGGGGGTGTTGGCGAGCGTCTTCCCGGGATGGTAGTCTGGCAGTAAGGTTCCAAAAGGCTGACGTGGAAGACCTGGTGGATTTTGCCAGACAAAGGAGGTAACTTGAGCTTATAGGCATTCGTGCCACATAGCTTTTCGATTTCGAATTTGCCCCTTAGCTTGTAGTCCAGCTTCTTGGATGGTCTTTTCGATTTGATGTTCTTGGCATTGACCATCACCCAGTCTCCTACCTTGAATTGCTGTTCCTTGTTAGCCACTTTCTGGTTATAGTACTTAGCCATCCGAGTCTGAGCAGCCTTCATGTTTTCCCTCATAGCTTCTCTCATAGCGTCCAAGTCCTCGACCATCTTGACTGCCTCAGGGTTGTTGCTTTCAGTCGCGTTATCCCTAGGGTTCTTGAAGTTGTTCTCAGGATGTTGGTGGTAAGCAGCGAATTGGCGTCTGCTTGGTCGCAGTATGTACAGTGTTATTGTAACAGAACTCTGCAAAGGGTAGCAGGTCAACCCAATCATCCTGGTCCCACATACAGTATGTACGTAGGTAGTCTTCCAAGATTTGGGTGACTCATTCTGTTTGACCGTCAGTCTGGGTATGGTATGCTGACGATTTATCCAACTCGAATTCCAACCACCTCCTAACCTTACTCCAAAATGAACTCATCAATACGGTATCTCGATCCGAAACGACTCTCTTCGGTAGTCCATGTAGTCTCCAAAAATCCCTGCCAAAGATCAGCTCTAGCTCTTTTGCATTCCTATTCTTGTGGGGAATGAAATGTGCCATCTTCGTGAACCTATCTACAATAACCCAGCACTGGTTATACCTTTTGAAGTTAGGGAGCTCTGTAATAAAATCCATAATGATTTGTTCCCAAGGTCGTGATGGAATTTCAAGTGGTACCAGCTTGCCATATTTCTTGTGCCTTGCAGTCTTGTTGCGTTGGCAGGCATCGCAGGTTCGTACGTTGTTTCGTACCCATTCTTTCATGTTTGGCCAGTAGTAGTTCCGCGTCATAAGGTCCAGAGTCTTGTCTCCTCCAAAGTGGCCTGCGACTTTCATATTGTGGCATTGGTGTGCAACCTTCAACTTGAGAGCGTTGCTGTCTGGAATATATATGAAGCGTTCATAGGTCACCATTTCGTCCTCTATACCGTAGTGTTGGAGGCCTGGATAATCTTGTCCTGTCTTCAAGGCATTCCTTAAGCCCAACCAATGTTGATCCAGAAGCCCCGCTTCCAGAATCTCCTTCGACCAACTAGATTCTTCGACTTGTGAAGCCTTCACGGCCATAACATGGCGGGTTAGGGGGGCCTCTTCCTTTTTACCAAGCTGGAATTGCTTGGATTTAAACATCCGATTCGTTAGGTCTTGCTTCTCCCCCTCTCCTTCAAGATCGGGATCCACCCAACGAGATAGGGCATCCGCCTTGCCATTCTTTTCACCTGGATGGTAGCCAATCTTGAAGTTAAATTGACTCAAAATTTCCGCCCAGCGTGCCTGGCTCCGGTTTAGTAACTTAGTGGTATTGAAGTATGCGAGGTTTTTATGATCAGTAAAGACCACAATTTCCTCTGGTACGCCCATCAAAAAGTGTCGCCATTCCTGAAAGCAGTTAACTATAACTACCATCTCCTTATCGTGAACATCATAGTTGAGTTCGGCTGGTAGGAAACGTTTATTGTAGTATGACAGAGGGTGCGAATGCCTATCTGGTTCATATTGGGACAATCTACCAGCTTTGCATAGGTCTGAGGCATCTGCTTCGATCTGCTTTTTTCGTTCAGGATGGTAATAGCATAGGATAGGCGCTGTAGCAAACAGGCGCTTCAATTCCACGAATGCTTTCTCACACTGCTCTGACCAATTCTACATCACCTCATTATGTGTCAGTTCTTAAATCGGTATCGTTAGGGAACTAAAGCCTTGCATGAATCGGTGATAGAAGTTAGCGAATCCAATAAACCTCTGTACTTCTATGACGTTTCGTGCGGCTGGCCAGTTCACAATGTCCTCAACCTTCTTCTGGCTCATCTGTATCCCCTGTTTTCCTACTTGAATACCTACAAACTCCACTTCAGGTACATGGAACAAGCACTTATCTATGTTAATACATAGATTATTCTCAGTAAGCTTCTGAAGGACCCAACGAACGAGTTCAATGTGCTCCTCTTCTGTCTTAGAATATATCAATATATCATCTATGTACATGACAACCCCTCCGTCAATTTTCTCCGCGAGAATATTATTGAAGTGTCGCTGAAAGACGGATGGTAGATTGGTTAATCCAAATGGCATAACCGTATACTCGTACAGACCGTACCGAGTTTTCAATGCTGTTTTCCATTCGTCCCCTTCTGCTGTGCGTAGTAGATTAAAGCCGAGCTTTAGATCCAACTTCGAGAATATTTGAGATGTGCCGACTTATTCCATTAGTGTAGTTATAAGGGGTAGGGGATACTTATCTTTAATGGTGATGGCATTGAGTCCACGATAGTCAAATACTATTCGCAACTTGCCAATTGCCTGCCTTGCGAAAAATATTGGGGCGCTAGCACTGCTCTTGCTAGAGCGAATTTTCTCATTTTTCAGCATTTCATCCAGATAGTCTCTTAGTAACTCGAGTTCATCTGGGGACAGAGGGTAGAGTTTCCCTGAGGGTGGTTGCTTTCCCGGTTCAAGGTCAATAGTCATATCTTGTTCACCATATGCTGGCAGGGCAGCCTGCGCCTCTTTTCCAAAGATTAGTACAAAATCTCTGTACTGGGTTGGCAATCTCTCTGCCAGTCCCTGTAGGTTCTCCGCCGCTGTGATCTGCATAACATCGAACGCCTGACCAGTGGGGACTCGGGGAGATTCCATTTCGCCCACATGTATTAAACCGACATATTTCGCATGTTCCAGGATTTCATCAAACTCATAGAAATCCGTTACCTCTTCAATTTCCAAAGCGCGCTTAAGCTCCAGACAAGGGGGAGATCTAACTCTGAGCTTATCGCAGTGCACTGTAATCCAATCGAATCCTAGAATGAGTGGGCAACCTGGCTCGAGGTACGCAACCTCATACCAGGTCAAGAATTTTTTGTTTTCCCGATCTTTGATCGGAGACCTCCCACTGTACTTGTTTGACTTGTACAGTTCCAGACCTCTTAAGTAGGGAGTCGTCGGCACTCTCCAATCTCAGTCTGTTCTACCTCTTAATCCAAGGCATCATGATCTGCTCAACAAAATCCGTATCCACAATCGTTCCTTCGGCACCAGTATCAATAAGGGTGTTCACGGTTATCACTCTTGTATTTCCACTGTAAACCCAGGATAACTTAACAGGAATATGAAACTTCATTCCACTAGGCCTTAACAGTTTCGCGGACGATTTTCCAACCAAAGAAAAATTAGAAATAGGATTCCGAGACAATGAAATATCCGACGATGCCACCGTTCGTGGTCTTTTTTCGACAGCGCTGATTAGAGTAGCCAACTTGTTCTCAGCTTTTCGTTTTCGTACTCTTTTTGTATTTTGTGATATAGAAAGATTGCGAGAAACAGAAGAAATCAAAGCCAGGTCTATATCCATAAGTTCCCCCTCGTGTTCCTCCTTCCATTCCTTAACAGAGGTGCCTTTCCTAACAACACAAATCGAAAACCAGTCCTGCGAGAAGGCCTGACTCGACGTACAGGACAGCCCTCGTTCCTATTAAGTATCCAACTCAGCTACCTCAAGGTCCAACTCGTCCTCTGAAATAATATGACCATAGGAAATTGGCTCAGGAATTATGTCCAATGTTGCCATAATCGCAGACACCTTCAGTGCCTTCTCCTTCCCCTTATCAGGCTTCTTCTTCTCCCCCTTGGTAGGCTTCCAAGCATTCGTACAGTCCTTCTTGATGTGGTTGGGATCACCACATTTGATACACTGTGAGGATGCCATCCGTGCCTTTTTCATGGCATAAGTGACAAACTCTTCCCCAGGTTCTTTGGCTTTCTTGGTGGTATCAGACTTGTCGGATTTCGCACTGGTGCCCTGAGATTTAGGCTTCGCCTTCTTCTTCTGCACTCGCTTAGTGCCATCCTTCTTGGTAGCCTCCGAGGGTTTATTGGCCTCCTTCTTCTCCTTTGTCCCACCTGAACTTTCTACCTTGTACTGGAACTCGGTCCGAGCATAGGTCTCTCTTCCCCATTTGCACTCCAAGGTCGATCCTGCATTGGCCATGGCATGGAAATACATCTCAATACTGGTGGGGACTTTATCTAATACGTCCTTGTCAGTACTTGTTCTGATCATGTGGGTTCTGACCTCGGGTTGAATGGAGTTGACAATGTGCTCCCGGAGCGCCTCTCTTGATAAACAAGCTATCAGTTGATGTGATCTATTGCGAGAGATGTAATCGACCATCCTCTCGCCCTTCCGCTGGTAGTCCTTAAGGATGATCTGCTTAGCTTCTCGTTGTTCGTGGTGGTTTCGGTGGCCTTCTATTAACTCGTATTTGAATCATCCATAGGAGTCCCATTCAAGCGACTTGGTTTGTTCGTTTGGTAAACATTTGTTCAGGTTTGCACGGTACCAAACATCAGCTCGACCCGTTAATAGATCCGATACGTACAGTATCTTTTCGCTGATGGTGCTATATGAAAGTGGCATGCATTCCAAAATATTTTCGAATTTTTGAACGAATTCCTCTAGCTTAGAGGAAGTACCTTAGAACTTGGGAGGATGCGGAAGGTTTCGGGGTTCCTTCTTGACTAAGGGAATAGGAGCAACTTGTTGTCCTAAGGTAATGCGGGTTTCTGGTGGTGGAGGTGGAGGACGTGGAGGAGGTGGTGGAATAGTTCCACCTAATCCTCTACCTACTCCATCGCGAAGTAGGGGAGGGGTTCGGTGCCTTAGAATCTCTTCTTTATTATCGGCTGAGATTCCTCCTTTGCGCTTGCTTTTGGTATTCTCGAGGTCTTTAAGCTTGCACTTAATGGTGGTGGTAGTTCGGTCTAGAGTCTCAATCGACTCCTTGTTATTTTCACAGCTCTTTCACCTATCATCCTGCTCTTCCTTGAAGGCCTTCTGACTCCAGTCATGCAGGCTCTGTAGATAGGCCTTAGTTTGATCTAACTCAGCTTGCGCTGCACCAATATTCTTGTCGTTTTCCTCACCTAACCTTTTGATTAGAGCCTCCCACTAGATTACCAGTGCGGCTTTGATCTTGTCCGTAAGGGTTTAGACAGCCTCTTTTTGACCAGTTGCTTCCCCTTTGAGAGCTGCAATTTGGTCTTTTACCTGTTGACGAAGAATGGTGAGTTCATCATAGGTGGCTTTCGTATCATCGTAGATGATTTTATGGGCGGCCTGTTAGTCAGTAATTGTCTTTGCCCAAGCCAACAATGCGTCCGTTAACTTTGTGATCTCTGCCCGTTGTGCCTCAAATTCTAACTTGCCATTTCGGATTATGGCGGCAAGTAGGTCCTCGTATTGGTCTTGTGACAAGGCTTGTCTTCGTCGCGTGTATTCCCTAGTATCGACTCTTTCTCAGCATGAGGTAGTGCTTCCGGGAGCGTTCCTAACGCGTGGGGCGCCTAAGCGATGTATTAATCCTAATGGAAATGTTAGAGGGTCGGGAGAGTCATTGGCTTGTGGCTCATATAATTGAGCACCTCGTGATAATATATCAGCCATAACAGAATTGTGTTCTAGTTCTGATTCTAAATGGGTGGCCTCTAAGTGAGGTCGTTCGGTAATCGCTTTCGGAGTGATAGGTGTAAACTGTAAAGGGTTATAAGGTTGGGGAGACCCTGAAGCCTTTGGAGTCTGGTCTTCTGAGGCAGACATATTTTTGGTATGAAATTTAGCACTTTAGCTAAACGAAAATACTGCAACTACAAAGTAATGTCACAGGGGCTCTATTAACTATATAGCAGGTACTCCAACTATAAAATATAGTGGCCACATGTTCTATTGATACAACGAACTTATTCAGAACTCCGAATAATTCTTCAGCAAAACTAAAGGTGCCTCCACACTTATCGTAGATAAAGTCAGAACTTAAACGTTAACTTAGAACTTTGTAGGCTTCCTGTAGAATCGATTGCTTCACAGCTATGGTGGGCGCTTTCCTCACCTTCCACAATTCTTTCACTATTTGTATTCCGCAGTGATATATATTGTGCTAACACGCGGGCTTCGGATTGCTCATGTCCGAAGGTTATCACATCGGCTTTTCTTCATGCAGTTGCTTTCTGCACTTAGCCTGCGAACGTTTCTGCTACTGCAGAGTCCTACTATACACTTGACTCAACTAAGAATACTTTTCCCAACTGTATCTCTAGGAGATCACACTACCTATTCTTGGTCACCACTTAAGCAAGATAACCATAGTCTTATTCAGATGCCTGACTAACTTACGGATAGTAAACTTAACGTCATTCAGTTTAAAACTCAGAGTTCTTAATTAATAGATCCGGCAACATCCATCGTAGTTGTCTAGTGTCCATTGTGAGCCTGCCTCATATACACGTGAACCAGCTTCAACTGCTCATAACTCCGTGGATATGACTGCGTTGATCTTCATTAACGTTTCATTTGAAAGCTCTTTGTGCGTGGAATCCAATAGACTAGGTCCGTTAGCTACTTCTGTCAGCCGAGCATATGCTAAAACCTGCAGAAGTAGTTTTAACAACTTCAACATCCTATAACTTGCCCAGTATCAGTCTGTTCGCAAAGCGGATTCCAGAAATGGATTCGGCGTGCAAAACTACCCCTAAAACCAACTTGAACCGAAATATTCTGAGAACTTTAATTTTCGCTCAGATTTCCATTACCCCTTATAGGGTCACCAGGTGCACTTTAGTCTAAATTACGCCCTAGTGGCTTGATTTTTGTCATTTCACTATAAGGAGATTTCGGGGTAACCCAACGCGGCTAGGAGGGACGAATGCGGTAAGTATGACATGTTGGTGGGACCGTAAATATATGCTGATCGCAACAATAGTTACTGTTTCCCGATCGGGCTTAGTCTCGTCTCGCAATATGCTTCCGAATTTGCTTACCGGAGTGGTGTTGACCTAAACTGCATTTGGCAAGTAGCTCACTTAGTAGGTTCAGAGTAACCAATCCTAGTTCAGGGTACCTTGGTAAGTTCAGGGTAACGGCTCCCATACAATTTTCGACTTCGAAATATTTTCTTCAGTCATCTAGTAAGAAACTTTGTCTGCCCGTAACTAGATCACTAGTAGTCGGAATCACACGAAACTGGAACTGTAGCTCCAGCTACACCTTCTTAAGTAGTTCCTATATCCCTGGACTCAGCACGCAATGTTTGTATTGTCGAGCTGTACTGTAGATAGAAGTATTACTGCTACTAGTAATATTTTCTAGTAATGCCCAATACTTATTTATTAAGTATTCCTCAGACATGTATAACATATCCTTGGGTCGTTCTGTACAGTACAAGTACCCTTAGGTGGGCCGGTAGTCACCCCGTGACACCTGCGATGATTGCGACTGAGTTTCGGAGCTGGTTGGGTAATTGGCTGTTGTGCAGGTTTGAGTGTAGTTGAATTATACCTATTGTTTCCTGCAATCTTGAATGATTGCGCTTTCTTGACCAGGGTTTTGAACGTCCAGAATCCAGAAGTTGGGGAACCAGGGTGGTTTCCTTGTAATCCGGTAGGTGGCTGAGGAATTTACTGCATTTGACTTCTTCCAAGATGCATTGGTTTCCATCACTATTGAGGAGTTTAATCTGAGGTTCCTCCAACTAGTTGGCAAAGGTTTTGAAACCAATGTGTTGTCCATCCTTATGGGGTGAGGCGGCCTCCCATTCTTTCTATAGGAGGTCCTTCCTAGTGGAGAGAATAAGAAATTGCCGTAGCCCTAGCATGAAGCTGAATACGTACACCTTGTCTTTTTCCTTGATGAAGGGATCATTATAAGTAGGGCATGTGCTACCTTGAGGTTTGAATCCAATAAAATCCAACACTCCCTTCGATTCCAATCTCATACCTATCATACTTAATCATCTATGTCTCGCGTTGACTCAAGTATCAAGATACTACAATTCTCGCCATTTTTTATCTCCGCTATTGAGATTTTCTGGAAC
>Ga0307511_10007567_pt1 | contig 10927 bp, 12 predicted proteins | sample 13_EM_MG_FD_200266 | JGI IMG/M metagenome (GOLD analysis project Ga0307511, IMG submission 200266) | Populus trichocarpa ectomycorrhiza microbial communities from riparian zone in the Pacific Northwest, United States - 13_EM | ecosystem: Host-associated > Plants > Roots > Unclassified | place... | reverse complement strand
ACGGACTCGTCCTTCCGCCGGGTGAAATCACGTCGACGGCCGCTTCTTCCAAGGCCAACTTGAGAGGGAGGTCGGTGGGGGGTGGGAGGGCAACTAAGCGCTCGCTCGGCTAAGTCCGACCAGAACTCTGGGTTTACCTATTTCATCGCTCATCTTTCTGCTGCACACTACGCGTTTGGCGGGCGTCCAAGAACCCCTCGAATTTGTCAACAACGGTTATAAAAATACGGGGAAGAGGAATTCCCGGACAAAGACTCCACCTCATGCACCTTATGATTGTAGTCGCTCCCAGCGAGTTCTACCCCCCACCCAACGGATTCTAAGTACATGCGACCAAACTACGTGCGACACCGAGGTGCAGCCGACTCACGGAGTCGAAGGGGGAGGAAAAAATAAATAATGAGGGACCACCACAGACCGAGATGAGTCTGAATTGAGTTACGTAGGGCCTCGCTAAATTCCACTACGAGAATTCAAGGCGAGGTCCCACGCGCCGCGAATTGCACTGAAGGGCACCACCCTCATCGGCAGTCAGGATCGATCAACACACCATAATTCTCCTCGTACAAGGATAGGGCGTATCCCTTGACAGGTGCCCCGTCAAGTTCTACGGAAAATCCCACGAAGCTTCTGGCATAAGCCACTCACACCGTTTACGTCATCCACAACACCAGGACGACGCGTTCCCTGCGATAGAGACGGTGGCCAGCGATCGACCAAAGGAGTCAATCCAAGGGTAGGCACCCGAAGTCCGTGACGAGCTTTCAAGAGCGTGACCGGCGTCCTTCGCAGGAGATCCTCCAGCATCTTAGGAAACAACTGTGAGTCGTCACGGCCCTCGCTCGTTTTGATGATACGTGGACTGAGGCGCGTTTAACACCTGCAACAGCTGGAAGACATCGAAGGGGACTCTGGCATACTCAGACCTTCCCGCTCGTGAGATAGACTCGGGACATCGAAGACAACCCCCGATCTGTGCGGGACGAGCATCGCGGCATTCGGACTGTGGTGGTTGGAGAGGAAATATCGAGTCAGCGATGATTTCATACCATCCGATATCGGATGTTGCCGACTCGGCCTCAATAAGGTCGCCTGCGTGGACATTTATTTGTTTATGCATCGAGGTATTCGAGCGGATACGAGTACAAGCGCGTTTACGGGCGGAGCTACAAGCTGTTCTCAAATAGTCGATGTTCGACTGAGAGATACTTCCGATAAATACCAGTTGCCCTTCGAGATGGCGCTCTAATGGATCGCAGCCTAAGTATTTGACGATCTCCGCTAGACACGCTCCATCGAACTTTTGTGACCCAATCTGAGGAGGTGACCACGGGGCGTCGTGAGTGAGGAAGGGGACCCTGTTTTCCGTAAAGACGAAAATCTTGGAGGACCAGACTGTCCCGGTGACGGCTTGCTAGATGGAGGCGAATAGTCCAATGATGATTGCCGGCTGCCGCGGCTTTCACGGCGGAGAGCTCGACGGTAGAGGGACTTTTGAGAAAGCCAAAGTGACTGTGAGGTGGCAAACACGAGCCGTTTGGGGGAGGACGTAGGCGGATAGTCGAACCGTTGGAGACGCCAACTCGTGGAGTGGCGCCGAGCTTCTGCCCACCAACAGCAAACGCGTAAGTGATAGAGTCCTTGTTCGTGACATCGAAGGCAATGGGAACTAAACCCACCTTCTGGAGAGGTTTCTTAAACCCGAAGGCGACTTTGTGCCGCTCCGGCTTGTTTGCGATGACGAGACCGATATCACCTCCGGCACAAAAAATGAAGACGGTTGGGGACACACCAGTCGGATCGTATGCCTGTGTTTCGGCTAAGTCGAGAGGGTGAAAAGCGTCGCTGGTGAGGGGTCTCCTTGAGCCTTCCATCATATGGATTACCGGACTCGGCTAGACAGACGATCACAAGATCTCGATGAGCAGCAATGGAGAATCGAGCTAACCCCATGGGTCAATATAATCCACGGCGCGACCCTTCCGATTCGGATACACCCAGAGAGAGAGATCGGGTCATCGGGGAGGAGTAACCAAGGTACCGCCGAGACCTTGCCACGAAGCTGGGAAATGTCTATGTCGTCCACCGCGAGTTCTCGGACATTCGTAAACACGGAAGTAACGTTAACATAGGGTGCCTTTTCTGAAAGGACCTGTCGTTGATGCTGTCGACTCTCATGGGACCTGAAGTATCTTGACCAGGGGAAACAGACCGAGCTCATCATCGTTCCAGAGTAGTTTGGCCATGAAAGTTTCGGTTTGTAGGGACATTGATAGGTTCGGGTGACGAGTGTGTGAAGATGGAGGATAGATGCGACGCACTAGAAGTAACAGGTTAGAGAGCGCGCCAGAAGATTACACGTGTCATAGAGAAGATGGGCGATGATCACCTCGACGACCTCCTGGGAAGGTTAGTGGCGGTAGACCAGCGTGCAGTAGGAGTCCCCCGTGAAGTACGCGTAGAAATCAGCTGCCCGATCCTGGCTCGACTTCGGTTCAGCTCGACCGCTGCAGAAGAAAATGGCAATCAGCGAATAGCGCACCAAGCAGTGAATGGCAGACGCGCCTGACCGTGAGGACGTGGGTGTTTTTATCGATGAAGTCGAGGCTCTTACGTCCCGGCCAAGTTCGAGTTGTTTGGTGGTGTTTACAGGCGCTAACCCTGTTCCCGTGGCGGGTGGCAGTTCTCCCCCGACGAGCATTCACGAGTGCAACATTGCGGAGGATTGTTCTTGAACTCAGACGAACATGGGGCCAGAGCGAGCTTTCCGAAAATGAAATGTCAGGCTACAAACTAATACTGTAGACACATTCTCGCGTCCTGTGTGCGTCTGTGCGGTACTGGTCGGGAATGATCAAAGAACGGAGGGGAGCGAAGTAAAGTAAAGGCTTGGGAAAGATTACTTGGAGCCTTGTGACTCGGATAGACTTTGTTCGCTTCCAACACAGAAGCTTCTAACTCTACAACCCGCCTGGCACGGCCTGGTTGATCCCAACGCCGTTGACACCCGCCGCCCCGGCGTTCCCCTACAGTCTCTGCCTCTCGTCAGATATCCCCATCCCGCTGTGCAGAAGGATCGAAAGACTCACAGCAAGGCGTCGCTCCAAAATGACCATTGCCTTCTGTGTCCGATATAAGGCCTTGCAAGTACGAACCAGTTGGCGAGGCCACGGAAACCTGAGGAGGTTAATTTCGGCCAGGGCCTGCCTGGAACACAGGAGACAGCTACAGAGCAGGTAAACGTGGGGCAGTTCAGTGTAGGAAACGAGGCATACCCCTCGATCTCTTTCTGGATATCAACCTGCTGATCCTCTGGAGGGTCGCGGGTCGTGAGTCGGGGCTAAGGAAGTTGTGTTAGCGAATGCGGATTCGGGTTGAGGTTTGCGTACCAGATAAAACGCGACGACGAGCATCACCAGCGGCGTCAATCCCAGCAGGAAAACGCCCGATAAAACGAATAGAAACACCGTTAGCGTTCCAGAGGTCATAGGAGGGAAATGATTCGGTCGAGAGAGAGGTAGAAAATGGGAAGATTGGGGAGTCGCTCTGAGCGTTGTTTCTTTTTTTTTAATACAACTCAACCACGTCACGTTCCTTCACCCCAATTCAACTCCACCGAGCTGGGTTCGGGGTCCTTACGAAAAGAACGCGACCTCGCTGAGGGTGGTGCGCTCCCCAGTACGTGCGTGTACAGGTGGACGAGCGTTACGGTTAACATTCGAATCAATCAATCCCATCACCCATCACTAAACTTCAAGAGATAACCAATACAGCGACGAAAACTGAAATATCTGCAGATTACAAAATATTTTTTACCGAATCCTCGGAGCACTCTTGGCCCAGCGTAGATGAGAGGAGGATTGTGGGATGGTCCAGTATGCAATCCTGCCCTTCATCTCTTCTCGAAAACGCCCTGTTCCTACAGATTCGTTTGGTTAGGGTTCGGCTTTATAATGAACCCTCAGTGGTTTGACGTACACGTCCGACCATTGTGCTATCACCCGAGGGAGCGTTTGCCGAGGTGGCTGTGTGGCAGGGAAAGGTCAGCCACTCCGGATACAGCACTTGGAGCGGAACGTCCCAACCAAGGCGTGTCAATTCACTGAGAGACTCAGCAGTTCGAGAACACGGAGTTGTATCGGATGTCACGGGTTGGAAGATCGGAGAAACGCGTCGGCCATTTGCTTATGCCGCACAGAACGGGTGACCTGAAGGACGGTCAGAAAAGCTATCATGACTGCGCTATTGACATCGCCCAACGAAAAGCCGTGTTCTGAGCCCACCGATAGAGAAGATGAGACAAGACCATAGTTCGGCATGGTAGGCAATGGGCAAGGTGTATCGATCACCGGACAGCTGGCAAAATGTAGTCAAGGCGCGGAAGTCGGGGTGTTCCTCGATCAACTGTCAAGCCACACGGCGCGTTCGGCCTGTCGGAGTGGGGGCGATACAAAGGAGACGATTGAGGGAATTTGATGGAGTGGGCATATGGAGGTAGGTCTGGGTTACGTTCAACAGGCGGTGAGGGACCCGAAAGTCAGAAATAACCGACGACGCTGCTCACCAGACTCACGGACCACTCACACAAAACCACGGACTATGGCAACCCCGTGTGACGCAGGGGCTAGACGATGGAAGTGGGAGGAAGGAAGAGATAAGTGTAAACCATCGCGACGTGGCGGGGCTGGTGTTTGGCCGCTGGTGCCATGCGGGAAAATGCTCGTCTTCTCGTTATGATGCTTACATGGGCGGTTGAGTCGGGGTGTAGCCTTGGGCGTGGAATTCGTGGACGAGAGTATCGGAGCGGACTTGTAAGGATCATCGATCATCGATCAAGTCTCTCGAAGCTGCTCAAGACCTCTCTGTCTTTGACCTTCTCCGTGTATTGAACGAGAAACTCGGCTCGGAATGTTCCAGGTTGCGAAACACATCCCTCTCTCCCGTAACGTCTGTTGCTTCACTGGAATTCGAGGTGACCCCACGTTGACTGATCCCATCCTAACGAGCATCTGACCCTTGTGAACAATAGATCAAAAGCCTCGAAGCCAGTGCACAGGAAGTTTTGAGAACGATCTCACATTGGCGGAACCTGCTGCAACCGGTCAACAGGTTGCCACCAGAGATCATCTCCCATATCGCTCGCTACTCCCCTGGCAAACGACCGATTATTCAACTGACTCACGTGTGCCAATACTGGCGCGAGGCTATAATATCTACCCAAAACCTCTGGACGTCGGTATCCAACCACCCTATCAGCCTACTAGCAATGAGCCTGGAGCGATCCAAGGCGGCTCCTCTGCAACTCAGCCTTGGTGAGCCGCAAGGCCCCAGGCTCCGCGACCTACTATCACCCTATATCCAGAACACGGAAACCCTATGGTTCTACAACCTTGTAGCGGTCGAAGACCTTATACAAACCCTTCCAAATTTTCCCCAGTCGATGCCCAAGCTCCGGTCGTTGACCCTGGATCACCAGACCAACAAACCAAGCTGGGATCGGTCCACCGATCCATTTGAACCATTCCCCGACACCATTACATTCCTTTCGCTATACGACATCCCCCTTTACCCCTCCTTCCTCGGGCTTGGAACCCTCGCGAAGTTGGACCTTCATTATTATGAGTTCCAGCCCCCTTTGGATGCCTTTTTGGACCTTTTCGAGGGGAACCGTTCGCTTGAACATGTGGACCTAAGAATTGATTTCAACGAATTTCCTACCCCCATTCCGCAACGTCGGTATGTGATCATGAACCAACTTCGGCACCTATCGATAACCTGCTGGGATGCAATAATTGCCCGAATCATGGTCGCCAGTATATCCATGGGGAAAGGCTCGCACCTGGGGATTACCATTCGCAGCGGGGGCGCCGAGTCGGGGTTAAATGATGTCAGATATCTCCGTGGCCCACCTTCCGAACCTATCATCGCCCACTTCCATGGTATACGGTTCCCTCCCTTGGGAGGTTCATTTGATCGGACCAAATGGGAGCTTCTCGTATAGCTATGAGTGGACTGGTCGAGGCTTGTTCCAAGGAGCCCCCTTCATGGAGTTCTCTGTCCTTCCCCTCACCAACATTCGAAAGTTTCGCCTCGTGCGCAGCATATGGTCCGAAGATTTTCACCCACTACCCTTCCCTGCCCTCGAGACATTTATCGTCGCGCACGACACCGATTTATCAGGGCTCTTTTCCAATTTGTTCTCAGATCCTTCACTCTTACCCTCATTGAAAACTCTTGAATTTTGGGATTGTATCCTCACCGAAGAGTTTATGGAAGAACTGGTACAGTTCGCTTCCGAACGCAAGAACACAACTTCGGCACGGTTGCATCGTGTTGTGATCGTTCATCAAGATGGAGATCTTCCGAGCGCTGATTCAATCCGTGGGCTTAGGGAACATATACCGGTTGTTGAAACTGGTGTGGAGTGGGTCGTACCGGGGGACCTAGTATAGGGAGATCTAACATGGAGAGGTATCAGGCAGACCGGCGGTACTTTTCCCTACTCTCCCCCAGCACACAGATGTAAACTCCTTCGGCTCACACTACCACCTACACTTAGCAGCTGATTTGAAAATGGGATCGGTCGTAAACCTGAGGATACAACCGCCGTTTTGGACCCTAATAACGCAGGAGGGATCTCTCTATAGCTACGACCGAAATTCGACCACGAAGCCAGTAACACCTCACCCCACGGGCCGCCCGACGGGCTTGCGTGAAACCTCCCCACACTCTGCCAAACACCGGATCCATGCACCCCTATCGCCATGAATGTGCGAACCTCCGACGCCGAACAGATCTTCGTAACCGTTTGGCCACAAAAACCAGTCGCTAGACCCTGAGTAACGACCAACTGTCCCGGTGTTCCCTTCGAGACCTACATGCTCGTACTTGCTCGCTCGAAGGATCAATCGGATCCATCTCGATGTTATCACGAACGGGGGAGACCTGTAGTATGTCAGGCGAGTGACCACCAACGAAGCCGACCGAGCTGAAATGTGTCAATTGCCACTCTCGTCCTCCATCCCGATCCGCGGACCGCTTTAACGAGACCGCGAATCGCATGGTCAGTATAGGATTGAGGCTGCGAAGCGGGTTAATCCAACCGCCCGCAACGAGACGAGATGTCGACACAGGGCAAACGTACAGTCCATATGCCCTTCGCACGCGGAGCGAGAATGGTCAGCCTCGAATTGACATCGTTCGAGTTGGTCGCATACTCACAGGAACGAAAGTTCTTTCCTAACACCCTGAAACAGTCGTCAACGATCATGAAATAGAGTAAAAAACGAGAGAGGGATAATACCTCCATAAGACTCAAGGACAGTTGGATGTACACCTGCGCGGCGACCATAACCAGGAAATACACTGTGGCCTCCGCTGCAATCGTGCGAATCAACGCTGAAAATTTGAGTGCGCTCTTATTGCGATATGTGTACCAAACGATGACGAGGAACGCGGACAGTTCTAAGCGTACTCCGTGATCAGTAACCCTCAGAGTTTCGTGCCAACGATTGAAACCAGTGCAACAACGCACCAAACGCGGTGCCAATTGAACTAGGGACCATCATAAACCGGAGGTCCACAATGATCCCGCACAGAGTGAAATTGCCGATCGGGAGCTGAGAGAGGTGTACAAACCTCGGCGGCCCGACAAAAGGCGACGCGAGCGAAGTATACCCTGAGATGGTGTCGTATTAGTTAGCTAAGTGACGTAGAGGCGATCGACGTACCTCAGCGCGATGAAAACGTCCGAGGAAAACAAGAAAAACGTGACCAAGGGTAGCTGGACATAATACCCAGCAAGGCACCTGGATGGGTGTTGACGTCAGCAAAAAATCGATATTTTCTCACCCAGGCAAACGTCGGTCGGATCTCTCACCCAGCCTATGGTTCGGTCAGAAAAAGATGGTCAGAACGGATTGCTGTAAGGCCGCTCCCCTCGGACTGACCTTGGAATCCCTCTGACTACTGGTGTGGTAGATCCCCCAGAACTGGTACCCAATGAGAAGGATCCGATTCTGTCGATTTGGTGGTGAGTTCCATCGGGATCCTCCGGAACGATTGATCCGGGGTACGCACCAGCATGTAAAGGTAAAAAACTGCTCGTGTGATTCGCTCATTAGCTCTCTCGACACATTCCGTACGAATTGAGGAACGCACTCCACGTCTTGCGGCCCCTCCAAACATATTGAATCTTCAAGAAAGACGGATCAGATCGGAAGGCGTCCGTGAAGATGGTTTGCCGCCTCGCCTCATCATCAAGCGTGAGTAAATAATCGTAGAGCGTCAGGGTGATCGCACTGGTCAACAGATACTGGTCCAAGATTCAGCTCTAAACACGGCCTGCGGAGTTGTTACAGTGCACACTTTCGCTGTCACACTAACAACGGAGATAATCGCCTACGTCTTGAGCCCTTCGCAACAACTAGAAGAAATAAGGAGGACGTACAGATCTTGGATACTCTGCACCAATGATTCCATCCTTGGTCGGTTCTTCCAGTCGCTCAAGACCCTCCACAGAACAAGCTTATGGGAGGAAGCAGCAGAGGGGGCAGAAGAAGAAAGGGGACTTCGGCCGGCACCCGTGATCCCGTCGTGAAAATCGCAACAGCGAACGATAATTTAACCATCCCCACTGCGGCCCTGCTCCAACCGCTCCCCCCGAGACGTTCAAGGCGGACAATATCAACCAAGTCGAGAATGTCAGAGACAAAAGCCTGTAGGCAGTTCCTTCGAGCAATCGGGGGATCTCAAGCAGTGAGACCCGAGCATACAGGTACGGAGGTAGCTGGGGGTTTGTCCGGACACAAGGGGGATATTTGACACCTAACAGGGTCATTAGTGGTCAACCGTTAATCATTACTTTCAATTGGCCCCCCCGAGCCCCGCACCCCATATTTGGTCGTCGGGTGCTGAGATCGACTCGGGCACATTGGCCCTCGAAGACCTGCGGCTCGCCGGACTTTCTTTTTGCCGGTTTTTGGGACCTATCTCGGTTCGCATTCCGGAAGGAGAGGAAGGAGGACTATGAAGCAATCTCACGAAGAGACTGATCTTGGATGATGATCGTCGTGAGATGGACGTCCTCTCGCTTCATCGCGATCGCAGATCGTGACTTGATGTGTTTGACAAAGCACGCCCCGACGTATGACGTACAACACCTCTCTCATGAACAAGAGAACCCCCCTGAGTGAATATTGAATGGTCTGAAATGACGGCTATTCAACGCGGTGACCGAAGACAAATACAGTAGCGGAGAAAATTATACCCATGCGTCGCTAAAATTCCATCACCCCAAGTAGGTGTCGTGTTCCCCAGCGGCAAGTTCTATAGCTTACAAAGAGTCTCCCCCTCGTGGTGCGACCTCCAGGTGCTCCTGGGCGTCGAACACTGAATGGTGAAGCGAGAACATCAGCTTCCCGTGGGAATAACTCAGCACGTAAGACCACACAGTCTAGATGTGTTTCGTGCGAGGCGAGGAGAGGACAGCGCTCAGTGTATACTCGAGCCAATGAGAGTGGCCGGCCACATTCCGAACGTGGCGTTGATAGTGTTTGAGAACCAGCTTGAACGGGAAATTAGTCGGAGAGCTGATAAAAGCCGCCAGGAGTCCCATAACTACTCACCACCGGCAGCAGGGAGGACCGCAATCTATAGGCTACCCTAACGATATGAAGATCAGTACTCGAATAGAACTGGAAAATCACAATAACAGTCAATCGGACATACGTAGTAGTAGGATCCAAGAGGTTTGAGGAGGTCCGTGTATGACGCCGGTGAGGGCGGTCAGCTTCCACGCAATCGAACCTTACTAGTACTCACGAAGTATATATAGGCCGTCCCAATGCCAGGTAGAAGAAAGTATTCAGGATTTGAGTTAACCCTCAAAGCCGCCCATGGCTGGCACATTACGGATACGGTAACCTCAGGCTCCCCAAACACCGGTGTTCCCCCACGAGGAGGCGTAAGATTCCGCTGACTGCGCGTCTGGGTACCATGTGAGAGACGACCCAAACGAGGAAAAAGAACGATGACCCGGAAGGTACACACCAACCATAAAAAGATAAAAACTTCCCCGCGCGCTCGTAGCACCAAACACACACATTCGTCAGCCCCCCTTGCACTCCGTTCAACTGAAGACAGAACCCCAAGGGCCCTGCGCCTACGACCCACCCAAAACACGAATAGAATGTTAAACAACGTACGAACGGGTCACGATGTTCGAAATTCGACTTCTCACCTCATTATCTGGCGGGAGCGTGTAAATCGTGGAGTCTCGAGAATGCAATTTCGTTGGTCACCGGAATGTGCTGCGCATAACTTCAGTCCTTCGTATTAGCCCCACTGCAGCTGTAGAAAGGTTCTTCCTGGCCAACCCGGGTGGGTACAAAGGGACTATGTTTACTGCCCCACTACGAATCGGTTCCACGATATCAGGCTGACTAACCTCCTCAATAATCGCCACTCGAGGACTGTAAGTGAGCTTTGTAGGCTGCGGGAGTGAAACTGAACGCGTTCGATCCAAGGGTGATGAGGTACGTTTCTAGCAGATAACGCACGATGCATGAAGGTGGCTCGATGGAAGTACAGTAGTGGCCGAAAGGTCAAATGGTTTGGTGCCGGAGAATGGTCAGTGGTATCCCGTGACCACAGAAGGCGGCGGGACTGTGAGATAAAGATGGAGACCGGTTTCTTCTTTGGACCACCGGTCCGGGCTAAACATGAATCGGGGAACCCACTCAGTGGCTTTGACGGTTTTCAGCTTCGTGGCTTCCGATGACCTCATTGGTTACGGAAGCGCGGCCATCGAAATCGCGTTCGCAGGTCGTTGTCTGGCGTGTAACGATAAGGTGGTTCTTGTCAGTCGGCAGGAGCGTCACAAACTCCATTCAGGGAACGGAGAACCGTTCATCGGAGACCAGGTGCG
>Ga0307511_10007566_pt1 | contig 10928 bp, 10 predicted proteins | sample 13_EM_MG_FD_200266 | JGI IMG/M metagenome (GOLD analysis project Ga0307511, IMG submission 200266) | Populus trichocarpa ectomycorrhiza microbial communities from riparian zone in the Pacific Northwest, United States - 13_EM | ecosystem: Host-associated > Plants > Roots > Unclassified | place... | reverse complement strand
TGACAACTCAGTTTCGGCAGCGACTCACAAATTCACTGTGGACAACTCGACTTCAGTAGCGAATCACAATTTCGCTGCAGAACACACAATCCAGCAGCGAATGCTAATTCGCTGCAGATAACTTAGTTTCGGCAGCGAATCACAAATTCGTTGCAGAACACACAATTCAGCAATGAATGCTAATTCGCTGCAGACAACTCAGTTTTGGGCAGCGAATCACAAATTCGCTGCGAACAACTCAACTTCGGCAGCGAATCACAAATTCGCTGCAGAACACACAATTCGACAACGAATGCTAATTTGCTGCGGACAACTCAGTTTCGGCAGCAAATCACAAATTTGCTGTAGAAAACTCAACTTCGGCAGCCAATCACAAATTCGCTGTAGAACACCCAATTCGATAGTGAATGCTAATTCGCTGCAGACAACTCAGTTTCGGTAGCAAATCACAAATTCGCTGCGAACAATTCACTTCGGCAGCGAATCACAAATTCGCTGCAGAACACACAATTCGACAGCGAATGCTAATTAGCTGCGGACAACTCAGTTTCGGCAGCAAATCACAAATTCGCTATGGACAACTCAACTTCGACGGCGAATCACAAATTCGCTGCAGAACATGCAATTTGTCATTAGGTTCCAGCAAAGTCACATGATTTCAGCATGAACACACACATACATGCAATAATCAATCCCAGCACATAATCTTTCAATAAATTTCAAGAAAACACACACATGCATGCTGGCCAACCCCATAGTTAAGGCCGACCCTCTACCATGATTTGTTCTTTCCATTTTATTCATTTTTTTTTGTTAGATGTTCTGGGAATTGGCCTCATTCCATTTCTGTTTCCTTGTCCTCGTAGTTAATTTCAGTTTCCTTCACAGCTAGCTTAGGTCTTTGGTCAATTTTCTTAGGGTCTTCTTCTTCATTTCCGGTTATGGGTCTTAAGAACAAGAGGAAGGGAGTTTCATGACCCATACCTTTCGAATCTAAGTAAGTTTGGGGAAGGTTTGACAGTATTCTTTCTCTTCTCCTGTTGGTTCTCCTCCTTCTTCTTCCACTCACGTTTTCTAGCCTTTTTTCCCTTCCCTCTAGGCAGCTGTCCAATCTTCTCTCAAGGTCTCAACTCTCCCTCACACGTTCACAAGGCACTCTCTGCTGGTTTGGTTTAGGTTTTCATTGGGAAGGAGGAAGAGAAGAGCAACATGCAGCTGTTGTAGACAACTTTGGGAAGAGGAATGGTCACCTTTTCTCTACTCCTTGTATTTATACTCCCCATTAAATGAAGTAGGGTGTTTGGGGTTGGTTTAGATGTGTTCTTATCCTTGTTTTGGTCTCTCCAAAACCAATTTTACCCCTCCCTCCCAGCTCCTTAAGACAGTCCAATTTGTTTACCTAACTTTTAATAAAACTGCGTCGCTGCCGATTCAGAAATCGGCAGCAATTGTGGAGTCAACATTTTTTTTGGGTGTTTACATAGATATTGCATATGTTGTTAGTCAATTTGTTGCTCTTCCTACTACTGTTCACTAGGAGTTGTTCTTCGTATTTTGCGATATCTTCGGGGTACAGTCTTCTAGAGTCTTTTACTTTCATCCACTTCTTCCTTGGAGCTGCGTGCATACTCTGATGCTAATCATGGCTGTGATCCCACAGATCACAACTCAGTTACTGGTGTTTGTATCTTTTTAGGTGATTCTCTTTTTTCTTGGAAGAGCAAGAAACAATCTATTGTTTCTCAATCCTCAACCGAAGCAGAATATTGTGATATGGGATCTACTACTAAAGAGATTATTTGGTTATGCTGGTTACTTGTGGAATGAGAGTTTCACTCTCTCATCCTACTCCTATGTATTGTGAAAACCAGAGTTTTATTCAGATTGCTCACAACATGGTTTTTCATGAACGAACTAAGCACATTGAGATTGATTGTCATCTTACTCATCATCATCTCAAGCATGGCACCATTACTTTGCCTTTTGTTTCTTCTTCTTTACAGATTGCAGATTTCTTTACCAAGTCGCATTCCATTTCTCATTTTTGTTTTCTAGTTGGAAAATCTCGATGCTTATAGTTGCCACATCGTGAGTTTGAGGGGAAATGTTAAATAATACATTTATCTTGTTTTATTTATTAAGGGTAGAATAATATTTTTAGCTTAACCTATATATAAGCTCTTTGTATTTAGGTTAAATAATGTACTTTTCACAAATCAACAAAAAGGAGAATTCTAGCCTCCATCTCTTTCGTGTTCATATTTATTTTGTGTTAATTGAATTGTTTTAACAATATTATGCTGAAGGTTATTTATCACGAATGTTTATATGAGTATTGTGAAGGATCTATTATTGTGATATACATAGTGCTAAATTGTTATGAATTTTTGAATGAGTATTTCAAGGGATCTATTGTTGTATTGTGTTGAACATTGACTGTTAAGAATGGTTGGATGAGTGATACGAAGGGTCTACTATTGTGTTATACTACCGAATGTTAAACTATTATGGAATGTTTATTTATGTATTACAAAGGATCTATTATTATGTATACTAAATGTTAAACTATTACAAAACATTTGTACGAGTATTACGAAGGGTCTACTATTATGTTATTGTGAACATCAAATTATTATGAATTGTTTGAATGAACATTACAAAGGATATATTATCATGTCATAGTGATTTCATAAACTGCCTCTGGAATGTTTGATTGATAAATGATTAGCTTCGGCTAATGACATCCTAATGGATGACCGGGATTGATAAATGATTAGCTTTGGCTAATGGCATCCTAAGTGGATGACCAGGATGAATAAATTATTAGCTGCTTCGACTAATGGCATCCTAAGTGGATGACCAGGATGAATAAATTATTAGCTGCTTCGACTAATGGCATCCTAAGTGGATGACTGGGATTGATAAATTATTAGCTTTGGCTAATGGCATCCTAAGTGGATGATCGAGATGAATAAAATGAATAAATGATTATCTTCGGCTAATGGCATCCTAAGTGGATGACCAAGATTGATAAATGATTAGCTTCGGCTAATGGCATCCTAAATGGATGACCAGGATGAATAAATGATTAGCTTCGGCTAATAGAATCCTAAGTGGATGACCTGAATGAATAAATGATTGGCTTCGACTAATGGCGTCCTAAGAGAATAGCTGAATTTGGGAGTTATGAGTTATTTCAAGAATTGATATGTTCATATGTACTATGTTTTTTATATACCAAGTATATGAAAGAACTACGATTGTTATGCTTTAAACAGATAATAACATTAGTTTGGTTAACGATATTCGAGATGGATGACCGGACTTAAGTATTGTAATTAGCCTCAGTAATTGACGAATTATTAAGGGTGGTATTTACATAAGTATGGAGAAATGAAAGAATTATGCTCTTTTGGTCCATAAATGAAATGTAACGTTAATATTGCTTTATTATGTTTTAAAATTGCCTATAATGCTTGAAATTACCTTGTGTTGTAATAGGGACATCATTCCAACATGGTACGTAAGGAAATTCATTTCGTAGCTCACACGTGTTAATCACTCAATTAGTCGTCCGACCCTTTTTGTAAAGACTGGTAATGAAAAAAAATTGAAATGGAACACGGATGTGTATGTGAAAACATGTAGATATGATGTATATGGGTGAAAGTCACCTACCTATTCCTTTAATAGGGTGTCATTGCCTAGTCGATGATCCAATCTCGATCGCACAACCTAACATATCAATGATCATAATCAGCACATTTGTATTTGATAATCACATAACTCATCACCATATGTTTTCCCAAAAATACACATGTTCCCATTCAAGTGTTCCACATATTACATAATTATACAATGAGATCATTATAAGCATTTACATCATTTCTAACATGGGAGTCTGCCACAGAAAATCGGCAGTGAAACTGCTTTCCTAGTGGTGCAAAATTCAGCAACAAAACCAATTCACTGGTGACATGCAATTCGTCAGCAAAACTGTTGACACAGACTCGTCAGCGAAATTGATTTGTTGAAACATATATTCATCAGCGAACTGATTCCCTGCAACACAAACTCGTCAGCAAACTAATTCGCTGCACCACTAACTCTTCAGTGAACTGATTAGCTGAAGCACAGACTCGTCAGCCAACTGGTTCGCTACAACATAAACTCGTCAGCGAACTGATTCACTGAAACAAAAAATCATCAACGAACTGATTCGCTAGGACACCACAATTCGCAGCGAAAATTATTCCGACCATGATGTTTCAGTGTGATGAATGTTAAACCGACCATGAAATGCTGATTGAGTCATTGATGAAATTGGGTTGTTGATGAATGTTAAACCGACTACAAAATGTTAATTGAGTTATTGATGAAATTGGGTTGTTCACGAATGTTGAACAGACTATGAAATGTTGATTGAGTTGTTGATTAGCTTCGACTAATGGCATCCAAGAATGATGATTAGGTTGTGTTTGATGATTATCTTTCGCTAATGTCATCCGAGATGGATGACCGGGTTGTGACTGATAATTAGCTTCGGCTAATGGCATTCGAGATGGATGATCGGGTTGTGTTTGATGATTAGCTTCGGCTAATGGCACCTCAAATTGATGACCAGGTTGTGATTGATGATTAGTTTTTGCTAATGGCATCCTAGATGAATGACCTAGTTAATTATGATGATTGGCTTCAGCTGATGGTATCCGTATGAGATAACAAGTTTAATTTTGTGATTAGTTTTGGTTAATGGTATCCGAGACGGATGACTGAGTTTAGATGTTGCGATAAAAAATGGCGAAAAACATCCAAGGTGGATGACTGAGTTAAAGTGAAATAATTAACCCCGTCTAATGATTAAACTTTGGCCCCACCACTTCTATGAAGAGGTTGGGGCATATGAGTGAGAATAATACATTTAGCAAAATTATAAGGATTGTACAATGCATATGAGGAGTAAATGAAAGAATGTACTCGTTTTCAGTTGATAACGAAAAGTAACAATAACATCCTTTTAGTTGTTTAGATTGTTTACAATTCTTGTATCCATGTTGTTTTTGTAACAGGGACATCACACAATCAAGGTACGTAAGAAAGTTATTCCACGGGTTCATATACTTTGAAATGTGCTGTAAATCCCGAGAAAATCAAGGCTGGATTAAATTAAAGAAAATAAACTAAACAAAAAAGAAGTGGGGGGAAAATGAATACACTTAAAGAAAATAGGGCCTAGATGCAAATAAAAATAATTATAGAGCATAAATACTCCTCTTCTCACCAAAAACAAATTCGCAGCTATCGTGAAGAAAGAAAAGAGGGAGTTTTTGTATCCATTTTTACAGATAAAGAGAGAAACACCAAAATTTTAAGAACCCATCCAAGATTAAGGGTTATAGGTAGAATAAACACTGGTGGACAATTGATTAACAAGAAAAATTGAACAAGAAGAGAAGAGGGGAGGGCCGGCTGTCATTAGAAAGAAAAGGAGGGATCAAAACCTTGATTCGTACCGGGTAAGGTATTTTAAACATGGTCTTATGAGTTGTATTAAAGTCGATTATGAATTGATGCCTCGATGTTAAATTATAGATTTGAGTTCTATAACTCTAGATATAGTTAAAAATCTGAGGCGAGGTCAGACAGTAACAGTTGGACAGTAACAGTCCAACTGTTTGTTGATGAGCAATTTTAACTATCTTAGAGGCAGAACTGGGTTCTCCTTTCTTCAGATAAATTGTAGCCTCATGTCTTAGCTTTCCAACGAGACTAATCTCGCTTAAATCGGAGTTGTATAACTCTAGATATAGTTAAAAATCTGAGGAGAGGTCAGACAGTAACAGTTAAAAAAGAGACAGTAACAGTCCAACTGTTTGTTGATGAGCAATTTTGATTGTCTTAGAAGTAGAATTGGGTTCTTCTTTCTTCAGAGAACTTGTAGCCTTATGTCTTAGCTTTCCAACAAGACTAATCTCGCTTGAATTGGAGTTGTATAACTCTAGATATAGTTAAAAATCTGAGGAGAGGTCAGACAGTAACAGTTGGACAGTAATAGTCCAAATGTTTGTTGATGAGAAATTTTGACCATCTTAGAGGCAGAACTGAGTTCTCCTTCCTTCAGAGAACTTGTAGCCTCATGTCTTAGCTTTCCAACAAGACTAATATCACGTGAATCAGACTTCTATAACTCTAGATATAGTTAAAAATTTGAGGAGAGGTCGAACAGTGACAGTTCGGGATTTAAATAGAAATAGTTCAAATATAAAGAAATGAATGATAACTGTGGTTGGACAAAGAACGAAAATATTAATGGGTGAAATGAGAAAAACATAAAATATTAAGAAATGACTGAAAGAAAGACTTATTGGTTGTTGATATGGTTATTATAAAACATATCCTTGAGTGAGGAAAATTTATGAGATGAACCTGTGATTTGCAGGAGGGACCATAGGCGTGGTGCAACAGTAGCAGCACCAGGGGAGCACGAGTAGAGCTTCTATTGCAAGTAGGTGAATCGCACCTATACCTTCTAGTTAAATTCCATGATTTAACATATATTACCGATGTGAAATGTGAATTACTGAATATATGTGTATTCAAGGGGAAATGTTGTTGTGTGAATTGACAAGTGATGAAATTATCATTGACAAAGGAAATATGAGAAGTGTGATTTAAGGCGTAAACTAACATACATTTAGTGTATGTTAGGATCCCGGGTAAGGGGATCGCCACGTTTGGACTAACATACATTTAGTGTATGTTAGGATCCCGGATAAGGGGATCAAGCATGTATTAAATAGCATACATTTAGTGTATGTTAGGATCCCGGGTAAGGGGATCACCGTGTATTGGCTAGCATACATTTAGTGTATGTTATAATCTCGGGTAAGGGGATCACCTTGCATCGACTCCTACGGGGTGATGATGATGATACTAGTAAAATTGGTATCGGTAATGTGTTAAACAAAAATAATCATGTTTGATCTTATAAACTCTGGAATGGAGGTTAATAGTGGAAGAGGGAACGATTATTAATAGTTGAATAAGGAAGAGATTCTAATGAAAACCAAAAGGGAGAAGTGAACAAAATATGAATGCATGTGACCCTATTGAAATATTTATGTGATATTCACCTTTCAATAATATGTATTTTGTTTCAGGATCATCGCATGCACGACAGGAGTAGATCCTAGCTTATGTTCCCTTCTTGTAATTTAGGTTCTAAGGAGTATACCCTTGTATTTTGTAAACATGAAAATGTTTGTATAACTTAATTTGTATAATTAATGTTTAAACTTGATTGAATGAACTTAACTCTGTAGTTCATATAACCATATTTCATGTCTATGTATTTATATTTTTTTATCCATCCATAATGATATTTTGTTATATGATGTATATCATAAATATTATGGTTGATAGGTGTGAGAATATTTGTGGAATTGAAACCCAGGATGATTGGATCGAGATTAAGTTATGAGATGCGAGTTATTAGAAGTGTAAACAGGTTACATGTCGATAACTTGGGACCTTCTGGTATAGGGGGACTCCGTCGAAATTTCGGTAGATTTTAATACGAAAACCATGAATATATATATATATATATAAAAGAAAAAAAAATTTCATTACTCTGTTTTTTGGTTGACATGAGATTGTTGTTTTTTATCCCGGAATGGGGGATGTTACATGTGCTATGTAATGGTATGTTTTAGGTGTATGTATTTGATAAGAACGAACGAACTAGTTGAATATTTGTCATTCAAGACTTTTGTAAAGACTTGTATCGAAAATTGTAATGAAATACGAATGCGAAAGTACAATCTTATAAACATGATGTGGTGAATGGATGTCTATGATATTCTCTTTTATGAGAATGATATGTTGTGAAATCTCATGAGTATTGCACTATACTAAGAGATGAATTCTATTACGATAAACCCTAAACACCATTGCGGGAATGTGTATTGTTACTTTGTATGGGATGTTGATGTGCTTTATCCTATGTAGGTTGTGCCTTGCTAATGAATGAAATGTATTGATAAATTCACAGAATGATTTGTGAAAAGCATCGAGAACCCAATGACTTACAAAAAAAAAAATTCATCGATTTTGATTATGTAAAAAAGCTGGGTCATTATAGTAATGAGCCTGTTACCACATTATTGCTAAGTATTTATATGTTAGGTATTTGTGTCGTATCCTATAACTTACTCTTTAGGTCAACCCTCTGTTTACTCTGACTCCTGGCCTAGTAAGGGTATTTTGGGACCTCTTGGATTCCATCTTGGGTCTTATTAGGTTTACCCAACCATATCTTATGTAAAATGGAAGTATATTTTGTAAAATAGTCCATTTTTTCATAAATCATGTAAACACAAATAAATTTAAGAAAAACATTGAATTTTAAAAAAATTCCCAATAAGCTTAGTTTTTTTGTAACAAATAGACATGTTAATTACAACAACAATTCTACATCAAGTTATATATTGCATAATTTTGTAGATTTTGATATAAATAGATGTACTACATAAGATCAATCAAATATACAGCTTTTATGTAAAATGCAAGTATATTTCGTAAATATATATATTTTTTTTATGTAAATGGACAAGTCACATGAATGTTTTTATAATTCAAGTTTCCTAAGAATCCACCTTACGTAAATATGGTATATAATAATCAGCGATGGATAGCTTCTTTAATTTTTAGAATGAACTAATTGATGGTTCCTCGTGGGAAAATATCCAATACTCCCGAAATAGATACTACAATAAGAGATTGAAACGCATGATTGGAATCAAATTCACTTGTATTGCTTTAATGCACTTTCCTTGAATATTCACTCGCACTACAAGTGAATTGGATCCAAATTACACGTGTCAATCTCTTATTCATTGAAGTACTGAAGATTTCCCCGTTACTTACCATGCTAACAAAAAAAAAAAAAGACATCGTTATTCATAACGTTAAAAAAAAAAAAAATTATAATGGGATCAAAATCATCTCCTTGGATGATATCATTACCTAACGAATTCATGTGGCAACTCCGTGGATAGCATACTTGTGGCCACCAAGTCTTATCCCATCATCCATTCATCTACAATAAATGACTAAATTCCAAGAAACACAGATAAATAAACCAAATGATCATCTCCTTCTAGCAGCCATAAAATTAAACTTAAGAACACTGACCAGTGCTACCAGATCAGTAACACTCGCAGACTGATCAAATAGCTGCCATGTCTTCCCCTACTGATCCGTTAAAACTTGTTCATAGTGATGAGCTTGTATCGGTAGGGGTTGAGATATCAGCTGATGGCTTCATCCCTGTCGTTGACGTGGAGGGACTTCAGGGTCCTCGCCGCCCTCAAATCGTTAAACAAATTGGCCATGCATGTCAACACTATGGTGCCTTCATCGTAAGTTCTTAATGCCCCCTTTTCCCATATATATTTTAAGTCGTGATTAGATTTGATTTACCTTCCAGCAATTTACAGGTGAAGAACCATGGAATTCCAGAGACCGTTTTCAACAACTTCCTGGGCGGCGCAACAATGGATTTCTTCAGATGGCCAGAGCGAGAAAAGTTGAAATTTTACACTCCTAAACCTGGAAAATTTGACAATACTGAACCTCGCAAGCCCATCGAGTACTTTCGTGCTTATACTACCGGCGAAAATGTCTCTCTCGTAAGGGAACTGGCATATGTTTCTTGTCTTATTGGAGATTATGCAAATCAATGGCCTTCAATTCCTCCCTCATTCAGGTAAACAAATGCCCTTCAAATACCATTTAGTCTCTTTTTTCTCCTCTTCCCATCTTGATGTTGGCATGGTTATGTATAGGGAAAGAGTTACTGATTTTAGTACAAGCGCTAAAAGGGTGGAGTTCGCACTAGGCGAGGCCATATGTGAGAGTTTAGGCCTGGAAAGAGATTACATAAAGAAGAAGCTACTGAGCAACCATGAACAAAAAGTAGCTATGAACTTCTATCCAGCACGTAAACAAGAAGATTCAGAGCTTACTTGTGTACTTCGTGACCATACGGACCCGACCATAATCACAATTTTGTCGGAACAGAATGTTCATGGACTTCAGATTCTACACGATGGGGAATGGATGAATGTTAATCTTAGCCCAAACCACTTGATTGTTTTAACCGGTGACCTACTGCAGGTGAGTTTATGTTATTTGCTTATATCCTATTGTTGAGATTAGATTAAGCTAACATGGATCTTCTGATTTGTGCTCCCAACGACAGCTTGAGATTTTGCGTTGAGTAGTTATTTCGACATGTGTGGTTATCTGATTGTTTTTGTATCTGCAGGTACTTAGCAACCGTCGATACAAGAGTTTGCCCCATCGAGTTATCGTGACTTGTGAAAAGGATCGTTTATCCATCGCCACCTATTGCAATCCATCAGATGATTCTACAATAGAACCGGCTAAGGAATTGATCGACAATGATCATCCAGCAATCTATAAAAATTTCACATACCGAGAGTTCAAAGACAACGTTGAATTAGCTGTGGATGATGCCCGGTTGAACGTTTTCAAGATTACTGCAGCTGCTTAACTATGCTAGCTTTACATACAATATTGGTACCTTTGACATCCTTGTAACAAATAAAACATATGGATGTTTGGTTTGGCCGAATAATGGTTTGCAAATGTTACGAATATTTTGAAGGAACTGTTTTCTGCTAGCGCCTGCGCGAGCCATAGCTTATTGTTTTGATGTCGAATAATCACTAAAAATAATTTATAAGTAATCAGTCTTGTAGCTATAATATATTAAGACTGGTTGGAAGCAGTTGATGCGGGACAATAAACAAAAATTGAAAGAAGCAAGAGAAAAGAAAGAAGAAGCCAAGAAGCAGAAGAAAAAAAAGCTGAAGAAGGAGAACAGATTCTGAAAAGGAGAAGAG
>Ga0307511_10007563_pt1 | contig 10929 bp, 12 predicted proteins | sample 13_EM_MG_FD_200266 | JGI IMG/M metagenome (GOLD analysis project Ga0307511, IMG submission 200266) | Populus trichocarpa ectomycorrhiza microbial communities from riparian zone in the Pacific Northwest, United States - 13_EM | ecosystem: Host-associated > Plants > Roots > Unclassified | place... | reverse complement strand
ATCTACCCCCCACTCAATTATGGATATCATCCATACACAGCACTCTTCTGACCCTATCGCTTTCGTTCGACCCCGCCCGGTCGCCCACGCTCTTGGATGTTGTTTTCGTTCGTTCGATCGCTCCGCCCCTCCACGGGGTATCTCCCCCCACTCGATTTGTCAATGCTCTCTCGTGTAGTGAAATCCTGCTTAGCCACCTGCTCGCCGCTCCCAGCTTGACCGTGCACCGTGTTCCATTCCGTTTCGTTCGATTTGCCTTTTCTAGTCCTGCCGTCCGTTTTCGTTGGTCACCATGCGTGCACCATACACGTCGAATGCTCGGATTTTCCCTTTCGCACATAGACTGCCGCACCCTCCGATCCTCCCTGTAAATAACATTATGCCTAACTTGCTCCCTGTAATGTTATCAATTATCTGTTATCTAGTGAAGCCCCTGTTCCGTCGGATACTTTAGCAATGGCATTACGTCTTTCGTCGTTGCGAAGTCCCCTTTGTTCTCCATTTTTGAATTCCCATGACAAACGTTTGAAGAATGGAGAGAATGGAAGATCCTTTGCGCATATGTTGATAAGGTCGCCGTCCCAGGAGTGAACAGAAGTAGTGATTATAGGAGTAATACAGTAGCTACGTGGACGCGTGTTTACTAACCTCTAAGACGAGACTGAGTGTGGGACCCATAGATGCGCTTGCATTACGCCTCAGCCTCCTGAGGTTGTCCGGCGTGCAGCCCTGCAACGGCTTGCACACGTCTCAGGACCGGGTCCGCCTCTTCCCCTTTCACGCGGAAGAGCCAGCCCTTGAGGTTATTAAGCATGTCCTCTCGAGATAGTTCTGATGTCACACTGGGTAAGGTGGTCAGCACAGGCCAGAGAACGGATGATGATCATGACATACAATCCCCTCTCGTCAAGAGCCTCTTGGAGTTCCGGAAGGGTGAGCCGTTGACCCAGACCTTCTTGTTCTAGAAGGGCATCATCTTGACTGATTCGCCGCAGGTAGCGTGTCAATCTGAATCGCCGAACAGGAGGGGGGCCGAAGGTCGATAGATCGAGAACACTATACGGAATTGAGCCAGAAATAAAGTAGCCACCGTCAAAGAAACTTACCCGCTCACGGCTAATAGCTCCGTCCGAGACAAAGATATCAGTGATGAGGGAACTTGCAGGGATGCTCGTTCGACGATCTTCTGGAAGTCCTCTTTCATGGAAGCGGCATACACGGCAATGTTCTGCCTTTGCTTGGATAGGATCCGTTCGCGTTGTGAAGGGAGAACACACGTCGAAGGCAACATGAAAGGAGCGTAGAGTACCATCAGGGGAATGAGTTCTTCAAGCGTAACCAACACCAAGACGAATGGAACTAATCTGTTGAGTGCGGTAAGTCAAGGTCCGGGTATAATAAAGGGATCGAACGCACTTGCGGACATCGGCACGGTAGGTTTCGATGAACCGTGTCTCCCATCGAGAAAGCGGTTCCCCGCCCGCCTTGACCCTGGCGAGTATCTGATCGACTTGTTTTCGGTGGGTGTTAACGAGTTTCAGGCCCCTGAGATAGAATTTCTAGAAACGGTGTTTGTTGAGTGTTAGGGTGTCGGGCGATCGGTTTACTGGAACGTACAAAGTATTCCTTGGCCTGGTGCCACAATTTTCCTATCTTCGAAGCCCCTGCAGGAGGTGGGGCAAGGATACCATGTCTTGCGGCTTCGCCATAGTCTATCTTCGCTGATTCGACGAGACCGGGTTGGGGAACGGGGTCACTAGCCTTCTTTACATCCTTCTCAACCTCCGCAGGACCGGGAGTTGTTACGGTGGAAGCATTGGGCTGGTTTGTAGGTGGTGTCTTTACGGGTCCCGGACGGAGCTCAATCTTCTGTTTCCGCGATGGGACAGACTGCAACTGGGGTAGGTCTGGACGGGTGGCTTTCGGCGTAGGATTGGTCGCAGGGGTTGTCAAAAGTCGATGCGAATGGACTAATGTCGGCTCATAGCGCAATCTTGAGATGTTTCGAGGGGCCACCAGCAAGTATCGTCGAGCTACGGATCTGACAGCCGGGGCGGGTTAACCTCCGTGACTGGGGATGAAACACCGCGCAAACCTTTGCGTAATTCCATGGGTGTTCAAGGAGCGAATCATCCGCGAAGGATGGGTACCGTTGGGTGGGGGTGGTGGTTTGGGGGGAAAGCGGCAGCTCTGGTGAACGTTATGAACGTTCTACACGCTGACGATGACCTTCGGCTCGGCGGGTTTTCCCACGCTTGCAGCCTCTCGTCTGGTCTCCCGAGCGTCGAATTCGAAGATACAGACGACTTGCGACTTTTGCACTATATACCGCACAAACCTAGATATCGACCGTGCCATTAGGTTAAGTCTCCTTACCTCGAAGGTGCTGTATAGCTAATCGTGGGGTGTTCGACAAGATCGTCTGCCATCAAACACGACCCGAGGTCGGTCGTTCCCTCGACGTTCCAGCAGAATCGGCATCAGCCAGCTGGTTGTGAAACCCGCTTCTTCTTGTCATCTGGTGCCAGGGATACTTACCCTTGTGTTTGGTTGGTTGCCATGATACTTCCCACCCTTCCGCGCTCAGTGGGATCTAATCAAGATCTGTCCTCGAGCTCGGCGTTCGGAGCCTTGATGGGTATGCGGCCGACACCCCGTCAGACCTCTAGAGTTACCACCCAAAATCGGTGCATGTATTGTGGGGCACCTCACACAGCCTAGGCCAGTTTCGTAGGATGACGCGAGAGTGGGGTCAGTGTTCCCTGTACGAGGGTGTAGGGTCGGGGAACACGATGCCATAATCCTTTCGCTTCTCGGCTGATGATGCGGGGACGGGTTCCGGCCTGCGTTGGCACCTCAGTGCGGTCGGGTGTGGGGATACGTGAGCATGGACTGTCGGATATTTCGTCGCGGATGTGCGAGAGTGGTTTGGGTATTTCCCCCACGTATGCCTTGGTGTACTTAGAAAGTGTAGAAAGTGTAAAAGTGATCCCCGGAGTCTATTCCGTCACTGATGCTGCTGATCAGGGACCGGGAGAACCGACACGAGTAGTGTATGCGGTAGTTACTCTTCATCCCCCCAAATCCGCTTTCGCTGACGATGTCCTCACCTTGAATTCGCCGGAACTCCCCCTCGAACCGCAAAGTCAATTTCTTCCATCTCACTTCGGCCTCTGATCTATTGTTCGTCCTCTTCTGTCACTCCGACCCCGCCGCACGGCCCTGCGGTCCCTCAAACCTGAAAAGCCATGACGAATAGCACCGTCAGCGGAAAGAAAGGCGTATGGGAACCCCTTCCACTCATCGTCTACGGTTATGCAGTTCATCCGCTTTCTCAATCCCGCCGCGACACACATTACTCGAATCGGACACGAATATCCGCCTTCACCGATGTTTCTGGAACAACGGACGACCCCCTAATCTATCGGGATATCGTCTCCTTGGAGGTTGGCGACGAGATCTATGCATTTGAGAAGTACACACCAAAGGGTAAAGAGGTGGAGGGGGTATGGTATCGAGGGTACGCGAACCCGTTCTATGAACTAAAAATCCTGCGCTCATATTTCATAGTTACGTTGTCTGCACGTCCCGGAGGCCGCCAATAAACTGGTCAGCCGACCCATCGACCTCAAAAGCAGCCACCAAAACCGAAGAGTTACAACAGGTTTTCATCGGAATCTTCCCAGCCTCCCACATCCATGTCCGAGACGAGCTGGCTGACCCACAAGGGCGACTCGCTGAAGTCGCAACGCGTCTCAACGGTGCTCCACCCACTCCCACCGCGCAATCGCCCCTGCCAGAGCCACACGCTAAGGAGGAGGACCCAGAGCAGTGGTCTATGGCTCGTAAATCCTTCAAGGTTGGCCCGCGCCCAGACCAAGCGACCACTTCCCGGAGTGCCCTTCCAGTATATCCCGCAAGTCTCAGGTCTATCTCCCCCACCGAATCTCAAACAATGAAACCCCTCCCACCGAGATTTTCTCTCAAATCTGGAGACGACACCGCGTCTGGCGCCACTCAACCGATCATTGATGAGATTGCCTCTGCGTTGCGGGAATGGCACGCCCTCATGTTCCACTATCTCGCTTGCCGTGATTACAAAATCTTTCATCGCGTACGCGAACACATCGAAGCGCTTCATTTCGGGAGGCGTCAATTACTAGTGCAAACGCTCAGCTCGGAGGAAACGACTAGCCTCCGAAGAGAATGTGTTGTGCGATTGGTTGGTGGGAATATTGTGCAAGGCTTGGACGTCATCGTGCGGCACCCAACCTGGGGGGCACTGGTTACGGTGGATGTCGAAGGCGAGGTAGATCCCAGGAGCTGGGTCAGTCCTGTACGCATGTACGCAATGCAGGCTGCTTTGGCGTATATGAACCCGCTCTCATCTCCAAGTCTCTCAAAAGCCTCCCTAACCACCGCGTTCGACCTCTCCACCCCATTCGGCTCCCTTCCCTCACCACTCACCCCAAATCCCTCCGATTCGACCCGATTAAGGGGTACCCCCCGTGGTCACGGCTCATTCAGTATACCCACTCCGACTCCCTCAGGAAAGGCTCGTTTCTATCATGTCTATCTCGACGTTCGCGCGTTCGTCGCGTCTCCTTGTTCGCCTGGGGAAATTGCGGAACTCTATTTCTCCCTGTACAACAAAGTTGACGGCAAATTCCTTACTGAGGAGTTTTGTGTGCACTTAAACCATAACGGCGTTTTGGCGCGAGATCCCACGGCTCGCATCAAGACCCTATTCACGGATCTGGTTCAGTCGGATGCCCAGGACCCGATTTACCTCGTTTGTCGGATCGTCCGAAACGGCGCCATGAAAATGGGTGGGAGTCCAGGTTCAGAGCTTGGAAGTGGACGACGTGGTTCGGACGCTTCGTTCCGGGGTGGAGGCGACCGCACCTCAGCCTCCTGGGAACCTTCTCCTTCAATGAGTTCCCTAGCGCTGACCACAAACGGAGGGCGAACTCCAATTGTCGAAACCACATCTTACCGAAGACCGTTTGGCTGCGCCGTGCTGGAACTCTCTCAACTCGCCCACATGGCTCAAGAAAATCTGGATATCTCGGCCACTCGGGAACATAGCATGCCGATTTATACCCCCACGAACGAGACCATTTTCTCTGTACTGCACCAGGATATCATCATGGGCAACAGTAAAGAATACGAGAAGTCACAGAGGTACAATTACCGTTCCGCCTGCCCCCTACCCTACTGACACTTTGTAATTAGGGCGGAGATGATAGCCGTGTCGATCAAAGTTTTCCGTGGCCAGGCTGAAACAATCATCCGAGAGAACTCCTCCCTGCTACAGGATACATCCATCACGTTAGGTCTCAGCTTCCCCGATGTGGTCTTCCCAGGAGACCTGAGGAACGAAATGTACATCAAGCTATGGAGTGCGGATTTTTCACCTTCCGGAAACGCCCAAGCGCGCAGGAGCGTAGCAAACTTTGCTCGTGGTGCCGTCAACAGTACACACAACAATGTTCAGGTCACGATAGAAGTTCGCGACCAGGACGGTAGATCAGTTCCTCCCACCCTCTCCGCCGGAAGTGGTGAGCCCCCTACCACCCACTTCCACTCTATGGTATTCCAACGGAACAACCAGCCAACATTCGGCGAGCTTGTTAAACTCTCCCTCCCGCTGGGCGGCATCACAAGATGGCACGTATTCTTCACCTTCCGCAACCGTGGACGAGACAAGGCAGCCCGAGGAAGTACCGAAACTTCTGACCGACCATTCGCGTTTGCGTTTGTGCCCCTCTTCCCAGACGGACGTGCGGCTCTTGAAGATGGCCCACATACTCTCCTGCTTTACCGCGCCGACCGACTCGGTCAGATCACGCCGGATATGTATCTGGGGGCGCCATCATGGGTTCCTCCCGGCCAAAAACCCGACCAGATCTTCATCCCCCCGGAACTACAGAAGATTGCTCCCGTGATGAAGGACACCCTGACGATACGGAATTCCCTTTGCTCGACGAAGTACACCCAGAACCCCGTGCTATTGAGCCTGCTTTACTGGGAGCAAATAACCGATGAAGAGGAGTTGAAGACTGTTCTCGGCAAGTTCACATTCGTGGGCGAAGTAGAGATCGTCAAGTTCCTTGGAGATATCTTCAACTCATTGTTCGGTATCATGCTCTCCACGCATAACCAATCAGGGGAAATCGACCTCCTCATTTTCAACGCGCTCGTGACGGTATTGCGGATCGTCCAGGACCGAAGGTTCAACAACTTCCAACCAGTGCTGGACGTCTACATCGAGAACCACTTCAACTGCCCTCTTGCATCCAGCCACATGATGCGCTCGATGAACCTCCTGCTGGCCAACCCCACTTCCCCGGATACCGCTTCCTCCCTTCGAGCTTCTCTGACAGTGTGGGATTATGTGTTTAAGTTCATCACCCGGTCACGCGAGTTGCAGAAAGTCAAGGAACTCGGGATCGCTGGAGGAGCCACCGCTGAGCACTTGGAGTCCACATTTAGGCGGGATCTACGCGCTCACCTAGGAGAGTTCAACAAGATGCTGTCCACCACGACACCCGCTTCGATCATCGGAACCCAGACAATGGCCCTCCAGAACTTCACCTCGATCCTCCCAGAGCTTGCCAAAATTTTCCCCGTTACGGAACTCGTCTCCCACGTCCGCACTTTCGCCAACGCAATCGTGATAGGCAAGGGGAAGATCGTTGTATGGAAGTTGATCATGTTCCTCCAGGTTGTCAGGGGGTTCTTATTCGACACTCCGAGCTCGCGTTCACTCCTGTTAGAGGCAGTGGTAATCTGGATCAAGCCTCACTTTGGCCGCTTCGACGAGTATGTTCAGACGAACCCTGGCGACTCAGAGGCAACGAAGGACGCTGCGCGGATTAATTGGCTAGAGAACATCAGGTTATGCGTGACTATCGTCGCTGTGATGCTAGACAAGCTCTGCACGTCCCTCGTCCAGCCCGGTATCCTGGCGGATAAGGGTCTTCTAAGGAAGGAACAGGATAACGTGGATTATTTACTCTCGCTGCTCCCCAGGTTCGTTTTACATGCTCTCTCTCGCCGGGTCGTCGCTTATGGGGATATTCAGGCTGGTCGAATCCTACCACGAGTACCAGAGCCCCGCTTCGCGCCGTGCGATGGAACAAGTGCGATCAACGAGCACATTGCCCTCAAACATTCCGGTCACATTCCCAGAATCCTACCCTTTCTCCCTCCTCTCACATCTCCCCAAATGGCCATCAAACGGATCCTCGACCAGCGATTTTTCATCTATGTTCTACCCCGGCCTCGGCGAAACCGCCATGATTTTCCTGGTTCTGTTATCCGTGACGTCGAAGAAACAGTTGTTGGACTTCCTTGAGTCGAGCTTCGAGATTGAGGGACGGGACAACTTCTCCAAGATGCTCATCTCGATATTCAAAGTGGCCTCGTCGATATTGGACAATGAGGCGTTCCCAGGAAGTTGGCTTAACGTGAACATCCTTGCTCACAAGGTCTTAATCAGATTTTGGGATCCCGTAACAACGATTCTAGAGCGGGAGTTTATTCCTAGACCTGACAGTGGTTTCGAGTTCGATAAGGCTCTGTGGACGGAAGGGTTCCACATGTTGTTGAAACTGTTGTCATCTGAACAACTCGTGATCGAGGACTTCAGCCCACAGGTAATTGCATCTAGTGTCGCGTGTTCGCTTTCCTAAACGCGTTCTCTAGAAACGCCGTGCAGTCTGGCGTTTGGCTGGCGATATCCGAGGTGAGGGTGCTGCAATACTGCTCCGACTGTGGGATGCCTTGGGGTGGCCAGAGGATATGTCACTCAGAAATGGGGCCATCTCTCGCTACGGAGTATGTCGCCCCATCTCACCCCCTCGATGCTTACCCTGACCTCGTCCTTAGGGATACCAAGTAGCACTCAGCTCCCTCGTGGGACAAGTCGTCAACCTGTGCCTCAGCCACCATGACCTGCTCCGGAACAATGCCGTTCAGATCCTTTACAGCATGATCGTTTCCGAGCACCACGTTTCACAACATTTCGACCACATCGAGAACGAGCTCGTCAGCAAACTTGATCAACTATTCATGTCCGATAGTAAAGGGGATGACATCTCCCGCGCCTTCTTCATCGGACACCTCCGACACCTGTTCGAAACGTCTTCGGTCGATGAACAGTTGCGCGAGAACGTTGCGAACTTCTTGGATTCCGTCGACCTATTCTTGGAGTTGCTGCTCAGCGTCAAGGCCCTGCCTGAGGGCGAAGAGTTCTCCGATGATCGTGTTATTGCTACGGTACGGCCTTCTTACTTTCGCAAACAGCCCTTGGTTGATGCGTTGCCTGTAGCTTCGCCTCATGAACTTCATTCGAAGAATTGGCCGCGATGGCATGTACATCAAATACGTTCATCAACTGGTCAACGTAAGAACTTCGCTTCGTATTTGGATACGGTGTCTAAAGCGGCCCCTCAGATGCACCTTCAGTCCCAGAACTACGTTGAGGCGGCACTAACACTCAAACTTCACGCCGAGATGCATGAGTGGGACCTCACTTCGTTCGTGGAGCCAATGGAAGACCTTGGGTTACCTCAGCAGTCACAATTCCATCGGAAGGAAACCCTATACCTTCTCATCCTTGATTACTTGGGCAAGGGCAAGGCCTGGGAAAGCGCCATCGAGATCTGCAAGGAACTCGCATACCAACATGCAGAGATCACGTTCAACTAGTAAGATCTGCTTTGTCCCTTTTTCGATCTCCGCTGGTGTGCTCATTTGTCCGAAGTGCTCGGCTAGCAGAAATCCTCCGTCATCAAGCTACACTTCTGGAACACATCGTAATGGACGAGCGATTCTATGCAGAATACTTCAGGGTCGCGTTCTACGGGAGCTTCCCTGTGGCCTTGCGGAACAAACAGTTCATTGTATGTATTGAGATCTCTTTGAGGCCGAGATTCGCTGTGATGTCTGACTCACCCATCAGTATCGCGGCTTTGAGTGGGAGAAACTCGGCGCATTCTGTGAACGGATGCTTAACAAACACCCCGGAGCACAGCTGCTCAGAAATGCAGGTGACCCTCCTGTCGATATCCGTTTTGGAACGGATCAATACATCCAATGTACTTCCGTGACCCCTGAACCGGACCGCACGTTACCGATATTCTCTAACCTGGACGTGCCGCTCGCTGTACGGTCCTACTACGAACACAGGTCTGTCCTATCTTTTCTTGTTTGATCTGCGGCGCATATTAACACGTCATCTTGACCGACAGTGCTATCAATCTGTTCAGCAGTTCGAGACCTACCACCAAGGGGCGGGAAGGCTCGGAAGAATCCTGGATCGAAAAGACCTACTTCACAACTGAAGAAGCATTCCCCACTGTTCTGCGCAGGTCAGAGATCATCGCGGTCGAGGTGGTGGAGATCTCACCTATCGAGCGAGTACTCAACGACATCGAGGATCGCACGAAGGAGTTGGAGGGCTTATGCACGAAGTACTCGACTGCCGTCAAGACAGGGCAACCAGTGTCGACGAACCCATTGACGATGGCGTTGAATACGGCTGTCGACGCACCGCAAGAGAATGGGGTGCCATCCTTCCGACATTTCTTGAGTAATGAGTACATCATGAGGAACCCAGACAAGCTCCAGATCGTCGAACGGCTGCGTATTGCGATTGATGACCATGTACGTGTCTGGTTCGTCGTCCGTTAACTTCGGAGCGTGCTGACATTTACACTTCTAGGTCCGGATAATTGACACCTGTCTCCGCCTCCACGGTCAGATATGTCCCCCAGAGATGCTTGCGATTCACGAAGGCACTCTCGAGAAGCTCTTCCGAAAGAACTTTTATGAGGAGATCCGCCGTCTGGCTGTTGACGATGGAAGAATGGACAGTGCCCCGTTATCTCCATCGGTGAAATCTCCTGGGGGTGGTTCCAAGCCCTCTCTGTACGAGCGGTCGATGAACCAGTCACTCACGAGCGTTTTGACAAGCCGTCCAACTCAGAACGGGTTTTCCGGACCGACGCCTCCCCCTCTTCCGCAACTCCCTGGTCTCCTCAGTGCTGGGATTAACACGGCAGAATCCCAGTACGACGGGCAGCCCTCTCCCGCGCAGACACCACTCCAGAGACACCTCGCACATTTGGTGAGACACGGGTTCAATGGGGTCGCCTCACGACCGGATAACGATTCACACTTGTCGCAATCACCACCGAGCTCTACTGCGAACTTGCCCGGGGACCATCTTGGTTCTATGTCTGCGTCCGCTACTGGCTCTGGTTCCATCAAGGCGAGGTTATCGAACAAGTTCGGAAGTTTGAACTTTGGCCGTGGTTGATCTCTCTGGTCACTGTCGTTCGCCAAAACTTTGGGGGAAGAGGATGATTGCTGGTATCTCCGTGTCTGTGCTTTCCCCTCTCCCGTGCCTCTGTCTCGGTTCTTTAAAGGATCCTCCTCTCCGCTGTGATTTATTAGGATGTAGTTAATTCATACTCGGTGTACATGTGGTCTCTTGTCTCCATCCTACCCGTCCCCCTTTCGTCGTATCTCTCTCCCGTGATATCCTTACCTTATTACTTTTGTATCCCCCCCATTCGGCTCCGTTCTTGTACGGGTTTGAGCCGAATTTTACCTCTTCCTTCAATCCTTTGTGACAGTCTATCATCTTTTCTTTCTTATCCCAACTCCTTGCTCGTGATTCCAGTTGCTCACATGATGTCGGTAAAATCGGACATTACCTACAAGTCCCCTAATTCGATTTCCCGAACAATCCATACCAAGTACGCCTACACCACAAGACGGGGAAAAGGTCGGTCTTCGGTTCGATTCTCGCCTAAGACAAAGCACTTTGCTCTTTCGTCCCTATCTTCGGAGAATGATGACTGAATGGGTGTGGGCAGATCGTTCACAAACAGATTCTTGTACGAAAAGTCCTGTCGA
>Ga0307511_10007562_pt1 | contig 10930 bp, 12 predicted proteins | sample 13_EM_MG_FD_200266 | JGI IMG/M metagenome (GOLD analysis project Ga0307511, IMG submission 200266) | Populus trichocarpa ectomycorrhiza microbial communities from riparian zone in the Pacific Northwest, United States - 13_EM | ecosystem: Host-associated > Plants > Roots > Unclassified | place... | reverse complement strand
AGGAGTAAATCACTAACTCCAACAAAGGAAATACATAACTTGGCGGGGCGGCTGTGACTCGAACTAGGGCTTTCCTCCAAAGAGACAACACAAGGCCCGAGTACAAACCACTCGGCCAAGGGGGCACTGTGAATGGGCTGGGCCCATTGCTCAATGGGCCGGTCATTAGCGCCATTGGTGTATGGGCCGGCCCAACCAGCAGTAGCGTCCCATTGCTGACTGGGCCGTATTGCTGAATGGCTCAGAACATATATACCAATCACCAATTTTAGAGTGTTCACGCTCAGATCACCCATGAATTCATCGACTAATCCTGTTTATTCTCAGGCCCCGCAAACGCCTGAAGCTGCCCCTCCACAACCCCCCGGGGCAGGTCCTAACACCATGTTTGGGGCAAACGAGCAGCCAAAGTCCGAAAAACCTCCGGACCCCCAGCTCACAGATACATCATACAGGGCAATCTCTACCACCCGCTCTGTGGTTCTACTAGGCTCCATTGTCGTCGGAAATTGCCTATGCAGTGCTTTTCCCTGCCTGTGTCTCTGGGGTTTTTCAAAAATTAAGCACTTGTCGCAGGGGCAGGTATGGGTTTTAATGTATTACTACTACTGCTGTCCGTTGGTCTTGGATTTGGCATCGGTTTTTTGTTTGAGCAAATTGGTTTATTGGCGAGAGGCACACTTCTCCAGCATAACTGTTACTCTATGAAGGGGGTATGTACAAACCAAGTAATCTCGTGTTGTGTGACACCGACTGACGTATAAAAGATTGGGTATATTATGAGAGGGACACTACCATCCTATGCTTCACTTTTCATGCAGGGACTTGGCACTTCCACTGGGTGGTTATTGTTCCTATTTCTCTTATGCTCTCTCATTGGTCGCTTCGGAGTTGCATTTCTCGGTTTTGCGTTCAGTGTCGAGGATAGTCCGCGTTTTAACCCCCCGCTTTTAAGGCCGAACTGGGCAAATGGGGTAGTGGGTGGCGATGACCCTGGGGGAACGACAGGTCGGTGATCTTTCAATTAATCCTCGTTGTGCGTGTTTGTCATCTTGAGCATGTTCAAGCCCCAGACTCGGTAGACCGATACTTACTAATCATATACCTATCTGTAGGAAGATCCCTTCTTCAATTCAGTCCTGAGGTGTTCAGCCTGGCACAGTCCGTGAAGGGACCCTCATGGCTCACTCGCGGCGCCGAAGACATTGTGATGACTGATTCCGGTACAGGGTATCCGTTTTTCCTTGCAAGCAATATGTTTGATTCCGGTGTCAATCAGAAGAATCAGAGCGCGTCGGAGCTGTGGCTCTCCGCTTACATTGGCAACTATATTGGAAATTGCCTAAGCTTTCTCAACGACATTCTCCAGCGGGTGGAGATTGAGCCCGGGACAGAGGGAAGCACCAAATTGCTAGTGAAATGGGGGCGAGTTGCTGGTATATTGGGTGGTTTGGTCGTTTTTCAAGTGCTGTCTGGGATAGCTGCGTTGCTATATTGCCACCGGAATTTTGAGATTGTGGATGATGTTCCGACATTTTCATCAATGTTCACAGGTTTCCCTTTCGGTTCGCAGGCGGAAAGGCGTCAAGAGGGTAGAATTTACAAGGGCAGGTTTGTTGCAGAAGGAGATGGGTTTCGTTGGGTATTTGAAGCGGGAGCAGGAAAGGACAAAATAAGATAGGCTTGTGTGGATCGAGGGCGCCTAGGAGTTTTGTATTGAGCCGGAAGAGAGATATTGGAGATTTGTTGCCAGTGGATATCTAATTTTTTTTTTTTGTTGGCGTTTGATAATTTTTAGCCTCTGGTTTTATCCATCAAGTGCACATACATCTTTTGAGAGAGCTCCCCGTCACTTTTTTGCTATTCATTTGTGCATAACCTAATTTAACTATAATCAATTTACTACCAAAATGTTTAACTTTTCAATTGCAATCCCCGGTATGGAAGTTAGGAAGTTCGTAGTCTGGTTGGCACGGAAGTTCACTGCTGATGTGGGGGGGAGGGGTCAGTGGCTGAATAGAATCACTATCTTTAGATACTGTCTTACTTACCAACAAGATTCTACGGTAATCTGGTTATTCTATGGTATTGTACGTTTAACCTCTATTGTACGTTCGTCTTAGGCTAGCTCATCTTATTGTTTTTAATTTTGATACTAAGGTAGCTAGATTCGCTCTTTGAAACTGGAAATTATGAGGTGAGCACGAAAACGAAAATGAGATGAGAGACTTCAATAACATGTAAGCGCACCTATAGATTAACTGATTAACCATTATGTGTGACGTACACAATTTAAACCCACCCCACAAACGACTGTAGCCCCCCACCCACAATCCCGGACATGAGCCCAAACTGCCATACACAGGACTCGGAATACTGTGAGGTCGCGACATAGGAAACCCCCTGATTAAAGAAACCTCTCGATATAGGCAACTTGGCCCCGTTCCCGCCGAGAATTTTGTACAGGAGAATATATCTTAATATAACGCCGCCATTGGTACTGCGCTCCAGCCTCCCAGGTATTGGGATTGCCGCTGCTGCTACGCGGTCCGCTCTGCTTCCGTCGGAGTATTCCTCCACAGTCTCTCCGTCGAATTCTCTAACCTCCGGAATTTCCTCATTCTTCCCGCCAGACCTCCTTTGATCCATCTTAATTCCCCTTCTCTCCGATTGCCTCGGCTCTCAGGATTTTCTCCTCCACCTACCACAACTGCGGCATGTCCCGTAGACCGATTCTGCATAGAGGGTGCGCTTCTCCTTATTGCTCCCCCCAACCCTGTGATGCCTGCTATCTCTGCGCACTTTCCCACACTGTTCCTCTACACCCCCTACGGCCCACCGTACACAGTCGGACCATCAGCCTAGGCTGTTCCTCGCTCGGGACCTGGAAAAGCTCTGCCCGTATGTAAGATGGGGGAAATCTGGTTTATCACTACATACGGCGCGTTTTGCTGCATAAGGTAGTCTTGTCAGGCGTCGTACTGTATCCCATATCGCGTGAGCTTTGGCAAGTCTGTACCTTTGGTGTCGGTTCTTGTCGAGGATGTTCACCCCCAAGTGCATCCCTTTCATCCCTTCCCAGTTCTTTCCTTCGTCGAACGTCAAACCTCTCTTCGACGCTTCTCGGTGTAGGGTCTCGTCCATTGTTGATATTGGTCCCCTGCGTACCGATTTGATGTCGTCTATGTATGAGAGGGGAGTGAAGACGTTCCTCTTTTAGCGTGTCCTGAGTCTCTCCTTCAATTTTCCTTCCTCCGTCGTGAGCTCGGCCTCTGCTGCTCACACCAGCGCCGATGCATATGTTGTGAACAGAGTAGTGCTTAGCGGGGAACCTTGTGGCATCCGGGTCTGGGCTATTGTCCTGCCGTTCGCCACCAGGTCAAAAGTCCTTGGTCGCAGGAACTTGTCTACCCATTTCCATCTGTGCCCTCCCCAGACTGTTGAATGCGCTGTGGATATCCCTGCTGTATAGCTCCGCTCTATCGTTTTCTTGCAGCAGTTTGTCCATGAGCATCATGCTGCCTATTGTACCCCGCCTTTTCTGGCTGCGAAGCTTCTTAGATGCCATAGCTTCTCCCGATTCCGGTAACTCTTGTGCGATTATCTTCTGTCCCCATGTACTCGCCAGCAGTATGGGTCCACATATGTCGTGTCCCTTCCTGGCTTCGGTACCACCACCATTGTCATTCCTGCATCAGGTATATCCTCCTCTTGTAGTCCGCCCATATCGCCACCTCTTGAACAACCATTGTCCTCGTCATATACCTAGTATCAATACGAGTACTGATTCACAAAAAAAACCAAAAAAAAAAAACCATGGCCCCTAATGCCGGCTTTGATATTTTCTTTGCAATTTCTACGAGATTATGCCCGGTCCTACAGTGCTCTTATTTTGCCATTTCTTCAGTGCGTCCTGTATTGCCTGAAGTACTCTCTGGCCCCCTCCTCCCACTCCCGTTCTGGGTCCACGGCCCCCTCCATGTCCATCTCTTTTGTTTCGTTCACCAGGTTGTGGAAGGCCTTGGCTACTGCATCATCTGTCTCCACGACTTCCTCGGTTACCTATATGATTACGCCACACGTTGCTCACAATGCAAAGGGGCCTTTACACACCCTAACGCAATCTCAAACATTCTTTCCTTCTCCAATCCATTTGCTCCAACGCTCTCGCTTTGCCTCCTTGATTTTCTTTCTTAATTCTCGCCTTGCCTTGCTCCCTTGTCATGGCCGCTCCTTTTCCACGGTTTCTCCCATTCTTTCCTCCACCATCTCTTATTCCGCGGCGTGATTCTTATTTCCCTTGTCCACTCCTCCTTGACTCGCCGCCTCAAATCCTTGTATGCGTCTCCCACTTTTTCCCACCCCCCTTCTTCTCCTTTCTCTTCTAGGAATGTATCCACCGCTTGCCATCTGTCACTTTCTTTATCACGTCTTGTCCCGCCCCAGTCACCCAGCACCCAATCATTGTATGGTCTGATCCTGGAGCCCATGCGTTGTTTCTATACAGAGGTTTCCCCGATCCATTTGTTAACACCTCATCTATCCTACACTTGTGATATCCCCACTCGCGGGCCCACTCCTCACACCCTATGTCCCCCAACTCAAACTCCTCTCCTTTGATTTCCTCTATTGCTACCGCCTTCCCTTTCTCGTGGCAGTTGACGTTCCCCATTATGGTGTCCACTGACCGTAGCATGGCCCGTAGCTTTGCTTTGGCTGTATTCCCGTTGAACTTGGGGTGCAGGTATCCTGTTGCCACCGAGTCTCCTATCTGCGCCCACCACCCATGCTCTTTCACCTCGATATCCGCCGCTGTTGGCCTATAAATGCTGAGTTCCTTCGACTTGTCAACCAACCCGAACCCCAGATGCGTGCTCCTCCGCTCCTCATTCGCCACGGGCTCCACTATCACGAACACAGTGTTAGGGGGGGAGAAGAGAATGTCCATTTCCAGCCCCCGTGCTTCCTATAACCCTATAACCCTATCTCCCTCCCTTTTCTTCCATTCAGAGATCCCTGTAACGGGGCAGGGCTCGTGGACTGTGAAAGGGGCTCCAGAGAGCGCTCGTGGTCTATGACTATGAAGTTCAAGAGGAACGTATGTATTCAGATGTAGATACAGGACGTTGCGTCAAGAGGGAAGTAGGAGATTAAGGAAATACAAGAAGCCGAGTTTCCACTCGGGGGTGCGTGCCCTCGTCATATACCATAGTATAAATACAAGTACTGATTCACAAAAAAAAAAAAATACAAGAGGGTTATATAGAGATTCCGTCCTTCACAATAGACAATGGAATAAACCCGTGAAACCCGATCCAGACCCCGATCCCGTGCATATACTTAGTCCTCGTATCGAGCGTTCCTGTGCGTCTGGGCCTTGGGGCCATGCGCCGTGACAATCAATGTTGTGGGGCAGGTCTGCACCCTCTGCGCACGGTGTTGTTAGGGCACTGCGCCACCCAGTGCTCCTCTCCTCTTGCTTGTCAGTCCAGTGCCTCCTTTCCTCGTACGAGTCCTGTTCTTTGGCTCTTTAGCTTGTCTTGATTGTCCTCCTTTACCGCATAGGTATTCTCGTATGTACGTCTCCGCAGTATGCCAGGTCCGCTGTTCTCCCGTATTCCGCCATACTTCTCTCTCTTCTCTTATCTACCACTAGGCGTGATGTAACTCTGTGAATCTCAAAGGTTAGGCTGTGCCCCTCGTACGCATTTCGTACCCCCTCTGACCAACCACTTCAGGTACCTTCCCCTAGTCTCAATCCTGATACTCTCGCGTTCTTTTCCTCTTAACACCTGTCCCACCTAGCCTACCAGCTCCTCCTGCTCTTCCTTGTCTTGCGCTCCTCCTACTTCCCCACGTCCTCAGACTTTTTTCATGTGACTGTATATATAGAAAGATATTTCCGAGAATCGACTAAGGGCACCTTCAAAACCTAGGAGCTACTGTAACAACCATGGATGTTGTAGCGCTTGTCTAGCGGGTGTGCCTTGCTTTATCTGGTCTAAGAAATCCAGCGCCTCCCTAGAATCACTGATCATGGCAATATACTGCATGCCCATGGTATATAGCATGGACATATCCATGTGCTTGGTATATTTGCCTACCTCAGCCTCCTCTGGCCACGTATCCAGGTCAAACCCCACCACTCCTTCCAACCCTGCGTGCTCCAGGTCTATAATTCGCACGTTCCCATTCTGTTCCCTGATAATGTTCGGCCACCGCAAGTCCCGGTGAACATAACCATATTGATGCAGAAATGCAAGCCCATTCAAGATACCCCGCATTGCGTCTTTCAGTTGTACTGGATTTTCCGGGTTGCCCTTGAACGCCACAGGTTTCAAGAGAAGTTCAGTGTGCGTTTCCCTCACTGTTGGCCGGCTCACGAGGTTAATAATATTGTTGGGGTGGTGGTCCCAGATTAACCTATATAGTCCTGCAAATTCTGAAGGGTCGGAGTAAGGCCAGAAAGCAGGGACTCGTTTTCGCACATATGTGGGGTATATTGTGACCTACGCGGTGTCAGCATGAAATATATCGGAGGCCAGATTATTCCAGGTACCTGAATCCCCCCAGGGCGCTCCATCGTAGAGAATAGGCGTGGCCTACCGGTATCAGTTGGAAGGCGGTCAAGGAAGCTGTAAAGGAGTCTGAAAGTATTCACAATAACTTGGAAAACTTGCAGCCGAGATGAGATGTGCACCATGTTCAACGGATCAGGAAAGATTGCGAGACACTCTTTCCTTGGCGTCAGTAAATAGAAGCTACATAACCAACCGTTAGTCAATTGATTGGCAGTGAGTGACGGCAGCCTATACTTAATCTTAGTCCCCCCTGTAGCGTATGCAAGCACAAATGGCAATTCCCCATAAAATGTTACACTCCAGTCCCCAAACTTTTGTATAAGCTCAGCCCGTGCTTCCTCCAAATCACTCTGCCGCCTCTTCTCCTCCCCTCGCAGCACTAGGGCCCCTCTCAAGTAGCACAAGAAGTCTGGCGGCGCCCGCTCCCTGACTGTGCTAGTCTTATATCCATCTACCACGTTCCTCATAAACTCGAAGTACATCTTCTCACTGTAGAGAGATAGAAAATAGAGTGGGTACCGGATGATATCATCCCACAGGCTATGCAGATCATCCTCGCAGGCTCTCGGACTTGTAAATATTTCGCGATCTTGCTGCAGTATCCGACTCAACAAAAAGACCAATGATGGAAACCTGGTGGCCAGTGGATGGTCTGGGAGGAGAAAAGGGAGTGCCTCCAAGATCTCGGGGGGAATATCAATACAGCAAGGTAACTTCGTGCCCAGAGGGGTCTGCAATAATTTTGAGACGAGCTCCACGGTTGGAGAACTTGTTAGAGGGTTCTTAAAAGGCTGGACCAAGAGGTCGCAGAGTTGATGGGTATTTGTATAGCCGAGGTCCCACTCCAAATGAGGTCTCTTGGGCGGCTCTGTGGGCTCTGTGATGTGAAAGTTAGCATACCCCTGAAACACAATAAGCCTAGCAAAATCTCACCTAGTAGCTTGATGATGACGTGAACCTTTCGCCCCCCAAGCGTGTTGAAAAACGAACTTAATGGTGCGGGATTTGGCATCGCATTCTCTAGTTTGCAGGCTTCCTTCAAGGCCATCTGCAGGACTTTTGTCAGCACAGCTGGTATCAACCATAGGGGAACGTACATTATCCCAACATGCTGCCACTTTCCATCCCACGGTCAATGGAATGTTCACAAAGTAGGCCTCAAGGTTGTCTGGCCCACAGTCCAACTTGCGCCTGTCATGTACCAAATCCAGGAGGCTTTGTACAGAGTCATCCACGGAGATGCGAACAACGTTAACTGATAGTGGGAGGCCGACAACTAAGTAATTTATAGCAGACATCACAAATGGCAAAACTCAAACTCGCCTCCAAGCAGGTATGTTCTGGGTGGGATTGTGAGAAATCTGGGGTTGTGGGGGGTGACCGCAGTTGAGTCCAGCGTTCAGGCACGGACGGAGGAGGAGTATCTGTGTTAGACAGGTATCCGTGGAGAACAGCACAGCGGTGAATAAATGTGGTCGATGAGGATCCACTCCACCCAATAAGATAGGATGTAGACGAGAAGTAGTATTGTATGATGTACAGGTACAAGTCTCTATCTGCAGGATAAATGCAGGCGAGCGCTACTATATAGAGCGAGCCTTTGCAAGGACTGTAATCAGGTTTTGCAAGAGTGCGCCGCTGATGTTATGAGCGGTCAGCTAGGCTTAGTCATTTCCGACCCGGGTCGGAATTATGTAACCTGCTGTTTGTGCTGGTATGTGCGTCGCAGCCGCACAATTTCAACAATCTGGTCACATTTAAGTTAAATCATTTAACCTGCAAGCCCAGACCAACCGAGTCTAAAGCTATATCGATGTGGTCTGGTTGAGAACATATAGAAGCAGGATTTTTTGTCTAGTTTGCGGTGGAGGGGAACGTCATGTATGACGGCTGCCTGTGCCCTCGGTTGCTGCTTTCCTCGGTCGGTCCATTCCCCATCTCCCTACACTTCGCCTTGCCCCTCCGCTCTCATATCCACTATCCTGTTCGCTATGATCTCTTTCGTATCCCCTTCTCATGGATAACAAAGAACATGAAACTCACTACTTTATCTCCTGAAAATAACTACTTTACGGACCACTAGGAGAAATTATGTCGTTGACCCATTTCGCTTAGCATCTAAACTAGGATCCCCCAATATGCCTGGATAATATCTAACGTATTTACAAATTATTTACCATAGTATTCCACTATCTAAACGCGGAAATGTGAGAGCAGATCTGGAGGAAAATAACACCTGATATATGATATTACTGGAAATCTGATGGTCTAAAGCCTTGAATTGCTAAACAAGATACGTCATATGTGTGAGATAGAAAAGGAAGAATAGCTATAGGAAATTGTGAGGGTGTAGAGCAGAGGTTGTAGGGTGAAGCCTGTAGAGAAAATGTAGCTTTATGGTTGACACAATGGACTTCCCGCGGGAAATCCAACCTACAACTGCCCCGTTGCACCTCCCATCCCTTCTACCAATACATAGCGATCCTGAGAAGCGTGAATACGGTGAATAAAGTTAATAGACACCCTTCCACTCCACCGTATTGAGCAGCGTCCTCCGATATAACTCAATGATACATAGGCCTTTACAGCGAGATTATTCAAAATATTACTTTCTGAGTCTAATACTCTTAGGATATCAGGTACATTGCCTTGGATTTTAAAGAAGCAAGCCCTGGGAGGTACAGCAGTAAGAACCATAGAAAATCAGAGGCATGGATCTCTCTTGAATATACACATTGAAATCCGGGGCTAGGTAAGGTGGCCTCATATACACAAAAGCAAGGAAGGAGATATAGTAGGTTTGAGGATAGGTAGGAAGTACCTCCGGTTGGAGGATAACCCTGCAACTGGTCATCATGATAACGGGTGAGTGGCTAGACGGCCCACGGCTGGGTGGGTGGGCCACGACTAGGTGGGTATGCCGGGTGAGGGGCTGTGCCGGCAGAAGGTGGATGGCACAGGGAAAAGCTTCCATGTTACTTTCCTACGTTGTTTCTTTTTCGTTGTCTCTCCTTGTCCATGTCGCAGATGTATATATATATCAGGGAGACAGTCACCCCGACATGGAGATATTGAAGCAATCAAGTCTTCCCCTTACCTGCGCAAGCAGTATGCCATCGTGACAACACTCATTTCTTACACTTCCGAGGGGAGAGATATGACTGTAAGCGGGCCACATTTTAATTAGTTTATTTGGCCACTCACGCTCTCATGATGAGAACTCTCTACAGGCGGATTTGGATGAAGGAATACCCAACCTGAGTGTCTTTATTGACGTTCGGAGGTGGAGGGAATACACTCACACTGGAGCTAGAAGCTGAATATCACCAGTGTGGAGGAGGATATTATTTTCGATTGGCATAAGTTCTGTTTCTGTTCTGGATATTTTATTCTTGGGGGGGTAATCTAGTCTTATACGTTGGTCCTGTACCTAGATATGGGGCAGGGAATGGCCCAGGGGTTGGATAATCCAGCTGAGTCTTCACTCGGGGATGCGCTGCTCCCTCGTCATTGCTTAGGTAGCTGACTACGAGTACTGAATTATTATAAATAAAAGAAAGGCTATATACGCTATGACGAGGGACTGCATCCTCGAGTAGAGACTCTACTGCATTATCCAACCCCTGGGCACCTCTCAGTGTAGAAATCGGTGTACACCAGTCACTCGTTCGCGAGGTATGAGAGAAGGGTATATTCGTATTAGTATAAGAAACCGCTTGCTTGATGATAAACATAAGGAGATTACCCGGCCTTAAATACCCTTGTCCCACAGAACATAATTAACCCGAGATAATGACTTTATCCGACCATCCTCACCGTTCAGCCCCCAGGTCTCGCTTATGCAGTTATCATCCCATGCGTCGACAATTATATTGTTCCAACACTCAGCCCCTTCAACCCATCTGTACCAGTAGGTATCTACATGTGATACAAGAGAATAAATCCTGCGCCCATAAGCTTGCTAGCTCTCTTTACGACCTCCGTGTTACTTTTATCATTTTTTCTGTTGAGGTGCAATACCTGGCTCCCCAACGGCGGGCTGTGATATGAGCCAGGCCTCGTCCCGTATATAGCCCGTGCTCGTGGGATCCGCCTTCAATGCCCTTAACGTTCTTTTATTCGCCTTCTACTTCGAGTCCTCCTGTCCAACCTTACCATCCATCACGGGGTAGTGCACCATCACCGGGTAGTGCATCAACTGGTTTTTTTTGAGTTTCTCGATGAGTTCGAAAGCAATCATCATAGTAGCGGGCTTAAAACGGATGTTGGACTTGGTAAATGATGTGGTGAAGTGGGTACAACCCTGGGGGCGGAGGTGGGCACGTGGAGTATGAAAAGCGAGTTTCTCG
>Ga0307511_10007561_pt1 | contig 10931 bp, 12 predicted proteins | sample 13_EM_MG_FD_200266 | JGI IMG/M metagenome (GOLD analysis project Ga0307511, IMG submission 200266) | Populus trichocarpa ectomycorrhiza microbial communities from riparian zone in the Pacific Northwest, United States - 13_EM | ecosystem: Host-associated > Plants > Roots > Unclassified | place... | reverse complement strand
AGGATGGTTTCATCATCCGGAAGCCAACAAAGATTCACTCTCGATCTCGAGCCCGTCGCATGAAGGAAGCCAAGAGAAAGGGAAGGCACTCTGGATATGGTATATTTAATCTGAACCATTTGACTATTTGGAGTATTTGCAATTTTAATTGTATGTTTGAGCTTGGGAGTTGTTGAAGACTGGAGCTCTATGAAATATTTTTTGGAAAAAAAAAACCAAGTGTTTTTTGTAGAAGTAGGCCACTGTTCATGTCTTATATTCTTCTGTTTGTGTCTCTATCTTGCACTTTCACTAATATTTGTTTTGAACTCGATTTATTAAATATGTGAAAAAAAATTCTTAAGAGAGAAACTGAAATTTTTAGATGACATACCTATTAATTACGTTGGGAATGGTGCTATGTTTTTTTTATTCGTATCATTTGTCTTTGGCTGGTTCATTTCCTATATGTTTTGTGGGAAAAAGGTTGCTGACTACAAAGCTCTTTAAAACTACTCTAGGTAAGCGCAAGGGTACAAGGGAGGCTAGGTTGCCAACTAAAGTTCTCTGGATGAGGAGAATGCGTGTCCTCAGGCGTCTGCTTCGTAAGTACAGGGAGTCAAAGAAGATTGACAAGCACATGTACCATGACATGTACATGAAGGTGAAGGGTAATGTCTTCAAGAACAAGAGAGTTCTTATGGAGAGCATTCACAAGTCAAAGGCTGAAAAGGCTAGAGAGAAGACTTTGTCTGACCAGTTCGAGGCTAAGAGGGCAAAGAACAAGGCAAGCAGAGAAAGGAAATTTGCTAGGAGGGAGGAACGTTTGGCCCAGGTAAGATGTATAGCAGCATTGATATAGTTACTCGTTGCTTGAAATTTTATTGTTCTTTATTGATTTGTTTGGTAAGATAGTTGAACCTTGGTTGTATTTCCCTGTTATAACCATGTTAGGAACATGGGAATATCAAAGATTTGGTTCTTTTTGTTTAGTTCTCTTGATAAGTGAAGTGTGATCCTTTTAGTCACATAATCTTGTAAGTGTTTAGTGGATCATTTTGTGAGTTTTCAATTCATATCATGTGGTAAGCGCAATGATTATGGGTGAATTTCAATCTGCTCAAATCTTGATGATTTTTCCTTTCATTCTCAATTGAATCTTATAAAAGAATCAAAATCAGAAGTTTTATGTAGATCCCAATTGGATTCCTGCTATTGCAAGGGATGCTGAAATATTTTTGTTTTGATTCGGTTCAGGGACCTGGCGCAGAGAAACCAGTAGTTGCACCACCCCCCGCCGCCGCCGCACCTCAACCAGCCCAGTAAGCATCTTTTTGACAGAATTTTACATGCATTAAAAACCCACGTGTTGTGGTTCAACATCTTGATATTTTGTTTTGGCTTACAGGGGATCAAAGAAATCCAAGAAGTGAGAACCTAATTAAGAGCTCCAAGGATTCGTGACTTTAGATCATCAATGTGTCCTTGGTGTTAGTTTTGTTCATGTGTTTTTCTGTTGCTGGGACCTCGTTACTTTATATCGTAGATGGATGATGAACATATTTTTGCACTTAACAATCTGTTTTTAATTATTGTTCCTTGATAAAATTCCAATTTCTTGGAGTTTTTTCTGGATTTCTTGCTGTATTTCTTTATATGACGATACCAGGCCATTGCTGCTTCCTTTCTCAAGGGGCATGTGGTATGGTGGCAGCTGAATTGTTTCAAAGAACGAAAACCTTCTGAATTGTAGGATCTATTCGACATCAATTTCAAGAGATCAGCTATGATGCGAGGATAGGGCACGAAATATTTATTTCAAAATTAAATGTGGATATGGAACAAGGCAGTGTATTTGGATTCATTAGTTACACTTATTTCAGAAACACATACTACTAAGTATCGTTTTTAGTTCCCTGTCTAGAATTAAGAGTGTTTTTTTAACTTAGCACGTTAATTTATTTTTTAATAAAAATAGCAAAAGCAAAAAGTAGTTTAGTTAACGTGCATCATGAGAGTAGCAAATAGCATTTGTAACATGAGAGTCGTCACTGAGATTGTTTTTTTGGTTGTTAACTACCTGAGAAAAATCACAATTCACGCAATTTAAATAATTACAATTAACAATTTCTAAAATTAAATTAATTATACATCTATTTATAATTCTCATAACATATAATAACATAGAATCTAAATAAAATTAATGTCGATAACAAATGGACTAACACACGAACACACTCATGTAACTCCATCAGTGTATGCAATCGAGGTATTACAGGACCACCACCATGAAAATCAAGCAATTTAGTTATTTAAACAATTATAATCGTTAAAATTTAATAATTTACAATGTGTAATTAGAATAGTTATTTAAAAATGCTATTAATTTAATGATCTGAACTTGCCGCTCCAAATATCATCAGAACAATGTTTTTCTTGCACATATAGAACCGACCTATCATCAAAACCTGCCTCAACAACAAGGTGACCCTGCCTGTTAACACTTCTAGAAGCATTAGAACATAATCCAGTCCGAATCATGTCTCTCTAGAGGTCCTGTATCAACAAATTATTGGCATTTGCAATACAATTGAACATCCATATAGTTGAATTAAAAACAATAATTGAAGTTTACATAATTTAAAACAAATAAAAAAACAAATATTAACTAGTTTCACAAGTTTTTTTTTATGATCCCTTTAATCGCATATGCCATATCTATTCAGTGAGTGCCTCTCTGTATCATCCATTTCATTATGTAGACAAGTGGATTTCCCTTGACCTTTATCCTTTTTCCATCTAGTTGGACATTCATATACATCTGAACCAATATATGCAAATCATAACAACGTATCAAGTAAGAGTTAAAAACGAGGACTAAATGTATTTTTGTATGAAAAGTTAGAGTATAAATCATCAATAAATTGCACATAGTCCACATTTCATAAAATGCAACATGCAATCAAGTGCGAACATGGTCGATGATACAATTTTTATTTGCCACAAGTACAATTTGCTTTATTAATGTTAATCGTTTCCATCAATTCTCTTGTAACACCAATTGTTGGAGGTGTCTTAAGCTGAAATATCTCGCCTCCAAAATCAAATAGAGATATCACGTGTGATCTATAAGATGTTGTATTAGCAATAACCTTTGGAGGCCACAATACATCATGACTAAAAATCATCAACTTTTTCTCTATGCTCCACAAAATATTTATTACATTTAAAAAAATTATCTACACTAGAGTTGATACAGGCAAACCATGAACTGTTTTTAAAACATTATTAAAAACCTCTGATAAATTTATAGTCGTGTTTCCATAACAACAACCACCAAAATCATATGACATTGCCTGTTTTTCTTTAGGTTTAACTTCTAACCATGCTCTGGTTGCATTATCAATCTCCATTAAATCCTCAAATAAAATGTCAAATTGCTATTTAGAAGGATTAATACATGTCATATGCAACATACTTTTAAAGGCAACATTTCTTAACTTAATGTTGAAGTTACTCATAAAGTTTCGTGAACAATATTGATGATATCTAACAAGACAGGCTCGGGAAATATTCGTGCCATAAAACTCTTAATTGATGCATGTATATTTGATATAATACATAATCCGGTGTGACAGTCAATCACATATTGACGAAACAAATCTAAAAATAAACTCCAATTATTGTTTGTATCTTCTTCAACAATAGCAAAAAACAACGAATAAACTTCATTATTTACATCATCAACAACTATAACCAACAACTTTTTCTTGTACATACCATAAAGGTGAGTACCATCAATATTAATTAGAGGATGACAATATTGAAACCCATCAATTGAAGCACCAAATGCCCAAAACGCTCTCCCAAATATTATCTTATTGCCATCAAGCATTTTATGATCCCAAGTGATAATTGTTCTTGAATTTAAATCTCTGATAGCCATCAACATTCTAGGTAGATTTTAAAAAGACTCTTTATGTATACCAAATAACCGCTATAATATCTTCTGTTTAGTCATCCATGCCTTTCAATAGGAGATTTAATGCTCATAATCCCTCTCCACAGTACCTTGAACCATTGCAACACTCATACTTAAATCCCTCTTTAGAATTGTCAACATCACTTCAGTAATGAGATCTGAGTCAACCTGATGATGATGTTCAAAATAAAGGGGTTCTGACATGTGTGTGGCCCTTTAAATTTTAAAATTTCCCATGAATTAAACTTTTGGTGATATCCTCCACGCAAATACCATCTGCAAACTGGTTCCTAAACACATTGCAACTGACACATGAGTTTTAGTTTAACGATGGACCTTGTATTGCAATGAGTTCTTTATATGCCACATCTTTACTATAGTAATACATTTAGATTTGTCTTTGATTTTTTTTTTTTCAATCTCTAATTCATTAACTAATAAGCTTGAATGCCTACGACTATTAGCCCAGACATTGCATCCGTACTGGTTATCTGCACTTACAACCTTAACTTCAAGAGTAAGAGGAGCCATATAGTGATTAACATGCTCAACTAACTCAGTATCCCCATCTTCTTCCTCAACATCAACTCTATAAATATGATGATCATCTTCGTTGTCACTTGGTTTAGATTCTCCATAGAAATATGAAGCAGATGTCATACCTAACCGAGATTCCACATTAACAATTTCCTACATTGATATTTTTCTACTTACATTGACACCTAACCTAGATGGACCAGCTGCTTATAATGCTTGTGTGATTCTCTGAGAGTTACTTGGAACCTGGGTCAACTCCATACTAAAAGAGTTTCTTTATCTAGATCTATTATTCAAATAAAGCTCTAGCATATTAATCTCATTAATCATCGCAAACCCAAACATTGAATTCACACTTTTATTACTACATATTGGTACACCGAAATAACAAGCTTGACTGACCCCAGTTTGTAACATCCTCCAAGTAATTTCAACTTTTATTTCAAACATATTCCAGTCAAGTCGAGCACATAACATTCTAAATATATCGTATATGTCTAATGTAGCAGTTAAGAACTCATGACTTCCTCCATTATAAGTGATACTATTGTAGGTATTGACAATAATACCATACTGGAAGTATAATATTCCTAAATTAGTAGACATTTTATCATATAACACAACACGACAAAACACAATTCTAGTTTATTAATATCTTGGGGTTAATCAAGTGCATAATTTATCAATAAAATCATAACAATAATATAATCGGCTAAAACCTAAATACATCAAATTAATCAGCAAACATCTAAATTCATCAAATTCACTACCATAACAAAATTATCAATCAAATTCATGTATTTCATAGTCAATTTTCTTATTTTATATGTAATTCAGTATAATCCATAATTTAACCTAAATAAACAAACTCTAACAAAATAATTTTATTAATTCACAATCAACAACAACCCAAAATCATTGATTATTTTACAAAATAACTTAATTATCAACTCAAATTATATCTAATTAACATAATAGGATTCAAAAGCCTAGCATTCTATGAAATCAAATTAAAACACATTAGCATGAATTACATTAAATGGATAGAGAAGAAATGATTAATATACCTCTAAATATAAAATGTGGGTGGTGATGGTGACTAGTGGTGGATGTTTTGGTTGGAAAATGGATGATCCACGATGAGGAGAGAGACAGGAAGGTCGTTGGCAGTAGTGAGAGGGGAGGGGTGGGTGGCTGTGGAGAGAGAGAAAGAGAGAGGAGGAAAGCAAGAGAGAAAGGGAAAGAAAAGGGCTATGCATATAAATTTCAAATAAAATTGTAGATGCCATGTGCAACATGCAACTCATGTTCCGCAGTTGCTATCTGCAACTTGTAAAATTATGCTATATTCCTAAATATATTTTTTCCTGGTTCATTTCATGAAACAAAATTGGTATCTACAACTCAGGTGCCGCAGTTTCCATTTATGACTCGTGAAACTGTGACTATATCCCTAAATATTTTATTCATTGTGTTACTTTATTAATTTTTTTTAATAACCGTGCTAAAAAAAAAAAAAAAGCTAGAATAAAGGTGTTGAAGACAACATTGTCTGCATCTCTATGTATTTTTGATTTGAGTGGTTTATAGACATGTCCATGTTACAATGAGGTCAATATCTGTAACTAATGCTTCGTGTGATCGCATGCCAAAGCATGAAACGCCAACCCATTTTCGATCCCAAGATGATGAACCATTTCTAATTCTCGAGCAACTTGACAGTGGTTTTATGGCTTATGTAAAACGTACTTCCGCATTTAAGCCACTTGCTAGGAAGGGAAACGAGTCTCGGATGGCCTAGAGTGCCTACGAGAAATTGAGACACAAAGTGATGCATTCGTGAAAGAAGAAAACTTGAAGAGAAATATTATAGAGCGTCATGCTATTATATGCTGCAGTTTTTTGTAAAATCTGGCCGATGTGCCACTAACTGGAAAACAAATCAGCACAAAAACCTTCCTCATTTTCTTACCAGAAAATAGAAATCGAGTTTCAAGAAAAGACAGATTCAAAAATCCATAATCAGGATAACAAGGGAAACAACAGTGTACATAGAGGGGGCTTTTGACCTGAGTTCATGCGACGTCAAAATGTGGACTCCTATGAAACTAACAAGGTCATAGCTCCATCCACTACAGATTTTGCGCCCCTCTGATCAACATTTTATCTGGTATTCAATGGCAAGCATTTAGCTCATGCACTAACAACCAACAACTCCTCCAAAAGATTGATGCTTATGACAAAGCATTCTTGGTACTGCAAAGGTATTCCCAGTAACGATTTAGCATGTGATCATTTGGTCTAACCTGCTCCCACTTTCCTGTGCAGAATATTGCATATGCATCAGCAGCGTACCTACAAGAAATTAGAGAAAAGTTTATCAGAGTTTCCGATGATGAAGTTAATACAGTTTTAAAGGAAGAAAGTATCTACCATGATGAAAAAAATAATAATAACACTTACTTTCCAACACCAGGCAACTGAGTGACATGGGTCCAGTCCTCCTCTAAATAGTCTTCAGATAATCGCTGTACCATCTTTGCTCTCCTCTTTTGTAAACCTAGACTTTTAATTGCTCTTTCAATCTCCTCTGTGGCAACCCCAGTGGCAGCCTTAGCATCAGGACACAGAGTAAAGAGGTCTGCTACAACTCTTTCAGCCTGCATTTAGTTATGTTCTATTTAAGTAAACTGACTGCATCAATGCTTATGCAGTGGTCCCTTCATGTTTGACAAGAGACTTGAAATCAAGTTGAAATTAAGCGGATGAAGAATACTTGAAAAAGGTTTTTGTTAGCAACATTCAACCCAATTTTCTGCCAAACAGTGATAGGAGAAGGGGATAAATTGAGATACAGATTAGGATTGCTACTCAGAAAACACATCAAGAACCAAATCAAGCAATCATAAAGTTTTGTATAGGGAAATCATGAATCATCCATCCAAATCAAGAACCAAATCATGAATCATCCATCCTCATTCCTATTTGTATAGGGAAATAATTTCCAAGATCTTTTACAGATAAATAGCACCATAAAGTTTCAAATTTTTTTTATTTGAAGTTCAGTACTTTTTAATTTACAACATCCAAACAAGTCTTCTCAACCAGACCCAATTATCAACAGTACATTAACAACTAAAATTCACAAAGTAATCTGCTAAAAGGTTAGCATTCACGCATACCCACAAATATCAATTTCAAGAAGAAAATAAAACCACCAAAAGAACAGGAAAAGACTGAGACTTGGAGAGCATATAGAGTACCCGAGTACCGGCAGTGCGATTAAGGAGCATACAAATGACCAAAACTCTCCAAGGGTCATGTGCATGATTATGCAAGAACCCAAATTCAGATTGTGGTGGCTTCCATGTGTTTTCTGCTGTTTTCCTTTCGTAAGCCTCATCAAACTTATTGTAATAAGGACTAGTAGTATCAGAATGAAGTGACGTTTTTGTCCCTTCTTTCTTCTTCTTCTTCTTAGACCTGCCAATGACATTGGCATCCTTCTCTTTATCTTCTTCCTGATTCGAAATTGGTTTCTTCTTTCTCCTCTTTGCCTTGTTGGAATTGCTGCATTCTTCTAAGTCTAACTCACCCACTCTTGAGCTTTCCATGCTCAACTGCATTGCCATTGAGTGTCAGAAATGCTCGTCTTATGCAGTTTCCTTCTGCTGGACTGTTTTGTAGTCAATCCAATGTTTTCAGGCCCATTACACCTCTTGCAGGCTTGAAGCTTAAATTCTAAGTTTCCCAGCCACCATGCCAAAATGAGTAAACGAAAAGGCTAACTACTGTGGTGTCATAATCAAACTTTTAGTAAACTCGTGCTTAACTAATGATCCGATAATTTGTGTGGATTAGCTAAAGTTAATTTAAATTAAATTTTAATTATATTGATTGAGTTATAGATTGATTCTTTAGGTTAATCAATTTCGAGTTAATTTTTATCTAGTTTAATTTGAAACTCTACTAAAACTAAATTTTAGATTAACAAGTCATCAAATTAACATGTTAAATTAAATTATTAATAATAATAATAAAAATAAAAACTTAAAAATCACTTCATCAATCTCAAATCTCAATCCCATATTAATAATACAAGACCTAAATGATCAATATGTTATTTACTAATTAGTTTGTGATAAAAAAAATAAACTTTTTATTTGTTTTGATATTTTAAAATAAAATAGAGATTTTTGCTAATGTGAATAAAAATTTTCTATATATATAAGAAAAATTAATTAAAAAAAATTATATATATATTAGTTAGGGCAGCTCCTTTGTGTTTTTATTTGTTTTGATATTTTAAAAAATTAATTCAAATTACTAGAATAATTTGTTGTTTGAAGTTGGCCATCTGACTTTATTCTGAAGCAAAGGCAAAATCCACAACATAAAACCCCTTTGCTAAAACAAAAGAGACAAGCAAGAGAAAAGGTTGGGATGAAAGCAATTACCTTTATGAGAACTCATGAGAATTATGAAGCTTTCAGGCATCAATTTTCCTCCTGCAAGAAGATAGAGAAAAGACACGAGACAACTTGATTTTTAGCACTTACTTGACAATTTATCAAGAAAATAGTAACTAGTTTAAACACCTGTGTTGACAGAAACAGCCACAAACTGTTCGTAGTGGAGACTCTGTTTTTCATGATGTTAATCACTAAGTTTTCTAGATTCTTCCAAATTATCACCACGTTATATGTTTTGTGTTTTCTTTTGACAATTGAATCTTTGGATATTGACATATAAAACTAAGTGCTGTATTTCAATGCTCCATACATAGATATCCTGTTAATTCCCTGTATATTCAAATCTTTGTCTTAAGTTTATGACAACCCTCTATATTCAAATCTCACAGTATGATACAGAATTTCATCTAACCCTGTTAATTCCCTTAGCACTTAGCAGCAATGGATGAAATTATGTTTTTTAGCTAAAAGGATGCCCTTCATGGAAACTTAAAAGGAAAACATGTTTTGCATCATTTCATTAATAAACCAACAAATTAACAATTAAGTTCAAAGCATACTAAATTGTTGCAGAAGTTAGCATTGTGAAGATGGATACGAATACCTCAACAGTTGGAGCAGCTAGGCGGGCAAATTCTGCATTATATAGCCCCCGTTAAACATTTTGATCAAGTCTAAAGCAAACTTTTCTTTCTCAGCAAATGTACCATGTTCCCGGATACCATGAGGTAGATAAACAAAAGTTAAGGTCTGGAAGAGAAGCTCACGAGTGTTCCCATCTTTAGGCCAACACACATGTCTGGACTGCCTGCTTCAGGTTAAGAAATGAGAGTATTTTATGGATGATGGGGCCTGCTAGGGGACTCAGTCTGTCTAGAATCTCTACCTCTGTTGTTTTTTCCTTTCTTCCCACTTCTTGTTTTGCTTTCTAGCCTGCTCTTTTTTATTTGATTTTCACTTGAAAGTTTCAGATTTAAACCCTCACCCTAGGGCTAAGAGTTATATTAGTTAGATCATACATGCATAGATTATAAATATAAAATATAAAAAGTGGTGAAAACTAGATTATTTTTTTTCAAATACACCAGTAGAAAAAAAAATATAACTTTTGTGTACAAGGATGAATCCAAATTCAAGTTTTACCTGAGAGCTTCACGATATTTAGATGGGCATGCCCAACAAAGTGAGAGCATATTAATCATTTTGGATCCAATCTTTAGCACCTAATCATGTGTTTATGTTATGCTAATTCCAACCAACAAGTTAGGGATTCTGTGTTAGCTCCAATGATTTATGATATAAGATAATATGTGAGATTGACATGACAGTAAGAACAAAACAGGCCTTGGATTCCTTCGTCAAATAAACTTCAGTTTTGTTACATAATTGGCAAGGCGGCGATGATAACCGGTGGAGGTAGTGGAGTAGTACAAGTCCATAGCATTATAGCAAGGCTGTTTATACAACATCATGCCAAGGTTCTCATTGTCAATATCCAAGATGAACTTGGTCGCTGCCTCTATATGAAGAACTTGGCTCCCAAAATTCAACATCTTACATTCCTTGTGACACGCGACTCCGAAGTGCAAAACGTTGCAGACTTGGTTGTCTCCATGAATGCAAAGCTTGATGTTATATACAACAACGCTGATGTTTCAAGCGACGTGGATCCCAGAATCTTAGCTACCACCGGTGATGAATTCAAAAGGGTTGTTGATGTCCATTTGTTTGGTGCTTTCTCAGAGCTAAACATGCAGCCAGGATAATGATTCCAGTCAAGACGATGTATTTTCTTCACTTCCAAATCTAGTTTCTGTAATTTGCGGAGAATTTCCTCGTGCATGTGGAGCATCAAAACACGCCATGGTGAGAGTGGCTAAGAAACTATGTGAAGCTGGTGCAGTATGGAATAAAAGTTGAACCTCATTTCTCCGATTGCAGTGGCAACTCCATTGCTGACA
>Ga0307511_10007560_pt1 | contig 10931 bp, 11 predicted proteins | sample 13_EM_MG_FD_200266 | JGI IMG/M metagenome (GOLD analysis project Ga0307511, IMG submission 200266) | Populus trichocarpa ectomycorrhiza microbial communities from riparian zone in the Pacific Northwest, United States - 13_EM | ecosystem: Host-associated > Plants > Roots > Unclassified | place... | reverse complement strand
ATATTCTCGTCCATCGACTTCTTAATGGCCTGCCGACGATTTTCCAGCAGGAGGGGGAAGTCAACTATTATTTTTTCAACCATGACGGCGTCAGTCTCATTCCAGTAGGAACTGCACATCCTGCCAATGGAGATCACCACGTTTGGGCCCTGATTGATACGAAACCCGATCCATCATTATGGTCCTATACCTCCTGGCTAATTATCCAAGCGTCCTCACCACGAGTGGAGAACTATAAGAAATTGATGAAACATGGAAAGGCAACCCTGATCTATATGGATGTCTGGTCTTGGTGGGAGGTTCGGGCAGCCCAGTATGTCTATCCCCGCCTCTGCACCCTAATCCAGCTGACTAACACATGGGATGGACATAGTTATCTCGCCAACCCCGAGGCTGGCATCGATGTAGAACGTCGCATATACGAGGTGTTCCTTAAATTTGGCCCCATTGCCCGCATTGCTTTAGATACCCTCTACCCATACGACGTGGGTGACCCACAAGATGACATACATTGGCAGAAAACCTTCATCTATGCTATGGACCAATATGAAATGCAGGTTGAGACGAAGATCAGGAGTTTAAATCTGAACTCATTCACTACGTCGGAATGGAGTGTGGATAGCCCGCACGGAATTATCATCATCCGGCCACAAGCCAATCAGGATGACCCCAGACCGCATTGTTCGCTTGGATTCAAACTTACCCTAGCGTCAGCCTACATTGGACATAAAGTCGGCCAGGCAGTTGCTAGGTCCGAACTGCAAGAGTTGCGGAATATGTTCAACCGGTTTAGGGAGGTCCCACATACTGCCGGGTCTGCAGGTTGGATTTTTGAAGGGGTAATGCACGCCCGGCTATCCCAACCCACAATCAAGATTCACTTGAACACAATTGAGAAGACCACGGTAGAGCCTGGGGGGTTCAGCATGGTGACTACGGGTGCTGAGGAGACGTTTACCAGCCTAGCGGCGCTAGGGAATATGCTTCGACAGAAGAAAGGATCACACAACATTGCTGTATCGGCAATGGGGAAGTACTTCCATCCTTCTTTCAGCAACCTCGGTGCCTTTGATGGGCTCTTCATTCTTCCCTCCCGAAAAGGATCTTTCCCCAAGGGTACAATCATGCTTGTACAAATCACGATTGCAGAAGATCATCCAATCAAGATATCCGCGCTGGAAAAGCTATCGGCAGCGTTACCTTCGAAAGCACGCTCGGGACAGTGGATCATGTTGTTTGTAGTCCCTCGAGGCCGGGCTGGGTTTGCGAAACAGCGGTTTGTGTCGGTGGATAAGGGGAGTGGGACGGGTGGTGCAGAGGCAAGGAGATGGGATGAGAAGATAATCCAGATGGCCTGTTTTGTTAGTGAGAAGGATATTTGGGATGGGGCAGGAGAATTGGGTATTGACAGCATGCTCTGACAGTTGCTGTCAAGCTGGTTCTGGGGTTGGGCCTCGTGTGGGGAGCATCTAGTGCTTCCGTAATACACCCAGACAAGAAAGCAGGTTGTTGTCGTACGGCAGTCTTGCCCAGGTAGTAATTGCAGCTAGAGCCCTTTTATTGGGCATTTAAGATCGCGCACAAACATCCAGAAAATGTAAATTCGGGAAACGGGGCATACTCTGGCCTCTGACTATTGAATGACGAGGTCCTGTGTAAGGGATAATAATTGGCGGGATGATCACTTGTATATTCTTGTTAATCCTGTCCTCTGCAACCAACGTTGGTTGAACCTAGTTCTGTACGTTGTTTAGATCAAATTTGTCTCGCCACCGAACCAACGTTCAGAGACTGGAAGCGAGGCCAGGTTGAGACATTTATGCTTGGAGCCCAGTAGCTCCGGTTTCACAAATACGCCTGGGCACGAGACGAGACGTCTCGAGACAGTTCGGCAAAAGTCTCGAGACGTCTCGAGATATTGCGGCAAAATTCTCGAGAAAGTCTCGAGACTTTTAATCAAAATTTTTCATTGGTTGTGTCATGCAGATATATGTTTGAGACAGCGTTGAAACAGTGGGATACGCGTTGAGACAGCATTAAGGCAGCGTGATAGCCGTTGAGACAAGGTTATAGGTATTGTAATAGTATGACAACCTTTATTAATTATTTCCGTGTTTAAAGAAGTTCCTTTTCTCTGCTCATGTACAGTGCCTGCATCTGCAATAACAGAGATCGATCGCATTAAACACAATGAGTGAAACGTCAATGTCTACTGCCTGCACTGCTGAAGAATATATCGTCGCCTTAGCAGGACTATATGCTACCCTACAGGATTCACGTACAGTTAGTGGAACATCCTCCGCTCGCAAATTTGGCAGTTACGTATATACTCTAAAGCTTTTAATTCGGAAGTCTTTGGAGAATAATGAAAGCCGACATATTATATATTGTACACACTGCAAAAAAGGTGACTAGACCGTGAATGCTAAATCTACTACTTCTAGTTTACAGCTGCGCCATCTTCGAAAACGACATCCTATTCTTCCAACAAGTCAAGAAGAAGATTTTCAGCGATTGGAACAGCTTCAGAAATCCTCTGATGTATCTAAAATACAGACTCCATTTACAATCATGGCACAAGGTAGTATAGGTGGATCTAGAAAACAAATTGATCGCTTTGATAATAAAGTATTGGGTGAGCATATTTCTTGTTTTCTTATTAATACTAATGCATCCTTATCTGTGGTGGAGAATTCTAGTTTCCGGCAAGTTCTGCAATATTGAAATCCTTCTGCAGTTTCAATTTCTAGGGGAACTGCATCTTGCGATATTTTGACTTTATATTCTAAGCTATTACCTCGCATTCAGAACATGTTACGAGACTATACTGTACAACATGGTGGTCGTATTAGTCTTACATTAGATGCATGGACATCATCTACACAAATTCCATTTCTGGGAATTACTCCACATTATATAGAGCCTGTCACATAGAAGTTTCGATCATTATTGTTGGATTTTGAATACTTACATGGAAGTCATTCTGCTTAGGTGTTAGGTAGTGTACTGATTGAGGTTGTTCAAAACTTTCAGGTAGCAGGTGCTGTGCGTGCTATTACTGCAGACTCCAAATCTGTAAATACTGCTATGTTTCGCAATTTGGAAAGAGAACGACATTTGTCAGAATTCAAGGAAGAAGATTCTCACATATGTTGTGTGGGTCATGTTATTAATTTAGCTGTACAACCCTTGCTTAAAACCCTACAAACAGCAGCTATTCAAAATGAAGCACAGTTAGCTAATGAAGAGGAGGATATAAGAGGTAATGAAGGAATACAACTATCTCATGCATCATATAAGGCTTGCAAGATTATCGCCAAAGTATGCTCCTCCAATCGACTATGGGAATCTCTACAAGCTCAAGCTCAAACAGCTCAAATTCCCACGAAACGACCAATTTTGGATATGCCTATTCGATGGATTTCTACATATGCTATGTTAGAACGTTTATTGGAATTGCGTTCTGCTATAGATGCTGTCTGCAGGTAGGTAGTATTTTCTATATATTACAGTTTACCAAGCTAATATATCTATATTATTAGATTGGAGGAGTGGTTACGGAGTTTGTAAATTCATGCAGATGAATGCATATTACTTCAAAAACTCAACGATATTTTAGATATCTTCGTCAAGGCTACCGAACATCTTAGCGGTAGTAGCTATCCTACGTTTTCTGCACCGCTTCCATATTTCTCTATTTTGGGATTTCGCTTGGAGACTATTATGGACTGAGAACGCATCCAAAATTCCATATTCTTTAATGCATGCACAAATAGCTGGCAGAAGCTCTATGAATATCACACCAAGACTGGATCAGCACAAGCTATTGCAACAATTTTGGATCTCCGCTGCAAAGTTCAAACCTTTCGGAATCTCTTATGGCGAACTGAATGGATTTTAGAGGCAGAAGCAGCTATTCTGCGCATTTATCATGACCAGTATGCCCCTACACCTTCCTCTCACCATACCACTCCACCATTAGATCCAAGTGCAGGTTCAGACTATTTGGAAGATGACTTCATGACAGCGGTATTTGGTTCTTCTCAGGGTAGTACAATTGCAGTGATGTTTGAGGTTGATATATATTTAGAGGAAAAGGTGGAACTTCCGCAAGTTGATCCAATTGAATGGTGGCGTACTTATAAGTCTCGTTTTCCTAATCTCAGTCGAATGGCTCATGACTACCTTGATATTCCTGCTACTAGTGTACCTTCCGAACATTGATTTTCTATTGCAGGGAATGTGTAAACCCCGCGGCGAAGTGCTATGACTGAGGGCATCGTAAACGCCATCATGTGTTGCAAGTATTGGTTAGGGTTTGATGAGTTTACACCACAGGATATGATTCTAGAACAAGGGATAGCGGAAGAGGAGTTGGAAGCAGATGACTTGGAAGCTGGAGATGATGATGAGTAGGTAGCTATGTAGTATACTATATAATTATCATTGTGTTTTGTGTTTTGTGCTCAATGTCCAAAAGTTTCGAGACTTACGAGGCTGCCTCGAGCCCATAGGCATAGAGTCCCTAGATGTCTCGAGAGAACTGTCCCTACCTACAAGACGTCTCGAGACCAATGCCCTGTCTCGGCTCGAGACGTCTCGTGCCCAGGCCTATTCCCAAATACCAGTGGCCTTGCAAATAGCAAGTTGAGACGAGATTCTCTTTACCATAGCAACACATAGGAGTTTATGAGTGCGTAACTCCCCATCTGGCCGCAATGACTGTAGTGCTTGGCATGGCGGGAACTTGAGGACTTAAAATTAGCCTGAGATAGATAAAAATTCAGGATATAGGATGCGGCTAGGGACCCATTACTAGCACGCCTAGTCCTGCCTATGTGGAAGTAGCAGTTCAAGCATCGGCTGCGTCACCACTACGGGAGCAAGGGAGTAACGATAGAAAGGCAAGGCTCATCACCAGCAAAGTATTAAGACACCCGCCAAAGCTGCAAGTCCATCACCACCACCTACCAGAGCAAGAACACAAGTAGTGGTTATGCATGCGGCTCCACTTTATTTTAAGCCGGGGACAATGCGATGGTGGATTCAGGAGGACAACAAGAGGGTGGGCATTATGGGCATCAGATGGTTGCCGAAAGAACACGGACCAAAAACAGTGTCATCCTCTCTGGTCATCTACTTGAAATCCACTGAGGAGATAAGGAAATTGAGGATGGGCAAGAAGCTCTTTCGCACTACGGAATATGACTGAGGCCACAATACCGGAGACAAGTGCAAAGGTCCAATGCGCACGGTATCAACAGCACTGTCGAGATCCTCATCAAGGTATACGGTGCCATATGGGCAATGCTCTGTGGTGGACGGGGCATGCCCAAGTACGAGTTAACATTGTCTTGCCGAACAATTTTGAGGGAATCAGACAATAACGTGGACCGGGGCGCTCTGTGTCGTTTATTTTCTACTCGAGAACGTTGTTAACTTTCAAAGACTAGAGTGTTTTGATTTCGGAGCAAGGGGGTAACACTGGTGCGAGGAGGATGCACTGTTACTGACTACCGGAGCGGCGTTTTTAATATCCAGGGAGGGACGGTCTTTATGATGTTGTCTACTTTTGCCGAGGCGGGAATCTTTCGGTATTACGGCAGGAGTAACCAGAGCTTTCTCGGAGATGCACGCCCTCGTCATGTACCTTAATATAAATACGAGAACTGATTTACCAAAAAAAGAATAAAAACCAAAGCTTTGATTTTTCTTGTGCCGCGGAAGAAGGGAGTTATATGATTTTTCCACTTGAGCATTGTTATTGTGAGGTATTTCTTTGAAGGGCATCTAGTCTTGTACATAGATTCGGGGCCGGCACCCCTTACATGCCAGCCATGTCTCTAACTGGGGATGCGTGCCCTCATCATGTACCATAGTATGAATGTTCTGACCCATACTTCAATACGGCCCATTGATCAATGGGCCGCTAAAGATAGTTGGGCTGGCCAATTCATCAATGAGCCCAGCCCACCCATCAATCGGATGGCCCCAATAATATTTTAATATAATTATCCCAACCAGACTAATAATTATCTATATTCAGAACATTTGGGAATTAGGAGACTAGGGAGCACTACAGATAAATGGAAAAATATAAGATATAAATATATAAAATACTGGAAAATCTAGGCCTCCAGACGTAGAAAAGTATAATGTAGAAATAAATTCAAATATGAAAAAATCAAGTCCTCTAAAGATATATAAAGAAAACATATTATTTCAAGGCCTCTGCTATAGGACTTGAGTATGTAATGTATTATCTAATTCAGGCATGCAGATAGAAGCAGAATGAGAAAATAAGGAAGAGGCAGAAGCTAACTAAGGAATGGAAGAAGAAAGGTATGAGGAGTGGCACTTACAAATTATAGTAGGGGTGGAGTCTAAAATTATAGGAGAATTAGAGCAAGGAATTATAGTAGAATTAGAGCCTAGAATTATGGAAAGATTAGAGTCTGGAATTATAGGAGTGGTAGAACCTTAAACTAATAAGGCCTTATGGGCATAAATAGTAGGAAATTCAAATGTAGAAGAAGTAAGTATAGAAGAACTAGAAGAAGACAATATTGTAGATACAGGAGACAAAAGAAAGTGGAGAAAGAGAAAATGGAGAAAGAGAAAGTGAATAAGTCAAAGAAGTTAGAGGTATGCTACATGAGATTAAGGTAAAGATATTGTATGCCTTGGGAGTACCTAAATTCAAATATGATCTAGCTTTATCATTTAAGTGATACTTCCTCTTAAAGCAATAGTTAATACATTTACTATCAGCTTTTAAGAACTTACAGTTTCTAGTGTAACAACAGTTTGTATAGCCATAACCATAATGGAAAACCACTTCTTTAGCTGAAAGCCACGCATAGTAGGTTGGTAGAGAGTAATTTCTAATTTATTGCTAGAAAAATACAAGGTTAGCACTTGTATAGAACTGGTTTTGCAGTATAAGTTTTCTCTACACGTGTTTTATCTATGGCAGTTTAAGTAGTATTTATTGGGTTATATTAAGGCACGTTTTTGGCTTATTTTGGCAGCTATTCTTTTTAGTTATGTTTGGATTAGAAGGAATTATTTGGAATTAGTCTTGGTATTTTTCTTTGAAGTTTTCTTGTCATATTCCTTTATTATTACCTGTTATATACTTCTATCATTCTGGGTTAGTTTCATATATGTCAGCTTGCAAACCACCATATCCTGTTATGCCTGCCTAAGTGGGTAGTGGCTTATTCTGTTTTCTTGTTGGTTATTTATCTTGTTAGCACCCTTGTTTATGTTACCTTGTTAGGTAGTATCATGACACGGAACATGTCCATAATAAGCCATCTGGTATTCATTATGATCTGGCACCATAATGAGTCTTTACTATTATCTACAATAAGTCCAAATAGACTCATTGCTTTAGGAAATCAGTATCTATTAAAAATGTGAAATCCGTGGCCTTAGACAAGAGAGTTCTCATTTATAATCGTCCAGTCTAGCTACCTCATCAATATACAAGGTATACTGGTAATATTTTTATGCACTTGTACCTTTTGAACCCCTGCTACCCATACACTGCATATATCTCTTAGCCACCTACTGTAGTCCTGTATAGGATATAGTGGCCGTGTTCAAGACCCCATAACTACATTGGTAGAGCCAAGTTCCTTACAGAACTGCACTACTAACTTAGCCCACACTTACAGTATTAGAAGAGTTATAAATGTATGAATTCAATATAAAGATATAAACGAATATTAAGGATATACCTCCAAACTGAGGAATCTCAACCCTGTTAAATAATCTAGTTGAATATAACTATTCCAAAATCCTATGCTATGTTTGTACTTAATATTGTCCTGAGTATGGTTGGTAGAGAACTCAAGTATAGATTCTTCAATAATCTAATCTGCCTTATTCTTCATTAGGAACTTATACTATAATACAAGTATTTGGTATAAAGGTTTGCAAAACAAATCATTTAGCATAGCAATTTGCTATTATAGGTAGGTATTTAGCTATCTAAATACTTGGGAGCTTAACATATAAATGCGTAGGTAAATGAGAATATAACTATGAATCGGTTGTAAAAGATACTCAATACAAGAAAAGGTATATAAGACTTAGAACACTGGTTGAGGCTTGATATATTAAGTATATAAAAGCGTCGACTTATATAGAAGGCATAATCTGATAACTGTTTATCAGATCTGGACAGGAATTCCTAATAAGGGAAACTAGACTTGTCATTAGTAGTTGCCTAACAAGGTTGTGATCTCCTAATTAGGAATACTACTGTCTGACATACATAAAGATAGCAGGCCATTTTGCAATGCTATGTAACCAGGCCGACGTTGTGGTTAGGCTGCGTATAATGCAGCAATCAGGAGAAGTTGGAATATATGCGCCAAACAGCCAAAACTAGCAAAAGTCGAGTGAATTTTAGTTTTATTCTTAGGATTGTTTTGTTAAGAATGAGCGTTTGTGAGATTCTAGCGCATCACCTGACAACTATCAGACCTTGCAGAAAATCTTTATGCAATATTGGCAAGTCTGTCAATTTTGCATGATTTAGCAACCTTCTTTTTCATGTATTTTACGTTTTGCAGCAATAAACAATTCTTCTCTACTTCTACTGAATTCTGGATAATAGATAGGGACTTGAAGATCTCCATCACTTACGAAATATACGTCAATAAGAGCGACTCAAGTAATACGAATACCAGAGCTATTACCCAATTTTCCTCAATTTGTAACGGTTTCCCACCATGATTAAGTTGTTCTGCTACCTCTTGACTCTCCGGCTCTACACTCAGTTGCTATAGTATTCCGATAGAAATAACGCCTTCGTCATATTGGTCACTTCGACTGGAGAGCTGTTCGTGAAGAATATTCTCATTGCCAATCAGGAATATTGGATCTTTTGAGAAACTTATACCAATCTTGCCACAGCATGCATAATCGTACAATGAATTTGCATTCATTATGGAGATCATAGAACTCCTCTCACAGGCATGAATTATATCCATATAGTATCCTCTTCAACAGAAGACATTATGTCTCTTTTGGCACTCCTTATTGTTCTATTGTTGCATGCCTTTGTTCTTGCAGGCATAACCATGGCGCAAATGACCTTAACAGAACAATCACTAAGTAGCATTTCTATTATATTCTTAATTGTCTTTGTTAAGAAGGTTGGCATGGGTACTTTTGGAACAAAGGTAATATTGCACATAAGAATGGGACAAAAGGCCAATGGTTTAGAGGATCATCAGAGAAAAAAAGATGAAAGAAAAATCGACAATCGATCTATTAGTAGTTATCGTAGAACCAGGAACTATAATGCCTAAAACAAGTAATCTTTTAGTAATTTTATTTCTTTCACACTTATAGAACGTCGAAAACTTTCTTTCTTCTATTATCCGCGTAGTTCTTCTCAATATAACTTTGCAAGGGACATACAATCTCTAAGAAGTCACCAAAAAATATTTAAGCAAGAACAGATTTCGAGACAAGGTAAAATAGCTACTAGGGCGGGTGAAGCTACTACGAATATTATACCTGTTCAGGTTGGTGCAATGACTTCCGCACTCTCTCTTTTCCCTCAACCTTATCAGTTAGGGGTGCCGTATTTTGACGGAATTAATGTTTCTGAATTTTTAGCACTTTGGGAGGATCTGACTAGCGACTGATCTAACAGACTGCGCATCAAAAGAATGCCATTGTACTGTAAGACTACCTTACATTTGTTAATCCAACAGTTGGATATATATCGTGAAGGTGAGAGTTGGGATGACTTCACCATTGTGCTTAAGTAAGAATTCAGAGAAGATTATTTGAAGCAAATGCGCAATACTGAGACCTATCTTCATAGTCTAGTTCAGAAGATGAGGAAGGAGAACCATTCTTCCATTGCCGCATATTGAACTTTTATTTTTGATCTTGTACATAGATCTAAATTCCTTGTTGATAACTTAGTAATTAAGCAACATACTTATATACTTTTGTTTTTACAAGCCTTTTCAAACAAAATGGGGGACAAGTTATACGAGAGATGTAAGATCGATATTGATGATACTAGCTCCACTACTTGTATGTAGTAGGAATGGAAAAAGGAGGTACTTAATATCTAAACAAAAGATGATTCCCAGATGTATCACTACTAATTTATGTGGCGTCCCGATGCCACTATGAGCGTGTCCCGATGCCCTGGTTTGTCACATGTCTCCTGTGGCACTCACAGCCATTCGTGGCCCTCCTGAAGTGACTCCCAATCTGCCCTCATCTCTTTGGCGTCCCATGCCATCCTGTGCCTCCTAATCTCTGCTAACTGCTCCCTGCCTCTGAATGCGACTCCTTGTTACCTCTCTTCTCTCCTACCCTCAATCTACTCTCTTCTCTGCCTCTCCAACGTTTTATCTACCAACTCCTATACCTCCCCGTATTATCACAATACCTAACAGTCTCCTCACAGTCCTCACAAAACGTTGCAAAAAATCCCATTGTAGCTTTCATTTATTTTGATGCATATAATTCATTCCATGTCCTCAGATCTATCCTATTATTCACCAACCACAACTTTCCCTTCTCCAACGAGATTACATGTGCCATCCCGTCAATGTCCACTATCTGCACCACATGGGTCCCCTTCCCCTCCTCCCGTCGCTCCATCCGTATCATTCCTTCCTCCCCACCTGGTTTAGCAGGTCCCCGGAGTCATAGAAGTTCCACCAGTGCAACCTCATGATTCTTCCCCACATCGTCCCGGACACTAAACAGGCCTTCCAGTCTTCCCACTGTCTACCTATCTAGCTGACCGACTTGCAATTCCTCCCTCACCCGTTCTCGCCAACGAACCCAGACCCAATCCGCTCTTGGTTTCCCTCTCTTCCTGAATACCTGTTTCCCAGTCCATCTTACACGATGAACAACTTCTCGTTCACCTTGAAACTGGG
>Ga0307511_10007559_pt1 | contig 10931 bp, 4 predicted proteins | sample 13_EM_MG_FD_200266 | JGI IMG/M metagenome (GOLD analysis project Ga0307511, IMG submission 200266) | Populus trichocarpa ectomycorrhiza microbial communities from riparian zone in the Pacific Northwest, United States - 13_EM | ecosystem: Host-associated > Plants > Roots > Unclassified | place... | reverse complement strand
AAAAAGCTGTTATGTAGTAACATTGAGCGGACTTGATACGTATAAGGCAACCAGGCTAATGAAAAGTTACCATACCACAGGTGGATTCGCACTGCTTTCAAAGACTGCTACTGCAAACGAGACTACGGTGTAATACCGTAAGAACTCGGACAAGAAAGTAATAATGTATAAGAAACTAACCTCGAATAAGACAGGCAAAAAGCTCCGACTAAATTTGCTATGGGTATGGATAGCGAATAAGAAAGGAATTGTTATGGTAGAGCCAGAAAGTTCTAGCGGGTAAACCTAGATCTCAACCTTCCGGTATTTATACACAAACACCACCACCGCCTAGGTATACGGACACCCTCTTCATCGAGCACATTTCTCATCAAGCACATCATGCTTCCAAAGCGACATGGTCCTACATCCCAAAACGCCCACGAGCACAAGGCCCTATTCAGTACAAGCGTCGGCATATACAGGCAATAGAGGCTTCAAACCAGCCGACTAGTAGCGGAAGTAGTCAGCTTATTGGCGTTCCATCTAGAAATACAGGCACTACTGTGGAACAAGATAATCAAGACGTTGTATTAAGTGAATAAGAAAGTACCTATGATTAAGAACAAGACGCGGAGATAACTTTGGCAAACTCGCCGTACTGTAAAAAAGACCGCAGTCTTGTCCGCGAGTTCTTATAGTAGTTATGACTTTATTGCCATATCTACTAGATAAGGCCTGTTCGAGGTTAACGTTATCAGAGCAAATAACCACAGCACACTAGCAATCAACTTCGAACGGGAAAAAAAAAAAAAAATTGTCAAAACATAAGAGAATTCGTTAGCCGGCTCCTCCAACCTCAAGCACCGCAGTTGAAACAATGGATTTGCAAAAGTCCAAAAACAGTCTATCATGTCATAAAACTAAATACCGCATGTAAATACCATGAAGAAAACTTACCTCAAAGCTTCAAATAAATACCGACTTAATCTCCTTCAGTTTATATTCACCCCTTACTAGCAAAAGTTCATTGCAGGAATCCGTTCTAAGGACCCCAACCTTCCGTAAAATAACGACATCGACCAGCGCCGACGCCTCCTTCTGCCTCCAGTCCCTAACGTGTTCGCATACTACCCAGTTGTAGGATTGACCCAAGGACATAACGGTGAGTGTGAATGGCTGATTGTGGGAGATACCGATGGGCTCTTGACCGAGGTAGGCGGGGTAGAAACCGAAAACCTTATCCGCAATCTTGACCTCATAGTCATGTGGATCGCCTGTTTCCTGAAAGAAGACATTCGAGATAGCCCAAACCTTGCAGATAAACTCCGTCGGCAAAACTTCGGTCTCAGGGATTGGAGCCAGTTTGAAAATGCTATCTTTCTGCAACATTGTGCGGGTGTGCTCTAAACCTGGATCACGTTCTGGCCACTCCAACACCTGCTTCCACGTTGGGAACCATCCACCCTGCAATAACCCTCGATATGGAAAGTCGAATAGGAGCTCAATCTTACGTTCAAGTGGGAGAAGAGGGATACATTTTCTCCAGGCATCTTCATCTGTGATGTTATCATCATAGGTTGGAAGCTCGCTGGTACGGAGGAGGTACAAGAGTCCGGCGACCTTGTCTGTTGGTTGGGTTGCATATCGCTTGGCCATTTCGCGAGCTAGTTCATACACGCTGCAGCCACTGGGACTGTCTACCTCTGCGGCTAGCCTCAAAACCGGGCGTATTGCATGCCGCAGGGTCGTGACCTTCCCTGACACTATACCTTGAGTGTTTAGGAAATTGGCTCGCACCACACCTCCATTATAGGTTGTATTTTCGGTCTTGATTTCCTGCAAGGTCCAAGCTCGGCGCAGCCAGTGTCGAGGGCTGTCCCATCCATGCTCAGTAAAATCGATTCCAAGGCCGTTGAAATAACGTACAACCCGCTCTGCTGCGCGGTATATGTTGCCAATCGTAGGAACGTCAAGCTTCCATTCTTCCTGTTTTAGTTGCTCCAGGGGCGGGTTCCGGGAATGCTGGCGAAGACAGAGGACGTCAAGCCACACATACTCTGCGCCTAGATCGAGCAGGGTTTTCCGTACCCCCTCTAGGTTTAAATTTCTTGGGAGTGGGACAGGCCATTGATACTCATTGATGGGTGTGTCAACCGCTTCTATGTCATCTGTCCAGCTGTGCGATATCGCCCAGAAGGGGGGTCTGGTAGGCACAGGCGTAGGCGCGGGATTTCCAACGATATACGCTGCTTGGGTTTTAGCATGTAGCATGCTGTATGCCACCACCCGGTTGCTCTTCAGGTCCCACACACGGCGTGGCATCACGGCATATGGCGCCTTGATTATCTCTTGTCCAGTGCTGTCCTCGCTGATTTCCATGGCACGGGCTTTATCTAGGTGCTCCGCGCGCTTCAGCCAACTATACCTATGCCTGGCCACTTTGCCGTCTGAGCAGTCCTTGATCATGAGGCCGTTCCAAGCCACACGGACTGCGGCATAGGCGAGGCCAAAGTCAAACCCGTGCGAGACAAAATACCGAATGTCGTTTCGTATCCAGCTTTGAAAGCGCTCGCGTGCGGCTCCGTCCAAGCCGACAAGCGCCCCTAGCAAGCTTATGAGCACTTCTTCGCCGAGATCCTGGCATGCGACCCTGGCCTGGTCGGGTGTGAGGACGCCCCCTGCGAGGAACACAGTATGCTTCGCTGCTGTTTGCAATGCCTCTGAACTACCTTGGCCTGATATCGGTGTAGATGATACGCCTTCTAGGATGCCGGTACACGGCATAGGGAACGGGGGCCAGGGCGCCTGCTCTTTTGCCGTGGCATATTTGGTGAGGAGCGTAAGCAGATCCGATGTGTCGTCAGTCTTGCCCGAGCCAGCCGCCGCATCCAGCGCTGTCGGGTACGTACCGAGAGCGGTATGGTACCCGCCACCAACTCGCATCACGCTTGCACCCCGCTTCAGCAGCATCGAGACGGTTTCTTTATGGCCCCCGCTGGCAGCCGCGCCCAGGGCTGTTCCGTACTCGCCGTCCACGCTGTTGATATCCACATCGCGGTCCAGCATCCCCTCCACGACCGCTGTGTTGCCCGCCAATGCAACCCAGCTCAATCCAGTGCCTGCATGATCCCCAGTTTCCCACCCGCCCATCTCAAGTACCAGCGACACCATTTCCATACTCCCCAAGGCGAATACCATGCTCGCTGGGCTCCCATACTCGCCACCCCCGAAGTTGACATCCGCCCCTTCGTTAAGCAGCAATGCTGCCATCTCGTAATTCTTCTGAAATATAGCCTGGCCTAGTAGAGTCCAAGACTCGCTATCCATCTTGTTAACATCTCTCCCGTTCTGAAAAATTAACGACACCAATTCCCCGCCATCCTTGCGCTTTGTAAGATCTTGAACCGCAGCCAGGTAGTCGGAATTATGCTCAAGCGTATTAAATTCCGCCCCCCTGCGAAGCAACATCCATGCTAAATCATCGGATCTGCTAGATCCACCTCGTGCTAGCAAGTCACACACATGCAGCGCAACCCCCAATAAACTCCATCTCAAACTCCCATATGTAGCTGCACCCACTCCAGATTTCCTCTGATTATCCTTCCTTAGGTTTGCTTTCGCTGTATTTTTTCGGTTTTCTCGCAAACGAGTATTTCCTTCCCAGCGAAGGTCAGCTGTGCCATTCATACAATCCTTGCCCCAGTCGACACTATAGCTTATATTGGGATCCGCCCCCGCCTCAAGCAGCGAAAGCACAACTGCGGGTAGCTGTTTACTGATTCTTAGGTTCTTAGCGAAAATACCCGGGCCATTGGTCATGATCTGGTTGTATTTGTGTATTGCTGTAGCCAACGCACTATGATTATACCTGCCACCACAAATATTAGGATCTGCCCCTCTCCTAAGTAGTAGCTGCATTATTTCCGTGTTCCCCCGATGTACAGCTATATTCAACGCAGTCCCATACTCGCCATGAACAATATGAGGGTCTGCCCCGTTCTCAAGCAGCAGCTGCATTATTTCCTTGCACTCTCCATATGCAGCTTCCATCAACGCAGTCCCAGTGCTACTACCAGCTATATTGACATCTGCCCCTTCCTTAAGCAGCAGCTGAACCATGTCCTTGCGCCTGGAGAGTACAGCCGCATTCAACGTAGTTCCACGGATGCTGTCACTAGCTTCATTGACATTTACTTCTCCCTCAAGCAGCTGCCGCACAGCTCCAGGCTCGCTTTTATTGAACGGCAGCCGCACTTCTTCCTCGCGGCTGCTCCAATCACCCAACAAAGGGGCCCGCTCATAGTCAGGTTCGATCGAGTGGCTTCGAAAGCAGCAGCAGCAGCAGCCGTAGTAGCAAATTTGAGCACAACACAAAGCATGGCATAACCAATCCACAACACAGGCCATAGCGTAATTACCGGTTCGATTTGTAGTGTTTGTTGTTGTCTCGCACCGACGAGTTTGTTGGGTTTTCGAGGACGTTTACTATCCGATACGTCGCCGGGGGGTGTAGGGATTCTACTATGCATTAGCGACTCTCTCGGTATGGTTTTGTGGAATCTATGCCTTTTCCAAGGAATCATGTTGATACCACACGTCTCCATGAAGGACATACTCACGGGAGGATAAGGTTTAAAGCCCCAATCCAATTTTTCGACAGGTTCCCAGTTGCTCCATCCTCCGGCGGTTAAGTTGTACTATAGCAGAAGCAGTATGGCTCGCTAGTATGGCAACTTGAGGATAACTCGGTAGTTCTCCAGCCTTCAAATGTAAGCGGGGTATAGAGTACGGGTACAGGTGTTGTTTTGTTTTAGGTACGAGACTTGAGCTACTTGCAGATATACTCAGAATAAAGAACTCTCGCCAAGCCAATCGCCCCGATGTCTTAAAATGCAGAGTGCAGGGGTACAACCATACCGCACCCTCTACGAGAGGCTTGTGCCAATCAGACACTACACCATACCTGAAGTTCGAAAACTAATTCAGTCTTCCACCCCATGGTCCGAGTAGTTTGCAGTCTCTCGATCCCTAGTCTGAAATTCCGATAGGCTACGAATCTGAAGTTTAATATCTTCTAATCTATTAGGTATAAAGATTCTAGTGTGCTCAAATGCTTCCTGAGTTCTTCGGTTGACTGAATCTCATTCTATGACACCTACCGGTAAGAATTCTTCATTCCGAGTATCTGCAGGCACGCTGTACAGGGTAATAATCCTAGCCACGAAACGCGACAGTAAGTAAGTACTGTATAAATTGGAATTTTACAAGATAAGCTACTTAGCAGGGGGTAGCAGATGTCTTAAAGGTACAGCTGTGTACCAGTAGATCTTTAGATCGTATATATCATCGAATACATCTCAGCCAACGGGCTTGGCTTGACTCTCATAGCGAAGAACGCTTATTTCTTACAGTGCGCATCCAAACTGCACTGTAGATCAAACACTCCCAGTAATTCCCCTCAAAATACTGCACTCTCACCACTCTTCCTCCGCAAGAGCACCGTAGTCGGTGCTGCTCATTGTGAATTCGTTATTGGTGTAGGCTGCGATGTCGTCTCGGTCGCCGATTCTAGCACTGTATGGCGTAGTGTCCAAACATCCCACAATGAAACGCAACGTGCCATTGTGGTGGTGGTGGTGCTGCTTTTTAGAGGCCTTCCTTGTGGAGATTTATCTGCCAAAAAATTCCCGTCCAGGCGCTGGTGGTTGTGTCCCTTTTGTTGTAGTGCTAGGGTAATTCGTCATTGGTTGTCGAGTTTAATTAAAGCAAGTTCAGGGTAACTAATTACTAGGCCATTCCCCCCCTTGCTGGCCATATTTGTTGGGAAAAAAAAGTTTTGTCCAGACGCCACTAGGGGAACGAGTAGTAGTCTGAATTGCACAAAACCTAAACTGTAGCACGTCTCGATTCTCCCGTAACAAATTTTCAATTCATATATTTGTCAACGTTATCGTTGTCTGGTCATAGCTTCCAGATAACCGGGTATTTTAATCTGCAATATGCACTTCATCCCCAACGCTCAGTGGTTCTAGGGGGGGGGTAGGCATGGATTGTAGGCTCTGTATTTCTGAGCGTTAGATGATGTTTCAAAACTCATACTGTTGGTCTCACTCCTGTCTCTCCACACTATATCTGGGCTTGTCTAGGTCTCTGTATTCGTCTCAGCTCCTGATAAGGTACATACTGGATCTCCAATAGGGTACAGGCTTGGTTCGTTAACACTCTACATCTGCTATAACAACTAGGGAGCATGCAAAGGTGGGGTATGCCAAATATTGCACGAACTATGGCGATGCGCCGATGAACTTGTACGATGATGGGAATCACTTCGGCCAACTAGACTGCATCTCTTACTTAATTGAATTATATCATGGTACTCTACTTCTGGGCTAGTAGCAGGTAATATCACAAAAGCTTCATTTGACTCCTATCCAAATTATGTATGTAACAGCAATTAATACTCATCCATAACTAGCTTCCAAAGATTGTACCGCGCGTGGACACAAAAACATCATTACCCCAATCGTTCTTCATCACCCATATCTCTACGACAGCCCAACGCCCACAAACTTTACTTACAGAACTGTCACATAGGGGCTGTCCCGACCCTTAAGAAGCTTTGTCACCTCCCTAGCAACGATGCTCATGGTAGCCTCTGAGGGGTGGAGCTCGTCATACCAGAGGAAGGAATCCCTGTCTTCATCGCGGTAGTTGTAGCCTATCGGTAGGGGGACGAATCAGTATCAAGCTGTGGAATAGAACCAATGAGCTCAGGGTGAGTGAGAGGTTAACTTACATCCGTTGAAGTTTGGCTCAGGGCACTGAACGACCATGCCAGTCACATTGAGTGGGGGAGGGCCAGTGAGATACTTGGCAGGTGAGTTATAGATGTCGGTGATCTACGATGATATTCATTAATAAGTGACTGTATGAGGGAGGGGACATCTAGGTATCACTCACCAATGAGTGAGAATCGAATAAAGCAATTGTGGCTCCTGGAAGCTCCTCCGTCAATATTGTCGCCATAGCTCGGTACTTGAAGATGTCGTTCGTGGTCTTCACTAATGTTTTGATCTTCTCCTCAACTTTGGTCCCATTTCCAGCAAAATCCCTGCTCTTAGTGGCATAGTATCGACTGTCTGGGATGTATATATGACCACCATCTGTGCCACTGTTGTAAAGAGGACTCAAGTCCAATGGAGCATTGTTCTGCAAGATAAAGTACCTTGCTCCGGCATGGTCGTAAAGAGACTTGATCTGTGCAAACACACAGTCCGTGTAGTCGGTGACGGTCTTGCCTGGGAGATGCTCATCGGAGAGGAAAATATTTCCACCCAAGTCATTTGTGCCAATCCAGATGGAGTAGGCGGTGGTAGCAGGGTTGAGATCTATGCATCCCGTTTTAGCGGAGGTATGGTCGGCCAGGAAGGCTGGAACCTCATACTCAGCAACCGCGGGGAAAGGTTGCATGATGGTGTCCCAGATACGCGGGGTGATGTTGTTGGAACAAACAGCCCCGGAGACAGCATAGTTATAGAGCTATATCATAGGAATTTAGTTAATTATAAGGAGCTGTATCTAGAGCTGAATGTGGGGAGGAGAAAATACTCACTTTCACACCTGACGACTCTGCTGCCATTCTAGCCCATGACTTCCCACCTGAAGCAGTGTTATTGCTCTGAGTTGACAAATCGTTAGCAAATGGTGTTCTGTTACCATAATAGACGTTGACCGAAACCTACAGCAGGTGCTACCCACCCCACTGGAGGAGCTTGCCCATGCTCTACGAAGTATGTAAGACGGGATTCATCAGTGTAGCTGTCACCGAAGGAGACCAAGGTCTGAATTTTCCTCCATCCAGACTTGGTAGCCTTAGCAGTATAACCCTTCGTGCATGACGGACTGCTGTGAACCTTATTACATGACGAATCGTAGGTTGCTTCACCCAATTGCAGCTGTGCTGCAAAAGTGCCTATAGTGAGAAATGTAACGAGTGTTGATCTCATAGCTATAGAAGTGAATGAGGGTAATCCTATTGAGCAGACTTCAGGCAACGGCAAGAGAATTTGTGGTTGGGAGTGAGTGAGGAATAGCTAGGACTACCAGTACTGCGGGTCCCCAGGGTTATAAGTATTGTATGGTATGGGTATTTGTGCGAAAATTAATTTTCCTGCAATGCAGACATGCCACATTGGGCTTATGTGAGAGTAGCATATATGAGGAAGTTTAAACTGTTCAGCCGATTTCAGGCTATAGATACATAATTGCCAGCGTTCTAAGAGCAGGTATGTACTCTAGTACATAGGTCGTTCTCTACTCCACATTTCTGCCGAGGGCAGAGTAGAAGTACCTTCGCATCTCGGATCCCAGCCTACTGGTTGATACTGGATAAATTATATAAAATCCAATCTAGAAGCACTCCACGTTCCAATGGGGGCGGGATTTTAATTTCGCTTATTACTACCTTCGCTACCGTGACCCTATTAGATTGACTTCGAAGTGAGATGTGTGCCATTTATAGCTCCGAATTCTCATATAGCATCTGATTTTTTGTGCAAGTACGGGCGCGCCAAGGTAGTACACAAGCCCGTCTTCCCTTGCGGTGGTTGAGTAGGTAATTAAATAGGTAGGTAATACCATTGCAGTATCCGGTATGCAGTTGTACGTGTTGCGTACTTAGGGGTAAAATCGTGGACAAAAAGGCGGGGTGAGGTATCGAACCAAATATGGCAAAACCTGGGGTATCTAAAAGGGCGTAAGAGTCCATGGCCATGGCAATGAGAAAGACCTGTGCCAGGCCCGCCGCCGGTTATTATCTGGGGACAACATGCGGAAATAGCCATTAGTAAGGTACTAGCACTACAGAGGGTTTGATACCATGCATCATTAATGTTGGATGAGAAGTGCCGGTACTTGATTCCCAAGGGGGAACATTAGGCTGGTGGCACGACCTCTGGATAATTGTCAGTAGTTCCCTACATATTGTTACACAGGTCAGACTAATGAATACATTTCTATTCCAAGTCTTTATCATGGTCTCGGACACTGTTATTATCAAGCCCAGATCCTCCGCAATGGTAAGTACTGGTGCTTCGAATCCATCATAGGCTCACTAGCACAACCCGATCGCACCATTTACTGTACTTCTCCCGTGATACCGATATATCGACATCAATGCAGCAATAATATAACAGCTCGACGCTTTCCTTTTAATACTTATTTGCACAGAAGCCCGAGAAGGGTCGAAACATATATTATTACATTGTTTTCCGAATGAAATTGGTGGCTTAGAAGGGTCGAAAAGAGTGATGATAATTGACCCAGTCACGTGCAAATGTCTATCCTCCAACAACAGCAATCAACATGCCGTCGACAAGTCGGGTTAGCAATGAGGACTGAAGGGATCAACTAATCGCGTTCTTCAGGGGCAATCGGAAAAAGCAACCCGTGAGGGGGGACAACTCCTTTAAAATGCGTCCGGAACCTGGGTGCGGGAAGATTTAGAATTCTCTCTTTTCAAATGCAACCTCACAACTCTCTCCAATAGAGTCAAAGTCGGTATTATGCCAAAGCAGCCTGTTACAGGTGCGGGTCTTGACGAGGGCCTCAGACTGTCTGCTCTAAATTGCTAACGACTTCCAAGTCATTGATCTCACTAGTAGCCCCGACACCAGTGATGATGATGATGATGATGATGGTAGTGTGGGGGATACCAAGGCTGCACCATCCAATGTCATCTCAGTCACAGTTCCAGCAATCTCATCCCTCGCTAAAGCTTATCCAACGCGCTCAGCCCTTACAGAACACCTTGCAACCCTTCCAAGAGCGGTTCTGGTGGGCATGATCGTTGATCAGGCGCTACCCTCCAGTAATGCACCATCCGGGGACCCTACAGAGCTTGCACACTGCGTTTACTGCCATGAGGTATTCTCCTTAGAGGCTCCTGACGCAGGCGAGGGATGTCGCATCGAGCACTATAGCGACTTTGATGATTCGGGCGAGCTAATCGAATATGCGTGCTGTGGAGCATGGCTGGAGTACTATGACTATGACCCAAAGTGTCATGCACCGCCAGAGACAGAGCTCGGGGATTATTGTTGGAAAGGCAGACACCATGCTGTTCAGTTGAAAAAGAAGCATTTTAGGCGATCGCTAGAGGAGTTGGAGGAATTGGGTTTGGATGAGGTGTATTATTTGGACGGATTGGGCAGCGTGGAGCTGAAGGATGCATTGTGGTGGCAGAATTGGGATGATTACGGGGGGGAGCCCTGCACAAAGGCATGTTTCAAAAAAGCTGGGAGAGCCTGAGTGTTCTTGTTCAATGGCTATGATAGGATTCTGTTGCTTGAATCTATACTCTGATATCAAGCTGCAATATTATCGCTCCTGGGAAGCATGGTATTGACGTTACAAGTTTTCCATTGGCTGTTTGGGTATGGTTCTATGTCGCTATCGAGGCAATCTTGAATATTGGTCTCCTTGCTTGGATATTATGCAATATGTACGTACAAGTGAGAAACGCTGCATTATTGTAGTGAATCTTGCAACGAAGGTAAACAAAAGTGATACCCATGACGAGTTTGGGGATATAGAAAACTCGGGAATACAATGTGGGCTGAATAGTCTTTGAGTGCTATCGATATGATACAGTTCTAAGTATCAGCCTTTAAAAAACCTTCTAGGGGAGTTAGCACGAAAGTATTTACCATCAGTTAAAGCAATAAACGAGAAATAGCCCAATTCGCTTCGCTTAGAACACGAACCGCCTTTGTCTTGTGTGTGCGTCCTGTCTCTGTCTTGTGAGAGAAGGTTATAGTTAGTTTAGATTTGGGCGATTAATACACAGGTTTTTTTTTCCCTGAATGATTCATGGATTCTTTCTTGAAGACTTGTGTGGGTGACTGTCATATCTATCAAAATCCAGCCAACTGGGCAAAACAGCGCCGAGG
>Ga0307511_10007558_pt1 | contig 10932 bp, 10 predicted proteins | sample 13_EM_MG_FD_200266 | JGI IMG/M metagenome (GOLD analysis project Ga0307511, IMG submission 200266) | Populus trichocarpa ectomycorrhiza microbial communities from riparian zone in the Pacific Northwest, United States - 13_EM | ecosystem: Host-associated > Plants > Roots > Unclassified | place... | reverse complement strand
AATGTTCTCATACCACTGAAACCCTCGACATTACTTGTCACCTCCGTACGTCCTTTTCGCGTCGACGCCCGCGCAGATTCCTCACTTTGTTTTCTAGCCAGGTCAGCTGAGCTCGACCTCTCGAAGGTGACGAAACTCAATCGTTCAGTGCTTCGGCTTGACTCGATGGGTGTCGAATGGATTACTATAGCGTTCCGAAACACCATCCCCGAACATCCGGAACATCGGCAAATCTTGATTCACATTCCTTACGACTCGACCACCTTCGGCGTCAAGCAAATCGGCGTCAACGTCTGTTGGGAGTGGCGGGACCTTGACTACCTCTTGGTCCAGTTCTGGGAGTCGCGTTTAACCCGCCCAAATGTGGTATGCACGGCGGTGATGGGTGAGGAGCGGGTCCTGAGAGATTTCGTTCAGTACTTGTTGCCGGAGCTGACGAATCGAGGGGTGATTGACCTGACTGGCTGAATTGGGGACTGGGGACGGGCTTCGCAATGGAAAACCAAACGGGAGATTTCAACCGGTTTCGGCAGAGCTCGGACCTCAAATCCAATTGTGACGATTACCTAGCAGCTAATAATGATACCTCTGTGGGCTTGATTGACCGTGATGAGGGTCGAACACGACGCGTAGTCCACACACAAGCCCGCGAAGGAGTCACTCTCGGGGCTGGTCTCGACTACTCGATATTGCGTTGAGCATACCACTGATAACGCGTGTCGCTTATCGACCTGGCCGTTGTGTGGCTGGGTGATCGGATCCGGCGGACGGGAAGGCGGCGCCACTTGAAGCGGAAGCGCAGGTTTTTACCTTCCATGATGTCGAGTCCATACCTCCCGCCAGAACTGTTGGATCACATCGTCGACATTCTACACCACAAACGCAAAGCGCTCAGGAATTGTTGCCTCGTCTCTCGGTCGTGGGTCCCCCGTACCCGAAAGCATCTTTTCGCCTCCATCAAGTTCGAAACCGAGGAAGATCTGGGGTTGTGGAAAAAGACATTTCCGGATCCTTCGACGTCCCCTGCACATTACGCCAAAACCCTGTCAATTGGCTGCTCCAACGTCGTCACAGCTGCGGATGCGGAACCAGGTGGCTGGATCAGAGAGTTCTCTCAAGCGGAGCGTTTGGAAATGACAAGTGACAGAACGTACGTCGACGAGGCAGGGGCCTCTTTTGTTCCACTCCACGGATTCTCGCCCATCATCAAGTCTCTCTACGTGGATTTTACCTTCCTTCCGTCATCGCAGATCTTCGACCTCGTCCTTTCGTTCCCTCTCCTTGAAGACCTGACCGTGATCACCTCCTACGATGTGCCAATCGACGACGAAGATTGTCCCGACGAGCTGCGGACCATCACCCAACCTTCAAACCCACCGATGTTTACCGGGTCGCTGGAGCTATCCCGAGGAGGGATGGAGCCCATTGCCCGTCGATTGTTGTCACTATCGAGTGGTATCCACTTCCGGAGGCTCAGTCTGATGCAATTTCACGAGGAAGATATTCCCTCGACAACGGGGTTGGTGGAGGTGTGTTCTTGTACCCTCGAATCACTTGATATTACCTGCAGCTTGTATGGTGCGTCCCTTGACGTCTCCTCCCACACCAATAACTCACTTCCATTTCTAGGCACATCGAAGGTACCTTTGTATAATCTCTCGGGAGCGACAAAACTTGAGGACGCGGTTTTTCGACCTACATCTCCGGGCGTTGGATGGGTCACTAAGGCACTCCAAACTATTACACCAGAACACCGAGATCTACAAATCTCGATTTGCGTCCCTGAATACTTGGCTTACGTTGGCGTCGATGCCGATGTCAAGAAAATTATCGGGGAAGCAAATTTTGGGCAGTGGCTCGACCTTGATCACCTCCTGATCCAACTCTGGGAGTCGCGTTCGATTCGTTCGAAGGTAACACGTACGTTGCTAAAGGGCAGAAAGCGGAACATGAGGGATTGTATTGGGTGTTTGTTGCCGGAGATGATGAGGAGAGGAATGATTGACCTAGTCGAATGATATACACCCTAGTGTGGGGCTAGCCGCTGTCGTTCCTTCCTGCTTTTACTACCAGCCCTTGACCGGCCCTGAAGGCCGGTTGTATATATTGTATCATGTGGATGTTTCATTGTACCATCCACTTCGTGTCGTAAAGTGAGCGGCGTGTTGGTTGGACTGACCCTTGACCTGACGAGTGAGGTTGAGGAGTGCCAGCGTACAAAACGCGTCGCGAGACACGTCTACAATATGTCAAATGACTACACGTACAAACATACGATCGAATGCTGAAGCTGAAGCGCTGAAAAGTCAACCCAATCCCAGGTGTCCCGTCAATAATTCGGAGTTGTAAGCAGCCAGACCTACTTAGTAGCGTATGTGAGACAGTTATATACAGTGCGACGAGGTTGACTGGGATGGCGAATCAGCGCCCATGGCCAGGGTACCGGGGAACTTCGGGATGTGATACTCAAGTCTGTTCCGTTCCCTCTGAGGAAACTGTGACGGGGGAGGAGAATCGTAGCAGCGATGAGGGCGGGTTAATCTCTGTCGCCCGATGGGAGCTCTCGAGTGGCTCCTCCGATCGTGGCCACACGAGCTTCGAGTCGAGGGGTCTTGTAACCACCTCCTGGGGCGCTTCCAGTGGGGACTCGGTGAGCTGAATGGGTAGTGTGTTCGGACCGCTGAATGGTTTAGAGGTGGTTTGGGATTCTCCGGGGTGTGATTCGGAGACAATTGGAAGAGATCTGTATCGATGCTCAATAGGCTGGTAGCACCATGGGAGGATCAGAATGCCAAACTCACTGGGTTCTGTGCGCGAATCTAGCCCTGATTCTTCAGGGTCAGGAATGATATCACTAGCACGGGGGCAAGGCGGCATGAGCCCATCCCAACTGTCCGCCGCCTCCCCAAGGCGCGTCACAACTTCCCCAACTTCAGGTCGCAATTCTATTGTACCATCCCAGCAGCGTTGGGTGAAGCCCCACAGCGAGTCAGACAACCCGATGGTTACGGCATTCTCTGGTATGTCGGGGCGCTTCCCACGAACTACGAAGTATCCTAGGGCCGATTGCGGAACATCGTGGAATGGTGTTGCACCCGTAAGGACCTGGAGAAGGCATACATATAAACGCCCAGTGCCTAAATCGTGCGCGCTTAACTTACCTGGAGGATAACCAGTCCGAACGCGTAGATGTCCGCCTGTGGCGTGGGAACTGCGCTTCTCCTACCAAACTTCTGAGGTACCAGGAGTTCCGGAGACATAAATGTCATGCTCCCACCCTCTAGCTGTGCACTGCAGGATATCGGCTGGACGGGGTCGAGGACCATGGTCGTAAAGCCAAAGTCCGCGAGGCAAGCATGAGGAGGGGTATCATTGGATATTAGGATGTTCGCCTATTAAACGTCAAAACGTGTCAAAGATGGATTGGGCGTCAGGCGAAGGGACACCAACCCCTTTTAGGTCTCCGTGCACAACACTGACACCGTGCAGATATTTCAGACCCTGGGCTGCCCCATGCAGCTATCGTCGTACTTCAGCGATGGGCGTGGTAAGGAAAGTAATGCCACATACCAATTCCAGCCTATTGGTATGATTGTTTTCGATGAACTCCATGATGTTCCCGTGTGACATCCACTCCGACACAGTGATAAATTGTCCTTTCCTCATGTCCCCGTGAACTCCAGTCAGTTTAACGACGTTTGGATGGGACAGTGTACTCCAGAGGACGACCTCCTTGCAAAATTGCTGGGGTAGAATGGTTGAGACAGCATCCGAGGTGGCCGACGTCCGATGCTCACCTTTCTTATCCTCTGGTAGCCATGCCGTGGTGAAACCCTTGCGGTCTTCACGGCAACCAGGTGTCCCATACAAGTTCCACACCTGACGTCTCCGAATCCACCAGAGGCACGAATCGTACCTAGTACCTCGATCTTTTCCTTTACCACCATGCGATCCGGCAGTATCCCGTGGCGCTCAGCAAGTCTCCTCAAAGTGACGAAGAAACTTTGCTTCCCCGATGTATTCCGGATGCATTCTGTAATACCCTAAAGAGATAGTGTGAGGCGGTTAAAGGACAAGCGTGGCACTGGAATCCGACTCACCTGGTCCAAGATCTCAATACACAACCTCGCATTCTTGCTGTCCAAACGCGAGACAAAACCCCTACCCTCCGGATCAGCCAAAATCTCACCCAGGGTCTGGATGGCTCGGGCTTTGTCGACTGCGCTAGCAGAGCCCTTCCATAGCTGGTCGTAATTCTTCGTCCCGCAATCTTTCGTCATGGCCGCTTGGGAAGGGTGTCGGGTGGGCAACACACCGGCCGTGAGAAAAACGGTTGCACAGCCTTGGGGTAGGCATTCTCTGGCTTTAGCGCCGGTTACCGCCATTTGCGTTTCGATACTTACGATGCCGAGTCCGCACCTCCCAGTAGAGTTGCTGAATTGCATCGTCGACCTTCTATAAAGACACATTATATGCGCTCCGGAACTGTTGTCTCTTCTCCAAAAGATTGTCTTGCACCTTAAGATTCGCGTACTCGAAAGAGAGCTGGTTGAATACTGCACGTATCTTCCATCGCTGCTCTCTCTTATCGCTCCAACATGTTGTGAGCACGTTCTATACTTGGTCCTGCAACCGCCGACTGTCCTTTGGGCGGGATGGCAGCTCGCCGGTCATGACGTTGCATATGATACTATATGATACCGTTCGAGGGAAATGACGTCAGCGATGGCCACGTGCGGCGTGAGAAGAACTTACCTGGCGAAGGGGTAAACTTCACTCTCCTTTGTAGGGTTGCTGTTCGCGAGCCAGAACCTAAATGGATTCAACAGCTCTGGGTCCATGTGCCGGGCCACCCCAGGCTTGGATGTTGTCGTGCTGCCTGGTTCCACGACGGTAGGATCAGTAATGGTGCTCGTGATCCCAAAGTCTCCGAGGGATGCATTGCCCTCTTCGGTGATCAGGATGTTCCCCTAGGTATAAAAGGCATCGGCGCACGTCTCAACCCAAAGACCCTGTTCTTCACTCACCGGATTGATATCACTATATTCAATGAGTGTAGGTATTCGAGACCGCTGGCGGCCTGTGCAAGTTTAGTATCGAGGGCGGGGTCTCAGAACCTTTGTCTGTGACGCGGCGATCGTTCACCAGCTGTAATCGATTCGCCTCCCAATGTTCCCAGATGTACTCCACGATGTTCCCGCTCTGTAACCAAGGACTGATCGAAGAAAACGGGAACGTCTCCGAGACGCCCAGGAACGGCAGTACGTTAGCACTGATCCCAAGATAGAACCTCTGATTAGGCTTAGTTCATCCCTTCATCACGATAGGGGACCGTCACACACCCGTTCGATCTTGTCCAGATTAACCGCTGTCTGGGCCCGGAACGCCTTGATTCACACCAGATTGTCCCCCTGCACGCCCTTCCAAAAATCCGCGAATCCGCCGGCAGAGTAAGGGATGGTGGCACTTAATGTCACTTCTGCCGGGAAGTATGATTTAGGTGGGATACCACGCGCAGGTGAAACCTTCCGCAGAACTCTAAAACAAACTTGGATTCACCGTGGTTGACGAAACGGTCTGATCGTGCGGGATTTAGCGAGGGGGCGGAATCCATGTGGAAGGTGTACCTTTTCTATAAGGTTCTCTGTGTCTGCTGGGCTGAGCGGCAGACCGTTGGGTGATTGTTCAGCCCGAAGAGTCGTGGATACAACGAAAGGGATCAGTTGTGACGCGACCCCGAGTTTCGCCAGGTCTTCGGGAGTGATAGGGGGGAGATCTAGTTAAAGGTTTCTCATTAGCGGCGTTGAGATGATGACAGGAGTAAGCTGCAGTAGTCTCTCAGGGGAAGGTGCGACTGCGTTCAGCGTTCGCGCTATCTCAATGAGAGCTAAATAGGGAATTGGTGAACTGGTGCGGCTGGTATCACCAGCTGCCAAATTCGTTCACGAACCGCCCTCCGCAATGGTATTGGCGAAACCGGGACCACCCGCTTGCGATAAAAGCAAACCTTCTCTTACCTTGTATTGGATCCATTGTACTCTGGAATATTTTGCGGTAGGGCTAGGACCATGTTGTCACCCGGCACGACCACTGGGTCTTCCATACCACAAGGATGATTGAAGGTCAGTCAAATGCTTTGGATGAAATTGAAAACGTACTGGGGTTGTTGAAATCTGATGATCTCTATCACCTGTCACCGCATATCCATCTAAAGTGGGAGTAGGAGAAGGTGACCGCGAGGGCTGTATCACGCCTTCCGAAACTGAAGTAAGGTATTGACACTTGGACGGTCGTGGTTTACGCTTACAACAAAGTTCCAACACCCCATATAGATCATCTGTGAACAACACAGCTTGGGTTCCTTGAGCTCTTCCAGGTCGTTCACCGCCCATGACTTTCCGAATGACAACGGCGTGCATATCCTGGGTAAATGGTGCCCGTCCGCTGAGAACTTCACAGACCACAACTCCTAGTGCGCGGCGATCAGATTCCTTGGTTGAGCGAGTATTTTCCAAACCAAACAGCTCTGGACCGAGGAGCTCCGGGCTCATCCATCGAGTTGAGCACAACCACCACGGTCGATCAGATCCTGGCCTTGTGGGCAAGGGAGCTTAAGTTGCCACCAAACAAAGTGATGGCCGGTTCGAAGATGTGCCCCCTCAAGCTCCCTGTGAACCATCTCCTGGTTATGTAAGTATTCCAACCCCGTACTGATGTCTTCTAACTAGGAAATCAGGCAGTCACAAATGAGAACCGAGACGGTAGGACTTTGGGCAGGAGACCTACTAGCCCCAACTGATCTGCGTCTGGATGCGCCTCCACAAACTCGTTTATGTTACCATTCGCCATCAACTTTGAAACCATTGTGACTCGAGTGCCGGTCGTAGTTGCCCCGAGAAGCGGCAGCACGTTCGGATGGCGAAGTGCGCTCCATGCCACAACCTCCTTCCAAAATCCCTGTAAAGGTCATTGTCAGCTTGTCAATGCACATATCAGATAGTAAAACTACCAGCAACCCACTCTTCTCATTTGTTCTTGATCACTGCACTGGTATGCCTTCAGCACCTCGACTGCGACCTCCAGGCCGTGAGGTGTACCTTTCCACGCCTCTGGAAATCCACCACAATACAACGGATCATTTGTTCGGTCGTAGGAAAATGGAATGGCTAGCGATTTTGGAAGCAATGCGTGGTCTCCACAAATCTTGCATAAAAGGTGTAAACACCTCATCCGTGATACCTGATCACATCCAACAAGTATGAGTCGAAGTCAGCGGCCCCGTTGATTGGAGATGGAAGAATGTGGGAACGTGCCTCGTATACCACGTTGACGAAGGATTGAGCATCGTCCCCACGTAGGCGCCTCACTATCCCGACTTGACAAGATAGCTACGATCAGGGATATCTGTTCGTGCGCGGCGGCGGGGGCTGCAGACCAGACGTTTCCACTCTTGCATATCGTGGCCAATGCGGGCGGGTGAATTAGAGGGATGGGGAGGTCCAGGACACGCCGGATCTGCGAGGTCCGGCAGCGCGTGCTGGTTGGTAGACATAACTGAAGGCTCCCCATCGCCGTGTCTGTCGTGGAACTCGAATGATGAGCCGTCGTGTTGATGAAGCTGCGCAGATTTGGACGAGGACGTGAGGGGCATCCTTCGACAGGGTGACGGTTTGCAGAAGGGAAGGGTAAGCGCCGATCGCAGGTGGGTGATGAATATACTTAGGGACCTGAGAATAGTTGGGCCGATGGAGGTTGAGTCCTTTATATGAGCGCTGACGACCGTTGGTGGCGACACGGCGCGCAGTCTTTTTGAGCATCAGCTTGGCCATGGTGCTCCACTGAAGCGCTTTGCGCGGTCGCGGTGCTCGAGTCAACACGCCATTTTCAGCGGCTCGAGCGCTTAGTACTTAGAAACGCTTCTGCCCAACAGTGAGCTAAAACCCAGACCACCAGAACGGCTGACTCGTGACCAGGTAGCCGTAGTCACTCCCGGGTAACAACTGTAATCATGTGCCGTGGCCGGGCTGGAGGGGGTTGTTAACTTGTAGTGTCGTCGAGGGTACATGCTCGTCCGCCCACAGTTTCAATGTCCGTCCGGGGGGGCAGGTTCGGGGCAGGTTTGGGCTGCCGAGCGTGGTACTGAGTTCACAGTTGGTAAAACACACCATTGAACGCTCCGCCGGGGCATTTTGCATTCAAATTGGGCTCTGGGCAGGATCGCGGTTCCGGATAGGGCCGAACGGCGACCCGGAATTGGCACCAAATGGGACGCGTTACCTTCCAACGGAACCATAATGTCAAAACCGCGCGGAGATCCTCGATTACATGGTTGACCCCCTGCACGACAAACCGGAAGCGCTCAGGGAATGTTACCTTGTCTCTATATCGTGGATCCCGCGAATCCGAAGGCACCTCTTCGCCAAAATCGACTTCGATACCGAGGAGGACCTGGAGTCGTAGAAGAAGACTCCAGATCCCAAAACTTCTCCTGGCTATTACACTAGAACTCTGACGGTTGGCTCCCCGCACGTCGTCAGGGATGCGGAAGCGGGTGGTTGGATCAAGCCGTTTTCTCGCGTCGTGTCCCTGTGTTGAACAGTCACTGGGGGGGCAGGCGCCAACGAGGTGAGGATCTTTCTCGTTGCGCACCACAAATTTCGCTCCCTCTTCTCGATGATCTGTCCAATATAGCTTACGACACTTTGACCAACAACCGCGACGGCTCTGATAGGCCATGGACTATCGTCCAGCCCTTGAGTCCGCCTAGGTTTACTTGGTCCCTGAACCTTGTCCTGCGGGCGGGAGTGAAGCCTATCGTGCCTCGATTATTGTCCCCACCGGATCATACCCGTTTCCGGAAGCTCACCTTGAAGTGGTTTCGCGTGAAGACATTTCATTGATAACAACATTGGCAGACAATTGTTCTCGCACCCTTGAATCCTTCAAAGTCGCTTGTGGCCTCCAAGGTACGTAAGCCTGTTCGATACCTGTGTACAAACCGATAAATTCGGTTTCTAGCCAGATCTTGGTCAGCTCCAATCGACCACTCAAAGACGACGAGGCTCAGAGATTTGGTTCTTCGGGTTAATTCACAGAGGGTTGACTGGATCAACTTGACACTCCGAACGATCACGTTGGAACATCGGGACTTCCGTCAAATCACGATGTACCTGCCTTTTGCCGCGATCCTCCCAACCGTCGGTGTCAAACGATTGGAGAGCAGATTTTTGGGCAGTGGTTGGAGCTTGATCATACCCCTGCCCGATTTTGGGAGTCACGCTCGATCCGTCCGAAGGCACTACACTCCGTTCCACGTGGGAGGGAGGAAGATCGATCGAGTGTGTGGGGCGCATATTGCCGGAGATAAAGGAGAGGACCTCGCCGAACAGATGCCGTAGGTGATAAACCCAACAACATATTGTTGATATTGCAGACGGGAGGTTTTCCAGGAAGGTGGGCAGGGAAGACGCTATTTACAGTTTGCCTCCTGCTAGGTTCTTTGGCTGGAAGGATACAATCGGGGAAGTTCTGATAAGACGTAGATGCTGCCCAGTGGTTTCTCGATTCGTTTGCGCTGCTCGTATTCGGCGTCTTCATGTAGCCCCACCGGACACAAGACAATAAGGTATCTTAAATTCCCCCACCCAACGTGTGTTCATATGCCCTGGGGCGGTAGACCGGCATTCATCCAATAAGACTTGTAACTTAGCGTAGGGACGAGCTGATCCTCGGGGCCGGGATGTAAACATGCGATTCAAAGAAAGGGGGAGCGTCAGCATCTACTTTGGCGCTGGGTGCCGGTACAATCGGGAGCGGTTAGGCGTACGCAATTAAGAACGAACCAAACGAACTGAGCAGTTCGTCTCACCCGGCGAGGACCCTTATTTGGTAGCGATACCGAATCGATGGTGACCGGTGCCGAGTATGCCGAGGCGCTTCCGTCTCCTTTGCCCGAGGCCATAACCCTCGTGAATCTGTAGGAAACCCAACTAAATACACTGTCCAGGCATTGTACGTGTAGGGGGACGACTACGGGACAATTGGAATGGAATGATAGAAAATTTGAGGGAATAACAAAAGGTGCGGAGTCAGTGATTCGAACCCGGGGTGAGCCGGAAAAAAAGCAATTGGGTGAGGGAATCAACCGCTATGCCAACGTAGCTTCACCAACGAGTTGCTTAAACTGGTCTATGTTCAGCTCGGTGGGCTACCGGACTACGGAAGGGCTGTCAGCTGTTCGTGGGGGCCATATGATGTGAGAATCGGCTGAGAATAACCAGGCTACATTCGGATTAACCTCTGCCTAGCCACTGAGAGTTTCCCTCGGCCCAGGAACTCCGCGAGCTAAACATAGCCATCGATTCGGTGTCACTACCAAATAAGGGTCCTCGCCGGGACTTCACCTTTCTTCACATGATCGGTGAGACGAACTGGCTCAGTTCGTTTGGTTCGTTCTTAATTGCGTACGCCTTTTGTCACGACTCGTTTACATGCCGTTGTGAATGCCTTCCCATATGCCTCCGTAATCGCCGGAGGTGACAACGGCCTCCCTCGTTTGGATGAGCTTCTCAGGTACAATGTAGAAAACAGGTGGTAATCCTATCTGACCGCAGACTCGGGGCTGGCGGAACTTCTTGAATACCTTCACCTCGACTTGGGGGCTGTGGGGTCTGTGTTGTGCGGTGGTGTCGCGTTGCGGGGAATAGTACATGCGTTCTGGGTGCAGCTTGTCGAATACTTCTAACGGCACCTTCGCCCTGTCTACGTCCCCGTCCAGGGAGGACAGGTGACGCTTGTATAGTCCACCCTCCCCGAATGCGATCCCGAGGGTCCAGGGGAGACACTTAGGATTCTTATCGATGGAGAGCCGATCAAGTCGGGTTGTGAGTGCGGCAATATCACTGATCAATGGGGGTTGTGCTCCCGTCGGCA
>Ga0307511_10007557_pt1 | contig 10933 bp, 17 predicted proteins | sample 13_EM_MG_FD_200266 | JGI IMG/M metagenome (GOLD analysis project Ga0307511, IMG submission 200266) | Populus trichocarpa ectomycorrhiza microbial communities from riparian zone in the Pacific Northwest, United States - 13_EM | ecosystem: Host-associated > Plants > Roots > Unclassified | place... | reverse complement strand
CCCTCCGCCCTCCCTCTCCCTCCGCTCCACACGATATTCATAGCCTTCACATTTACCACCCACCGTACATGCCTCCTTTCTCCCTGGACTCCGAAATCCACTGGGCCTTCCTCCGAAACATATCCTGAATCCTACTTGAAAGAAGTAGTTTCGTACGGTGTTCAGCTGTTCATTATTCTCATAATCTGGGAGATCTGGGGAGGTTTATCGTGGATCAGCTAAAAGTGAGGCAGGTCATGATGTAGCGAGGAGCTTCTCGACCATCAAGTACTAGAGTCATACGGGAGGTGAGTATGCATGTTAGGAATGGGGGTGGCGTGAGATGAGGGGACGGTTTGAAATCTGACGTGGCTGCTTTATTGGGGTCCCTGCCGGCCTGTGGGAGATCGTACAGACCCGTTTTTTCATAAACACTGCGAACTTTCCTACAAACGTATCCACATCGGTGTTTGTGTGGTAGTAGTTTTCGTAACCAGAAAACCCATGGATTTCCTCATTGTCATTATCATCACCAAACTCCCTGATTGCTTGCTTGCCCTGAACCCTCACCACCTCCAGCTTAAACAACACTGCCAACCCCCCTTATTACCAATCACCCCCGCACACTGGGAAACACACTCTGGTTCCTGTCGTCATAGTCCTAGGAAAATCCCAATTCCAATATCAAATACGGGAACACCAACTGCTTTTTCCTGACAACAGTAGGGAATATATGCCAGGGCATAGTTGCCAATATTTTCCCTGCGACTGAGTTGATGTGACCCGCCACGCGCGAGCGCGCGGGTTTGAATGTGGTGGGAACTTGAAGATCAAAGTTTGGTGCGAATGTGCCCAGTTGGTGGGGTGAAGGCACATGGTTTCCAGGGTAGTTGCTTAACAAAGTCGGAGCAACTGAGGCATTTGGTAGTGGTGCAGCGGGATATGATTGACATCCTACGGATAGGGAGCACAACGGCGGCGAGATCATAGGTGTATCTGTATAGAGTCCGCGCAATTGTTAGCAAGAGCGACTGAAGGAATGGAGGTCGCGGATGCTCCCAGTGGCCAGTCACATTCAATACTCTATAATACCACTTTGGTTATTTTCTATGTGATCTGCACATGAAGAAAATCAAATGTTCCTACACACCCGAAAGTGGAGATAGGAGCACTAAAGATCCAGGCAAATATTCCTTTCTTCTTGTTGCGTACTCTTGTCACATAGTTGAAATCCAGAATGACTTCTGTGGCAGTCTGCCCCATAACACCAGGATTGGTTTGGTCGCGGTATAGCTGTGTACGGAGAGATTCAACCACATGGCAATTCGAATTTGGCGTCTGCGCAAGGAGGACAGGGGGGTTGCAAGCGAAGGTTGCTGCAGCGGGTGCGGTGGGGGTGTCTGTAGTTGTTCCGGCGGTGGAGCTTGTGTGCCAGGATAGGCGGCGGGGTGGGGTGTGGGCTGGGGGCCACTATGCATTGGGTGCATGTCGTACACATATGGTGCATAAGCCAGCGCGGATGCTCGGAAATCTATAAGTTAATTTCGAAATTACGGAGACGCCAGAGACAAGTCTGGAAAACCTATGTTGCCGCTTTGGGGACTGCGAGATCTAAATTATTAGGGTGCGGTCGGGTGTGAGATAAGGAGACAAACATTGTGTAAGAAGCTTGTATTCTCCAACATATAAAAGTTATGGTACAGCCCTTTTTTATGCAGCGATCGGCAGCCAGCGAACTCCGTATCTGGGATGCATAAATGATGGCGGGCTGCATGCAGGCCAAGCTTGGCGTATTCTGTCCAGATTCCTCAGACTAGCGGCTTTCTCCACCATATGCAGAGTAGTCTGCATACAGCGGGCACCTCTTTTATGCATCCCTGACACTTTCTAAATGGCACTATACATATTGCAAATGTGGCGGATTAGGGCATGCGATGGACAGTGGAAAAAAGTACACAGACACTATACGTCAATGCTGCAGTAAAGCAACCATGTCGCTATGTGTTTCTATCGCAGGACAAGAAGGCTCGCACTCGTAGGACTAGTATGCATATGTACATATTGTGAACAAGACTCGGTCTCGGCTGGTGAGACATGAACTGTGGAATGAGTCTTATTCTCGGGTAAGTAACCCTTCGTTCACATCAGGTTAACAGATTGGTCGTCACATTAGCATTCATCGGCAGGTGTTTCTTGGGCTGCGGTGAAAAACTCCCGCATGTCTGAGACTCAACTACAGCAACTGTACCTATGCTAGATATAGTACAGCTAGGTGGCAAAAAGAATCATACGCTACATACAAATGCAATGTATGTCTTATACCTAAACTCATACAAAAGTCTCAAATATGCGGCGTTTGAGCCTATTTATGCAAGGGGGTGTATGATTCTTTTTGCCACCGCACTGTATATATAAAATTAGACCCTACTGCCCTTTGAGAAGCCTTCTATCCCCAAAATATCAATCACGGAGAATCCTTGTACTCCACATCACCCATGAATCCAAGAGCAGGCCACCGTTATATTCCACTTCAGAAAACACTGGAAGCGACTGTCGAGCCTAATGCTACGACTGGGGCAAACGAGCAGCGAGAAGCCGTTGTGCACATGGTGGGAATCGAGGAACCTCTGCAGCCTACACAATCATCCTACAGAATAATCTCTACAGTGCGCTCCGCAATTCTCCTATGTTCTATAATTATTACAAACTGTTTTTGTAGTGCCTTAATCTGTCTCTGCCTCTGGGAGTTCTCGAAGATCGACAACTTGGACCCATGGCAGAAACGGGCTTTCAACACCTTATCGATACTGTTATCTGCCGCTCTTAGTTTTGGCATTGGGTTCCTGTGTGATCAGGTTGGGTTTTTGGCTAAGGGGCAGTTCTCCAGAGTACACCTCACTCTGTGAAGGGGGTATGTGCCAGTATTTTAGTGGTCAAGTGGTTAAGGAGATTTTTTTACTTTCGTGTTGGGGCCCTCACTAACACAGTGCATTTAGGTTGGATATATTATGAGAGGTACACTATCGTCGTACGCATTATTATTTATACACCAGGCCCGCAGTCGGCAGGGACTTGTCTCTGCGACTACGTGGGTGTCATTCCTATTCCTCTTATGCTCCCTTGTTGGTCGCTTCGGGGTTGCATTTCTCGGTTTTGGATTCAATCTTGAGGACACTTCCTTTCATGAAGAGACGATTTTCAGGCCTGATTGGGTAAATGGGACTTTGAACATGGATGATCCGATTCTTAAGGCTTTGATTTCTGCTCTCGGTTTTGTCGCCCCGGAAACAGGTCAGTAATTTGTAGTTCTGATTCCTGCCCCGTGTATGATTGTATAGGGGCTGGAGGATTGACATATATCCCCCACTCTCCTAGGTGAGCGACGAGTGGCCTTTACCCACGATGATCTGGCTGGTACATTGTTCCAATCGGCACAGGTGGCGATGGGGGCACCACCCTCTAGAAACAGAGCGGATGCTATGTCTCATTCAATGAATATCTCGTCCTTTGCAAATGACAATCTGTATATGGTGCACTCGGGAGGCGACACGGTGTCATTTCGATACAAGTTTCGGGATTTCAAGGGAGAAACTCCGGTGTTCACCGGGTGGGAGGCGGTGTTGGAAACCCACTGCCAGGAGTTTAGAATTCCACACGACATGATTATCCCCCTTAGGACTGGAAATCTCACGGAAATTGGAGATGAAAGCTACCGGTAGATATACCCCTGGGCAAGTAATGATAGTACATGGGTCAGACACCCTAATGCGACAATTCCAATATGTACGTCTAGCACCGATGACTTGGCATGCTTGTACAATATTGATAGCTGAACTAGATGTTGATGTGCTGACGAATCTCGCTGTTAAGGGCTTGTCGGAGGATCAGTGAACGTTACCCGGCGGTCTCTCAAAGAACATCGACATCAACTTACGAGGACTGACCCAAAGGGCGATCTCCACAACTAAGAAGCTTCCGACGTCGGCAGAAGGTGCAAACTACTCGGCTCGTACTCTCGAGCACGAATATCCGAATTTTATTTACAAGCAAGTCGAACCGCAAAATCCCCCCGAGGGTGAAGTTCACACTCCCCTGGGTGATCGATTTTCCCAAGAAACCTACGTTGCAACCGTGTCCAATTTCTATTGGCTGTGTGCAATAGAGGCTCGAAAGAGGGTTCTAGTTAGCTTAACAGACTCTGTAGAGCGGCGAGTTGCAACGGCGACGTACACAACCAATAGGTGATTTTGAGAGGCGATTTTCCGGTTACGAGTTATAAGCGATTATATACCAAAAATACAAAAAAAATATTAAATTAAATTTTTTTTTTTTTTTTTTTTTACGACATCTTAAGTTTATAAAGGTGAATTACTCTCCTATCACAGGTTAGCTATTATGGCAGGAAAAAAGGACACCTTACTAGTGTATGACCCCCTCCAGGACTGGAGTAGGAAGTCTAAGCTCATTCTGAAAAAAAGGGAGGACGGGAGGGTGGTAGGAAACAGACTGTTCATTTTGGATGAGGCGAAGGGGTGGGAAGCAAGTGAGAGGTTCAAAAGTATAGGAGGAGAGGCCATCTTGAACGAAGCAATAAATAGAACTAACCAAGCAGCCATCACTGACAGGACGGATGACCACCTGAAGATGCTGGAATGGGCAATGGTACTAGAAAAGCATACTCAAGTAGATAAGGAAGAGGTACACTGGGTAGACTCAGAGGAAGCTATGGAATGTTTCCTAAACTTAGCATCTCAAGAGTTCATGATTCAGGAGGTAGACGATAAGAAACTATAGGGGGCGGAAATCTACGGGGTGGAAGTTGAAGGGGTGGTGGTAGAAAAAGTAGAAGTATGGGAGGAGGACAAAGGGTCGATGATGACAATCAAGAAGAGTTGGGTCATACAGACTACAAGGAAGTCAATGGAAGAGAAAAAGAGGGTAAGGGAGCGATTCAAGAGGGAATTGACCATGATTCCAGACTTGCAGGAGGAAGAGATGGGAGAGGCAAAAAGAAGTAGTAAAGAAATAGATAAGCTACTGAAGGAATACAGGAATACCCCCATAAAAGCAATTTTCACTTCGGTAAAGGGAAACGGCCTCTTAGCAATTGTCCATGTTGTATCAGCAGTACCAGAGGCGAAGCCAGTACACCTGCCCTCTTCTAACAAAGGGTTGGAAGAAAGCAGGTGGAAGGTATCCAGGCGAGAGGTGAAGGAGACGAAAGAGATCCTAGCAAAGATAAGAGAGGATAGAAGGAGACTTCAGGAAGATTTAGAGGAGGAGTCCTAGAAATAGGATGACAACGAGGAGGCTGAGAAGGGAAAGGAAGATAAGAATATGGAAAAAAGGACAGAAGTCTCGATGAAGACTCCTGACAGTATAAGGATTAGGGTAGAGAAGGTTCTGGTCATCTTAATCAATGAAGAGGTCCTGATTGACTTCAAGAACTTTGCGGCAAAGAGGACTAAGTTAGCAAGGAGGAACATGTTGGCAGCAAAGGCCAACGTGGTCAGTGCGGAAAACATGGTGGAGCTAAATGAGAGCCTGTTTGATGGGTGGAAAATAGACTTCAAGGAACTCAAGTTCGAAAGGGATGTGACAGTTAAGGATGCAGGAGTGAAGGCACTCCAAATGGCGGAATGGATCTACCGGAGGGTCCTTGCGGAAGGGGAGGGTTTAAGGATCCGGAGATTGGAAAAGTAGGTACAAGGGATGGAAAAGGGAATAGCAAAGATTTTGACCCACTTCCAATTGGCGGACTTTAAAACGGAGAAGAAGATGAAGGCCAAAATGGAGAAAGATAGGAAGGAGAGAAAGAAAAAGAAGACGGTAGCAGCAGAGGTGAAGACTCTGCAGCCATTGAAGGAAAAGGAGGCCGAGGAGGCAAAGGTGAGAAGAAGCAAGAGAGGAGTTAGTAGTGATGGAGAAGAAGGCAAAAGAGGCAGAGAAATAAGCGCAAAAGGTAAAAAGGGAGGCAGAGAAGAAGATTGAGGAACTAGAGAGGCAGAAGCTCAACCGGATTAGCCCAGAAGTGATCGAGGTACTAGATATAGTGATCACCCAGACAAAGCAGATGATGAACGTAGCGAAAGACAACTCTAAGGAATTGGGAGAGGCAGTAGGAAAGGCTGGGTTTTGTCTCCAGGAATATAAAGCCCACGGCAAAGTGGAAGTTACAGTAGTTCACTCAAAGGTGTTTACGGAAGAGATGAAGAAACAGTTACCGGCGAAGGTCATGCAAGTAATGGCAAGCCTAAATATGAAGCTGAAGGGGATGGGGAGGAAACTATGGAGAGTGGAGGTAGAGGTCTATGTTAAGGTATCAAAGAGGGAGGGCAACTAGAAACTGACTAAGGTCCTGTGAGATGTTCAGGATTCAGAAGCAGTGGAATGGCTGATGGAACAAATCATCACCTTAATGAAGACTACACAGAAGGGGTGGATTACAAGGCCACAAGCAGTTAGAGTGGTCATACGATTTTTGATAGGAGGTGACAAGTTGTCGGAAATTGAAGTGGAGGTACAGTTAAGCAAGGAAAACCCAAAGACCAGATAGGGAGATAGGGACTGGATCCGAATGGTTTATAATGACTAGGAAGTGGAGATAGCTACAGTAGCAGAGGCAGAGAAGATCATAAAAGATGGGATGATGTGGCAGGGTAAGAAGGGGAGAGTATGTTTGGAAGCGGAGTATACAAGAGCAGTCCTCTCCAACATTGTCAAGAACAGAGATGGAGAAATCCCAGTGGAAAGGAAAAAGGAGGAGAGAAAGCCGGTTCAACAGATACAAAGCCAGCCAAGTGGTGACAGGGACAATACCAAACTGGTCAATCCACCTGATCAAGACAGGTGGCGACGAAGGACACAACGTACTATAAGTGTCAAGGGAGGGGGCATCTGAGTTATAACTATAACAATACCTATAGACTCAGACCGAACTTTCCCCCACAGGGACAGAAGAGACAACCTGGAGATCATAGGGGGTCACAACAGAACAAGAGGCAGAGAGAAGAAACAGAAAAGCCAAAGGAGCCATTACATAGGATTATCGAATTGGATACCTCGGAGGAGCCAGTAGTCAGTGACTAGGACCTGCTCATGGACAGTACTAAAGCAGCAGCAAATGGAAAAGAAAAAGAATTGGTCGGATGGAATTCAGAATCTGCCAGATCGGGCACCACCAAGAAGATCAATGAGTGGTAAGCTACGAGTGGCTTACCAGAATGTATGCAATTCCCACCAGAATGAATATACCTTTCTGGAGTAGTGTAAGGGGAAGAGAGTGGACTTGGCGTTTTTAGGAGAAGTCTGGATATATGAAGAAGGATTGGGGACGTAGATGTACTCAACATACAAATTGGGATCATCGGTTAGGAGAGGTAGAAGAGTGAATGTATATTGGAAGTACGGTTTAGAGGTGGAGGTACTGAAGGAGGAAGACAACATGGTAGTGGTGGAGGTAGCAAAGGGAAGGATAGGAGGAGCCTCCGTTAATGGGAAAGTGAAAATACAAAAAACGCAGAGCTTTTTGACAAAGTTAACCAAGGCAGTAAGAGGAGAGAAGGTATGTGTATTAGGAGATTGGAATACACACCATTCAGACTGGAGCCTGCCTAGGAAGGTGGACGATAATGGAATTTGGGTGGTAAGAAGCAAAAGCAACGAAGGCCTAGAATTGTCAGAAGAAGAGGCAGCCACTTGGGAAAGGACTCGGAACAGAACCCTGGATTAAAGCAGAATCGACTTAGCCTGCGTTTAAGATGTCAACATCTCCCCCACAATAAAAGGCAAATTAACCTCAGACCACCAGGCCATTGCGGTGTACCTTGAATGGGAAAAGAGGCTTGTTAATAAGAAATGGCACGAGGTGGACTGAAATTGGCTAGGGAAAGATATGAAGGAGAAGGGAGAGGAGAGTAGGGAAGAACAAAGAGCTTGAGTGGACTAGATACTAGGTGAAACCCCTTACGATAAGCTGAAACAACTACTCGAAAGATATAATAAATGTCTAAAAATGTTAGAACGAAGTAAGCTATGGTGGGATTATAAGCTGACAATACAGCTGAAGGTCACGAGGAAGAGCAGGAAGGACAAAGTGACAGAGGGGGTGACAAGAGAAGAGAGGAATGAGAGGTGGAAAAAAGAACTAAAAAAGATAAGAAGAATGGTAAAGGAGAAGAAAATAAAGTATTGGCAGAAGTTCTGTGAGAAAAATAGAAAAAAAGATCCCTTGGAAATAACGAAGTGGGCCAAGGACCCATGGAGATTAAAAGGATCAATGAGGAAACTGACAAGCCAGGATGGAACAGAACTTTCAACAGAGAAAGACAAAGTCCAAGGCTTGGTCAAAGACCACTTCGGATGGAATGACAATAGAAGGAAGGTAGACGAGGAGGAAGAGGTAGACAACAAGAGAGAGATAGCAAAGGCTGAAGAGATACGGAGGTGGGCAAAAGAGGCGTTGAGTAAGACAAGCAACGCCTCCGCAGTTGGCTTGAATGGAATCAGTTACCGTTTCATTAAAGCAATCATGAGAACAGAACTCGAAGAAGAGCTAATTGATGAAGTTACGAGAAACATACAACATGGCAGAATCCTGAAGGAGTGGCAATACTTTAAGGTAGTAATGATCTCCAAACCTGGCAAAAATCACAAAACTACAAAGGGATGGAGGCCGATCAATTTGATCAACTGTATAGGGAAGCTGGGAGAGAACGTAATGGTGGAGAAGCTACAAGGAGCAGAGCTATTCCACAGACATCAATTCGGATTAGTGAAGGGATGGTCAGCAGTTGAAGTGGCCCTACAGGTAGTCACAAGAGCTCAAAGGTGCATGGGGAGCAGGAGAGCAGTAAGGTGGGTATTCGGGGATGTAAAAGGAGGATTCCAGAATGCGAGGGAGGAAGATGTGGTCAGATAGTTGGAAAAATCAAAGAAGGGAAAGAAGTGGATCCAATATGTCAAGAGCTTTTTCCCGCCCTAGGGTATTTGATATTGAGTGGGACGGAAAGACAAGGGGAAAGGGTAAGCCAAACATCGGAGCACCTCAACGGTCACCACTCTTACTTGTGATCTTCCTAATATGGATGGCAACAATACTGAAAGAGATGGAGTAGGAGGGAAAGGAGTATACAGTTGTGGAGGCAGAACTACCCTCGTATGTGGACGACATCTATACGGGACTCTGCATCTGGGATGAGATAGAGGCAAAGACAGTCGACATGGATCTTCTCTTGACAGCAGTAGACACTATCATTAATAGGATGGCCGACAAGCATAACTTACCACTCGAAAAATCGAAGCATGAGCAACTGATACTGAGGAAGAAGAGAAGGAGAAAGAATAGTGAGGTAAAGATGGTCAAGTGGCTAGAGATTATCATGAATGAGAGCCTCACCTTCAGGGAGCACTGGAAAGCGAGAATTCAGAAGGTGAGGAACATGTTAGGGAAGTGTAAAGGCATAGAAAATTCGGAGTGGGGCATTAGCCCCACGAGCTGGCGGAACCTATACACTGGCATGATTAGGGCGAGTGCACTGTGGGGTGTAGAGCTGGGATGGCGAAGTCAGAGAGACTGAGAGAGGAAATTCGAACAACTTTAGTACTAGGCGTTAATGAGGTGTACTGGGGCAACAAGGAGTTCAAAGAGGAAGTTGGTGAGCTAGATTGCTGGAGTCGAATTACTTGGCATGATGATGAACGAGGCTCAGAGCAAGTTAATGAGCAAGATTCTAAGAGACCCAACTGCATTGGAAGACTTGGTGGAGGATGAGGAGGCAGGAGTACGGAAGACACTGAGTAGGATAATGAAAACAGCGAAAGACTTGGGGGAGAGGGGTGGCAAGACGAAACTTAGTTTCAGGGGTACTTGCAAAATCTCGAGGATTCCAGAAATCAATATGAAGCTGTCTCGTAAAGATCCTAGAGAGAAGTGGCAACAGAGGAATTCGGAGGTAGGAGAAGACACAGTGGTGATATTCACGGACGGGAGCAAGGTTGAAGCAGGAGGGGTCAGAGTAAGTTGGTGGAACCAAGGGAAGAGAAAGGGATATGGCATAGGGCTGGGGAAAATCGCAACAGTCTGGGATGGAGAGGTAGCAGGTCTGTGAGGGGTGCTAACCCACGCACCAGCCAAGAAAATACTCATCCTATCAGATTCACAAGTAGTGATTGTAGCTACCAAGCAAGCGGGGAGGACTGGGAAAGCCAGAACCGGTAACCTCCGATGGGTAGCCAATGAGATCGAAAGGAGAAAGGAAGAATTGGGAGAAGACATAGTGACCCTAGGATGGGTCAAGGCACATATGGGGATACACAGGAATGAGGAGGCAGACAGGTTGGCAAAGGATGGAGCAGAGAAGACTCCAAACACAACCCGGATCACAGAGGGCTGGTTGAAGCAAGCGTGAGTCAAGAAGAGGAAAGTGGAGAGATATGTGAAGGGCATAGGAATGGGGAGGGTATTGAAGTGGAACCGAAAGGCATTACTCAATTACACTCAATGTCAAACCGGAAAGGGGAGACTAGGGTGGTGGAGATATATGCTGGATCCATGGGAAGACCCAACGTGCAGGGTATGCTTGAACCTAGAAACTGGCCGACACGTGGCGCTAGTTTGCACAGCAGGGGAATGGCTAGGAAGAAGGTGGAGCTCGTGGGAGCAGGCAGACGATAGGAAGGTGTGGATGCGGAAGAGGAAGGACGGAGACAAGGAGGTCGTGATAGATCTGGTGGAGGATTTCTTTACCAGGTTAGACCTACAAGCGCTCTAGCCCTCAGGTTTTAAGGAGGGCCGGAGAGGGGCGTGGCGGCGGAAGTTGCGAATATTTATAGGGCTTTTCTTGTTATTTCATAGGTTTGGGAGGCTGGCCGTTTATGGAGCCCGTTATTCCGTGGGTGCCAATTCCTTTTAAGGAGGCGGCGACGGAGTCGCCGCATGACATTCAGTCGAATC
>Ga0307511_10007556_pt1 | contig 10933 bp, 11 predicted proteins | sample 13_EM_MG_FD_200266 | JGI IMG/M metagenome (GOLD analysis project Ga0307511, IMG submission 200266) | Populus trichocarpa ectomycorrhiza microbial communities from riparian zone in the Pacific Northwest, United States - 13_EM | ecosystem: Host-associated > Plants > Roots > Unclassified | place... | reverse complement strand
CAATGCCAAGAAAATATCTCATCAATCCAAGATCTAACATTTCATATTCTTTCATCCTAGTATTCCTGAATTCTGCAACCATATCTTTGTTTGTTCGCATATATTAGATCATCAACACAAAAACTTACCATTAGAAAATCTTCTCTCCTTTTTCTTCATATAGAGTGATGGTTTATATTGACTTTTTTCAAATCTATTCTGATGGAAATAAAAATCAATTTTGATGTTCCATGTTCTTGGTGTATGTTTTAATCCATAAAGAGCTTTATAAAATATATAAATTTTATCTTTTTTTCCTTTTAATTTATATTTTGGAGACTGCTCAATATAAACTTCTTCCTGCAATTTTCTATTATAAAATGCTGATTTAACATCAAGTTGAAAAACATGCAAATGTAATAGTGCAACCAAAGCAAGGACAATTTTGATTTCAAATGTAAAGTCTCAAAAAAATCAACTATGGGCTGTTGTGAATAGTCTTTGCAATAATTCTAGCTTTATGCTTCCGTATAGTGACATCTTCATTATATTTGATCTTGAACACTCATTTTAAACCTACTCTCTTAATTATTATTTTTGAGATCAACTAACTCATCAACTAACTCCCATATTTTTTCAATACTTATCTTTACCTCATTCATATCGTTCCTCCATTCCTTCTTTTTTATTGTCTCTTCAAAATTATGAGGTTTTGAAAAGAAAGTAACATGATAAGAATTGTAAATATCAGTTAATGGTGGATATCTCTTGGAGGAGGTTCTGATCAGTCTGATTCTTCATTAGAACTTGATGAGCTTCCTTCATTGGAAGCTCAAGAAAGTTGTCAAGTACCAGGGAGGTCAGCAGAGTAAATGTGAGACTCGGGGGTTTCAGACCAACTAACATGGTTTTCTGGGGCAGGGTTTGTAAGGATAAGAGGGCAGGGTTTGTAAGGAGATAGTACCATGGTGAAGGTTGATGATACATGGACAACTCCATCAGACCTCTCTGGGGGCATGATATTGATAGTTGCACGACTTTATAAGAGAAAGGATTAGGTGTTTAGCCCTTTTACAGAGCAAGTGGTCAAGTTGCTGCCGCGCGTGCTGTGATTGTGAGGGTAGGTTTTGCAAGTTGATTGGCTCTCTGAACTTTGCAGTAGGGTTTGTTTTCCTTCTATAGAAGAAGAGGTGGATGGTCAAAATTTACGGTGCTAGTTGCATAGACTAATGCTATCAGACAAAACTATCCACTAATGATAGTTTTTGCAGCTACCTGTTACTTTACCCTAGATGAACATAAACAGAACTGGACATTTCTTGACAAGTTGTTAAACTGGACATTTCTTGACAAGTTGTTACAGGTATTTCTTTTTACAAGAACAGCAAAATAGAGCTGTGTCTTGCACCAATTAAGAGAGATTCTTGTCGAGATTTGACAACTTGATAAGTAGCTCAAGTAGGGTTGGCCCATTCCAGATCCACCGTTTTGGAATGCTCTGGTGAAACCTACCATGTCCACAAATAATGACCCTGTCACGAAGATCTTCAAGTGCTTGAACAAAGTTTATTGTACCGCAACTCTGTGTCGCATATCCTGTTTTTCTTCGTGCCCGTTTGGCAACGTGATGCGCTATGGTTGCACTAACACCTCGCCAGCAAAAGCACCCAGAGATGATGCTTTTGCTGCAGTGCTTTTTAAAGCATGATGTTGAGCTGCTTCTGGCAAAGAGAACTGCAGTAGAACACAGAGCAACAGTACTGCGCACAACATTGGAGACTGGTCTCAATGAACTTCTTTCTCACACAATGCACAATACCTCTCCTCAAGATGCCATTTGAATTTACTCTTACATCACCAAAGATCTCCTCCCTGGGTGGTTCAGCGTGCTTGGTGGGTGTCGAGCTAGCCTTTTCATCATATGCCTGACCAGGAGGATGGGAGACAGTGACCGCAACAAGTTCTGGAAAATATCCACTCGGTCCAGGGAAATTATCATTAATCTGAATAATTTTTTTTTGTTTTCCAATTTTTCGTGTGAAAAAGGAGTTCGAATCCTCTTACTCGAGTGCAAGTAAATATTGAACTAAGTGACTATCAATTACAAAAAGACTCGTGTTAGTCCATAAAAATTAAAGATTGTTTTGTTTGATTTTTCTTAATTAGTAAATTATAATTTTTATAGTTATTGAGATTTGAAAATAACAATTATTTTACATTTAATAAAACGACTATGTTCCATAATAAATAAAAATGTCAATAATTATACCAAATTGACTCCTAGTGTGCATAAAAATCTTACTTTTTTAAATTAAACAATTATACCAAATTAACTCTTTATATATATTAATTCTTAAAATAAAAAATATTTTTTTCAAATTAAACAATTTTAAAAATATTAAATCTTACTCGAGAAAAAAAGAAGTTATTTTAGTTAAAATAAAATAAAAAATAAAACAAATTTTATTTTTAATATAGTTTTAAAATGAGTTTTTATACTTTAAAATGAAAATACATAAATATTTTATTTAAAAAAAATTATAGGAAAATATTTTTAAATCAGAGTTATAAGGGAGAAACAAAAAAATAACCATAGTTTTCCTCTTTTTTTTCCTTACTATAAAAGGAAAACCTAGGAGGAATCTGCCACGCTCCACGCTAGGTGTCCTTAAAAGACACCCTCTGCCCTCATCTTTTGTCTCTCTCCCTCGAGCCTGAAACCCACTTGCTAGGGTTTCCCTCTCTCTCTCTCTCCCATCAAGAAAACCTACAGCCACACGCACAATGATGCAGCAACCAGGACCAGGAGGAGCCATGCTACCCCAACAACAACAACCACCACAGCAATACCAGCAACCTCCTTACATGATGATGATGCCGCCACCACCAATGGCTCAAACCCAACCTCCACCACCACACATGTGGGCTCAACATCAGGCCCATCAGGCTTCTATTCCACCACCACAGCAACAACAGGGACAGGGACAACCTCCTGCTACTGCTGATGAGGTCAGGACTCTTTGGATTGGTGACTTGCAGTACTGGATGGATGAGAACTATATTGCTAGCTGTTTTGCTCATACTGGAGAGGTAAAAAAGAAAAATCCAGTTTTCATTTTGTGTAAAGTTTGTGTTTTGTGTGTAAAGATTTTATCTTTTTGATTCTGTAATGGGTTTCTTGTATGTTTATGTTATAGAGGGTTTGCTGTTTCTTTTTTCTTTGATTATTTTTCTTTTTTGAAGTTATGACTATTATTTGTATAGTATATGAAGATTTATCCGGTGGGTGGGTGGTGAATTTAGGTGGGATAATTTAGTGTGAAGCTTAATAGCAGTATTCAATGAAGGAGGATGGGTTTGGAGATGGTGACTTTAAGGTTTTCTGGTTTGTAAGATTTTGTAGTCTGTGCTGATTCTGTTCTGTTCTTTCTTGAAATTTTTGAATGAGTCTGTTTTGTCTACTGGGGGTGCTATATGGTTTGATTGTATAAGGGAGAGATGAATTGGAGATTCTTTTTGTATCAAAGAGGTTTATGTGTTGATTGAACCTGGCTAGTTTGCTTACCAATCTATGATTTTTATTTTTCCTTATTATATTTTGAGAGAAACAGAATAGTAGTAATGTTGCATTTAGTTTTTGCTGTTTGAAGGGGAAGTGTAAAATCATGAAGAGTTTAGTATTGAATGCATAATCACATGGATCAAATATCTTCATCATTTGAGTTCTTGTAAAATTGATTTTTTGTCTGTTTACAGAAGCAACAAAAAGTTTGTGATTACATGTCAAATCTAACAATATATTTCGGACTTTTTTCATACTTTAAACATTACAGACATGTTTACACGCATGCTGTGAACATGTGAATTAGAGAGGGGAGGATCCTAATCTTGGGTTTACTTTACTGAGAATATGTTTTTGTTGCAGGTTGCTTCTGTGAAAATCATTCGTAATAAGCAAACTTCTCAAATCGAAGGTTATGGATTTATTGAGATGACCAGTCATGGGGCTGCAGAAAGGATATTGCAGACTTATAATGGTACCCCAATGCCAAATGGCGAGCAGAACTTTAGGCTGAACTGGGCTTCTTTTAGTGGGGGTGATAAGCGTGATGATTCTCCTGACTTCACTATATTTGTGGGAGACTTGGCTGCTGATGTTACAGATTTCATGCTCCAAGAGACATTCAGGGCCCACTTTCCCTCAGTGAAGGGTGCAAAGGTGGTGATTGATAGGCTCACTGGACGCACAAAGGGTTATGGATTTGTTCGTTTTGGAGATGAAAGTGAACAGCTACGTGCTATGACCGAGATGAATGGGGCATTTTGTTCGACAAGGCCTATGCGAGTAGGGCTTGCTTCAAACAAGAAGGCTGTGGTTGGTCAGCAATATCCAAAAGGTATGTTTCTTAGTTGTCATTGTTGTTGCTCTAGCTGAATGCCAATTATTTAAACATGGTATCGTTTTTTCTTTTCTTTTCAATATGCGTTTGTAATCATGGATTTGCCCCATTTAGATTGGTAGGGTGATTATCTGAATTTCCAGTTGTTGTTATGCTCTGAGTATGCTTAACATTTTTGGTAAGTTTGCCTTCTTCCAGCTATTCTTTGAAGATAGGCAGCAGTTTCCAAAGTCATTTCTTCCATTGTTTCCTATGACACATGGGCACAGTAAATTCTATTAAAAATCTTGAAACATGCAAAAACTTATAGAATTCCTGTTGTCTCAGAGCAGGACGTCAAGAGGCTCTATCATCTAAGGGCCTGGAACTGATTTCAGCTGAATTGGTTACCCTTTAGTGCGTGGCCTCACTTAGGTCAGTTTTAAGTTTTTGTCCTGCCTGTTATTTGAGCTTCTATGTAGCATCTGCAATGCTACATTTCAAGCTTCTTTTCAGTTCGTTCAATTAGTTGAGCTTTCTGTCAAGTTATATTTCTTACTACTCTGGTTACCTAAAGATTTATCAGCTCAGTATCGTGTCATTTTTACCATTAGATAGGGAGGGTCTAGTGTTTCTTCTTCATTTTTTTTGGTCATTAGGGAAAAAAATGCTTGTCTGTTTCCCAGTTAATTATACATTCATTAGATATTCCTTCATTGTTCCTTAATGAATTACTCTAATTAATAATTCTAAATTTCTTTGCATTTTTTTGTGAGTTTAGATTTCCCAGCCACTACCAGTTTACTTTGTGTAGCCTGTGGTGACTCTATTGCTTGAAACTAGTGTTGCCACATACACCACCATCATTTTGTGTCTGGGTTTTATTGGGACTGCTGTCTCTTCTTGTCCTTACTTAATTATACATTCATTAGATATTCCTTCATTGTTCCTTAATAAATTACTCTAATTAATAATTCTAAATTTCTTTGCATTTTTTGTGAATTTAGATTTCCCAGCAACTACCAGTTTACTTTGTGTAGCCTGTGGTGACTCTATTGCTTGAAACTAGTGGTGCCACGTACACCACCATCATTTTGTGTCTAGGTTTTATTGGGACTGCTGTCTCTTCTTGTCCTTAATACATAAGCTTGATTTTGTTAATTTTTGCTCCTTCAGGATATTTTTGTGCCATTAGTTGCTCTGGGTGCTAATTTGCCTGTTTCTCCATAGGAGTGGATGATGAGTTTTGTTTGACATTTAAAGATCTTTCTTTTAAAAAGAACATTGATATGACATATAGTTCCTAATAAAACCACCAACATTGACAATATGTTCTTTGACAAAACCAAAGTCTTTCACACCTTTTGCAATAAATTCTGGGGAGTTTATTTTTGTCCCACCATTATCATTCTTAAAGTATTAAATGATCACTACTTCCAGAAGCCAAATAAATCAGGTGAACAGTTTGTTCGAATTAGTGTAGTTTGTTACTTTCACTGGAGCAGATGCTGAATTGCTCATTGTCTTGCACTTGTGTGGTTTTGTTGCTTTCTGGTTTGACTGTTTGTCAGATTGGCATGCCATGCTCCTTCATATTGCATGATTTCAAATTGATGATTTACTTGGGCTTGACTTTCAAATTAACATTTCGGTGCAACTTCCAATGTGAATAAGTTGGTAGCCTGAATTTTGCCACATTTTTTTCCCTTTTTTTGTGAAAGGTTATAACGTTCTTGATGCAAACCTTTTTCTTAAGAGACTAATGCTATGCTGCTTCATGATATCCTAAATGCTTCTTAACTGCTCTTTATTGTTGTAGCTTAATTATCAGAATATTTTCTGTTATTTACTCCCCAGAATTTGATGAAGCGAATGATTGGAGATTGGGTGCAAATAGTACATTTTTTTGCCACGGATTGATCGGGCAAATAAAAATTTGAATGTTAAGCTCTGCTTTCATTTAATTGTTTCCTTTTATTTGAGAGCAAAACACTTAATACAAGAAACAAGAGATCAAGAAGGAACTTTTGCTACATGCAAGCTAAATGATGGGAATTGATTTGATACTTCTGAAGAATTATTTGGATATTAGTGTTGAGTTGAATTTATTCACACTTGTGTATTTGAACTAATGATGTGCTCTTCTTCATGATAAATTGTTTTATGAATTGAGATGTCCATCTGTGTTTCTTGAACAGCTTTTTTACTATGGGGGACCATTATCTCTGGAGGCTGTCTTGCCTGTCATTTTGTATTTCTTGTTTATTTCATCTTTATTTTCATATGCAGCTTCATATCAGAATCCTCAGCCTCAGAACGACGGCGACCCTAATAATACAACTGTGGGTACTTTGTTCTTTTTTATTGTAGAAATTACTTTTCCCAACGTGATTCTGACTTGGACAAATTTAAACAGATATTTGTTGGTAATTTGGATTCTAATGTTATGGATGATCATTTGAAAGAACTCTTTGGCCAATATGGACAATTATTGCATGTGAAGATACCTGCAGGCAAGAGATGTGGGTTTGTTCAGTTTGCTGACAGGTAAGGAAATTTGCTTGAGCATCTGCTGATGACAGCTCTTGAGGAAAATTAACTTTTTAACCTGCATTTGGGCATTGTGTCAGGAGCTCTGCAGAAGAAGCACTGAAAATGTTAAATGGAGCTCAGTTGAGCGGACAGAATATTCGATTGTCATGGGGCCGTAATCCTTCAAATAAACAGGTTTTTTTACATTAGCTGACACCTACTTAAATTTCTCTAGAGAGATTCGCATGTTCTCATGAACCTGATACATGGGTCTGGTGTGTCTCCTCATTTGCAGGCTCAGCCAGATGCAAACCAGTATGGTGGTGGATACTATGGATATGGACAACAGGGATATGAAAATTATGGGTATGCCCCAGCTACTCAGGACCCCAATATGTACTACGGAGGTTATCCTGGTTATGGGAACTATCAGCAGGGCCAGCAGCAGCAAGTAGGATATAGCTGAGAAGTCTTGGCATGTCATCGCCTATCCTTGTAGTTTATTAGTAGAAAGATGGTGCTTTTCCCTTCTCATCTTGTATGCTTTTTGGAAGAAAACCATTTCAGGCCGTGTTCTTCTCTTGCTGCAAGTACAAACCTCCATTTTTAAAAAAATTGTAAAACTATTACCTTACTTGTTTAAGATTTGTTAAGAGAGCTATGCTATTATTATTCTGTGTTTCATTTTTTGATGTGAATATTTTGAACATTTATGGGTGGGGGGGGCTAGTTCAACCTGGGGATCAAGAGCCGGACTTGGCCGAATACTGCTTGTTGGTGGTACAGGGTACCCGAGGGCCTAGCGTGCTCTTGATAATCAACTGCATGATGGGAACATTTCTCCTGCTATGGTAAATGGTGTCCATTTTGGTTAGATTTTTGTTTTTTGGAAATGTAGAGGCTTTTCAAAGCCCACAAAAGAAATCATGGTCAAGTGTGATAAACAAGAAAATTGAAGAAAATTCCAGTATAATTATTTTCAGTCCCGAGAGTGGAATTGTTGCTGGTTGCTGCCGTGGGTTGTTGGAGTTGCTGGTTGACTTAAAGAATCCACTTGAATCCATTACAAAGTTTGACACATGTCAGCAATCCATTGTAGGGCTAATGCTTATTGCATCCCTCTTAATTTAGGTTTTCATTAGTACTAAAACAATTCTATATTCTTTAAGGGCTGCCCTACAATAGTTTTCACCAATATAATTATTTTGAATTATTGGAAAAATTAGAACAAAACTAAACTCAAGTGGTGCAATTCGTTCCACAATAATTGCATTAGTATAGACTAGGTATTCCCTTCTCTAAGTGTGAGTGTTGGTTCTACAAAAAGGAATTCCAAGAAAATGACTTAGATAACTAATATAGCATTCTGCCTTTTGAGTATATGTAGAAACATTCAACCAAATACCTTGAGTAAATCTAGCAATATCCTTAAAAAATTTAAGAGGAAAAGGTTTGAGAAACAAGAAAGAGAGGGGGGAAGAAACAATTATCTTCAATCTGGTTTCTTCAAGTTCAAGCAATTATCTGTAGTTTGACCGAACAACTCTTGCACCAGTTTTAGCTCCCTCTCTGCAACCATCGAAACCACTGAGTAAAGAAAAGATGAAAACATATGCCGGGGGCATGTAAATCATCCAAAATAACCCATTTTAAATCTAGTAACTGTTAAAAACAAATCACATTGAGATGGTGACCATGATTCCAAAACTTGCTATATCCTTTTCCTTTCATATTACTATACTTTAAATCACTTTCCAAACTGCTAAATTCGTTTTTTCTACTGCATTGGCATTATGAATGTTATATCCTCCCTTTATGGGTCTTAGGGAAGCAAGGGGAAGGATTCAGAATTCAGGATCTGAATTCTATGCGCTGCTGTTGCTTTGCAGGGGAGGTGCCATTGCTCAAACTGCCAGCTAATTATAATATTAATTTTGAAGTAGGACAAGTATTGTAACTAGTGTCCGAGCACATACAGCACATCAAACAACAAGCTGAAAAGTTGAAGAATTTACCCGCTGCCTCCAGTTGCCTTTGAAGTTCCTGGCCTACAGCATCATTTTCAGCCTGTGCATTCACAGACAAGTCAACAGACCATTCATCAATTCTAAAATACTAGATGTAGAAAGTGTAAATCAGTGAAGTTTCTGTGGAATAAACCTGGAGTTCTGCAATCCTTTTCAGTTGGGCTTCCTCACCTCCCTCAGACAAAGGGAGTGCTGCAACCAATGCATCAAACTGTACAAAGAACAACCAGGAATTAGTTGCACCATCCTGTGCAACTCAGTTATTAAAGTGTACACAGGAGATGGACAGAAAACCAACAGCTGGACACTTGAAATCAAAATCTCATGGAGCAAAAAAGCAAACTGTTTTGGATTCACACATTCTTGTTCTCATTACCTAGCCAATTCCCTTGCATCACCAAAAAAAACCCTGACATTTGTGCTGATTTCTATACTGATTTCCACAAAACTTCCAGCCATTTTGACACAAATCAGCTAACATACCAGTTTTTCAGTATGCTACTGAAAAATGAATTTTGTTAACATGACAAAGCAAGGGTCAAACTCTCATTTTAAAGAAAATTGTAGATTATTCAAGAAGCCCCACATTTCTCTAACATATGATGGAATTTTCAACTCTTTAATCCCTACACACAACAAAGCATCATATATTTACTTCACTCACAACATTTTTGTTAGATTCTTGCATTCACAGACAAGGCAGCTTTAGCTTTAGCACTTGAGTTGTTCACTCCACAAACAAAAGAATCTTCATTAAATTTAGTAAAAGAACGGGGCCTATTACTACAAATCTCCACTAACAAACACTAGAAAGAATTTCAAACGGTCCTAAAATCCAGACTTCACAAAAAGCTTCGAAGTTCATTCTAAACAAACTTCTACTGATGAATCAAGCAAAATCTAATAATACAGATAAGATCTTAGCCACTTCCCAGTTTTGATTACAGGACTTAATAAAGCACTCAAGACGAGACAAACATCAACTCCTATCCAAATTCAAAACAAATCCTAGAACAGAAAATCTAAGTTCAAGTATCAAGACTATAATTCAGCATCAAAGGTTGTCCTTACACACACTAAACTACAAGCATAAAAAATTAAAAAGAAAGAAAAGAAAACTCCAAGCATCTTGCACCGTAAAAACCGCCCACTGATTATTCAAGCTACACCAGCCCAGAAAAGAAAATAAAGATTCACTGCTTAAAACACTGAATTAACCCTAAGTAAGCAAAACCCAGATGCTAAAATGACAAGAAAATCATAAAGAGTCAATCTTTTTTTCTGGATTTCTCTATAAAGTTTAAATTCTTGAGCTAGATTGTTTGAAATAATTACCTGTTTAGCAGCTTTGACAAGGGCAGCACTCATCTGTTTTGGTTGCTCAGGGAAACTGGCAGCATCTTCTGTAGGATTTGGAGGAGGTTCTGGGTAGTTTTGAGAGAGTCTGGCTGATGGTGCATCTCGTTGAAGAGTACCAAAAGTGTTGAAAGTAAGCCCTGCTATTTGATTCACTTGCTCCTGTAACTGAGATATTATGTCCATGTTTATTGCAACCTTGTATTTGTAGTAGTAGTCGTACTAGAAATTTTGATATCAAATGAATAGAGTATAGAGGTTTTTTCCCCTTCTTTCTCGAGAAACAAACGGAACTTTGCAGATTTTGAGGTTTCACGGTAGCCGAAGCTAGAATAGTAGTGGCCCTTTTGGGATGATTCAACAAACTAGCCTATTAACTTGATGTGCTTTCGATTTTTTTATATTTATATTTTATTTACTATTTATTAATTAAAAATTTTAGATATTTATAAATTATTTATCTATTTTTTTTAGCATTCAATAAGTATTTATTATCTAATATTATTCTTTAATCAATAAAAAATAAAATAATTAATATATATATATATATTGTATTAAAAAATATTTAAATATTCTATAAATATATTTATATAATATAAATATATATTTTAAGTTAGGTTTAATCAGATTTAATAATATTTATACCTTATCTATTATCTA
>Ga0307511_10007555_pt1 | contig 10936 bp, 4 predicted proteins | sample 13_EM_MG_FD_200266 | JGI IMG/M metagenome (GOLD analysis project Ga0307511, IMG submission 200266) | Populus trichocarpa ectomycorrhiza microbial communities from riparian zone in the Pacific Northwest, United States - 13_EM | ecosystem: Host-associated > Plants > Roots > Unclassified | place... | reverse complement strand
CTCATGAAGTTGATCGAGTTATATCAAGTCATTCCCCACATGATTTAAAATCTTTTTTCTACTAGAAATTACATTAGTAATTCCTTAATATTTTTATTTATGTTTTTTTAAAATTGATCTGCACCACAACGTAGCGCGAGTCAATGATCTAGTTTTTTCTATTCACTATAGAATGCTACTAGCCCCATGCATGCACTCGAATATGGCTCCGATAAATATTTTTTTATCAACTTAAAAAAAATACAATGATTGTCAATATCTTTTACATCATCTAGTGAAAATGTAATTGTGAAGTGAAAAGATAATAAATGTTTAATAGAATGAGAATCCTATGTGCTAATATGTCAAATATAATATTATTTGTTAAATCATAACAATATCTCAAATAGTTTTTTCTACATTTTAAAAAAAATTAATCCAACCCGCTAATCGATGACTTAATTTGAAAACCTCTCAAACTTATAACTCAGGTCATGCACCTCATTGTATGTAATATATATATATATATATATATATATATATATAAGATTACTTTTTATTTTTCTTATAGCAAACAGAGCCTAGCCTTTGCTAACTCCTTAATGGAGTCGTCATTCCATCACAGGGACAACTTGATGAGTTGGTTGGGACTCGATATGGGTACAATAAAAAAATCATTATCTAGTTTTATAGTAACTAGGAACATTTTATAGACCTTTAAGGTTTGAGGTAAGAGATTGATTATATATAGAAAAGATAACAATCACCCTATATATCTTACCTAAAGTAAATTGTTTTTTTTATATATATAATAAAAGGTACCCATTATGGTACATGCTAAAAGTTTTCCTAAACATGTATACGTGTTTTTCATTTCAAGGTAAATGGCTATAAAGACCTAAGACAATGACTTTGGACTAAGTCTAGCAACAAGACTCAATTCTCACTTCTGGAATATAGGCGTTGAACCCGATAAGATAATGATGATTAATTGAGCTTTGGCCCATCTTTTTTAATTATTCTTGAGATGGGCCCAAAGATCGCTACTCTCACTCAATGTGCTTTTATGGGGTCACGTTAACCCAACCTTATTAGTTCATTTATAACAACGAGGAGAAGTATATCACAAGACCTAAATATTCACAAATTAAAAAAAACAATAGCCAAGTAATATTTCAAGCATATACTGTAAAATGAATATTTATACAATTTATATATATATTTTTTAAAAAACCAACAATAAAGATTCAACTTCTAGAGGACATGACCCTTGTAAGGATCTTATCATCCATGAGTGGGTTATTTGGTAAAAAAACAAAAAAAATATTATTTTTTACATAAAATAACAAAGTCTATCTTGTAGTAACATGTAGTGGACAATATCCTTTTAAGGATCTTATTGCCTTTGGGTTGGTTCTTCGGTAAACAACAATTGATATATATCAAAACAATCATATAAGAAAAGAATCATTAAACATCATTATTCAACACAAGTTACACAACGGCAAAATATAACATCCACTTATAAAAACATTAACAACACATTGCAAATTATTTAAAACAAAATAAATCAATGTGTTTGAGGTTTAAAATTGACCTTTAAAAGCTGCCAAAGTTGTCTTGAAGCTGTTAGAACTGAACCGGGTAGTGGTGGCATGTGTACTCCACATGCTAACATGTATAAGTGAGTTGTGGGGTGGTAGGGCATGGGCTTCACTCATTGATACTGAACATGTATAAGTGAGTTGTGGGGTGGTAAGGCATGGGCTTCACTCATTGATACTGAACATGTAAAAAAAAAACATAGAAACAATATGCTTTGAAGGTTGAGTTTTAGTGTGTGTTGATTGATAAGATTATGAGTTGTTTTATTGGTTGATTCGTGTGGTTTGGGGTTGAAATTTGTGGTTGATTTCGAGTGAAAGAGGTCTAAGTTGATAGTGTTACTTAGAGTTATGAATTTATTAAACCAATAAAAAATAAATAGGTTAAAGTGTTGGAAAACCTGGTGGGTCTACTAGGTCAAAGTTAACTTGAGGAGCGAGGTTGGTTTGGCCTAGTGGTGGTGTTTTTGTTCAGTGTGGTTGGCTGTTGATGATGGCGTGGTACTCGATGAAGTGGATTTTAAAGGTTGATCGACAACAAGCAAGGTTGTCTTCTTGGGTAGAGGTGATAGAGACTAAATCAAAGATGAAAGGTTAGTGGTTAGAAAGATATTGATAATAGCAGTGACGCCTGTTCGATGGTAGTAGGAGATGATGTAAGAGTTTTTTTGTAGGAAAATAAATATTTTTCTTAGTTAATTTTATTTTTCATATTTTTACTTTCTTATTTATTATTATTTTTAGACTTTTATAGTTTTCATATTTGAAGTGAATAACTTTTCTATTTCTATTTTCCTATTAAGTTATAATAGAGTTTTTTTTATTAGTTTTTCTATATAAAGGATTGTGATAGCTTTCGGCAAGGGAGAATTAGTTAATAAAAATTAAATATTTTAGATGTCTTTCTATAATTATGATGTTCTTGATCTTTGAGGGTTTTAACTTGTAACAAATCTCGTTATCCTTCGTTTTCATATACATTAGTTGATATCACGGTCTAACAATTCTTGATGGTTTTGGTTGGAGGTCATAGATGACATATATTATAGATCAATAATTATTGGTGGTTAGTTGTTTTATGTTGTTGAATAATCATGATTGAAAAAGGTTATAGAACAAAGTGTACATGTGTAAGAGAAGATGAGGGGTTCCTCTTCATGAAAAAGATGTCTAAGAACAAGTGTGTTACTTTTATTTGCATTAGTTATTGTTATTGAAAAACTTAGTGGGAGGATTCACGATGAGATGACATGCACAAAAATATTGTGTTGGGGATCCATGATGGGGCGCCTCGCATAAAGGTGTTAGGGATCTTGATGGACGACCCACACAAAAAGGATATTTATGGATGGCTGTTGTTGATCGAGATCTGCACTCGAGACGAGTTCCTTAACTTTGAGAGACTAATGCATGAGTTTGTTTTTAGAAAAATAAATATTTTTCTTAGTTAATTTTATTTTCTTCTATTTTTATTTTTCTATTTTTCAAAAATTAATAGGATGTTTTAATTTTTCTATATTAAAGGTTGTAATGATTTTTGATCGGTAGAGACTTGAATGAATAAAATTTAAATATTTTGGATATCTTCTATGATCATGTTCTTAATTTTTGAGAGTTTTCACTTCTAATAATTAATAAGTAATAACAATAACAATAATAATATCAACACTAACAATATTTATTTAATTTAATGTATTATATAATTGTATAATATTATAATTATAATTGTAATGAATGTAATATTGTAGGAGATTTTGTTAATATTGGCTCTTCCATGAATAACTTATGTAAAGGAACAAAATATCAAATCAATTAAGTATTTTTTAGTATGGTTGTTTTTATAAATACAGTTTAATAAAAATAATTTTTTAAAAAATTATAAATTATAATGTTTTTAAACCAAAATTTTACAATAATCTAATATGAAAATCAGATTTAAACAAAGAAAAACAAACAGATAATTTTTAAAATTATCATCGATCTAAAAACATCTCCAACCGCGACTAAACAAGAAGAAGATGCGCGCACAGACACACCTGTAAAAACAGAAAGATCAACAACAAAAACCCAATTAAGATAAGCTCAAAAGGAATTTAATTTGAGTTTCAAATCTAATTTTCGGAGGCAACCCCATCTCTAAAACTCTCTTCTCGGGGTGTTTAAAGTCTCTCCTTTTTCTTTTTCATTTTTTTTTTGTTTCTATTGTTGTTGTCGTTATTTGTTGGCTAATGTAGGTTACCCTTTTTGTTAAGGTTAAGGTTGAGGTTTTGTTTTCTTTAGTTTGGTATCAGAATACTATTGTGAATCAGTTTCTCATGCAATTCCATTGATTGGAAGAATATAATTCCCTTTTATCCCTAGAAAAAAGGGTCAATTAACAGGTTATCATTGCATTTGCGATTTCAGGGTATTTGATATTTTCTTTAAAATTTTTAAACTGGGTTTTGTTTTTAGCTGTAGTTTGGTGGGGTAAGTTTTAGACCCTGATTTTGAGGAAACAAAGAGTTTGTTTCTTTTTCTTTGTGTGCGTGTGTGGGGTTTTTGATTTGTCTTTGCATAAAAGATAAGAGGAAAGAGAGGAGAAGTGGAGTTTTGGGTATTACAAATCAGGAGTAGTCGGTTTTGGTTACTGAGAGAGAATGAGTTTTGTAGGAGAAAAGGAGACATGAAAAGTGGGATTATTGTGGGTCTAGAGGTACAATGAATGGAGGGTCATTAGGTCAAAGGGGGAGCTATGGATCGTTGTTGTGTGATGGAAAATCATCAAATAATGCACGAAAACCATCTTCGAAAATGCTGCCAGTTAGTTCAAGGGAGAAGGAACGGGTTCTCCTGGGTATTACCCGGTGTTTGGGACGTAGAAGATTTGCAATGTTGCTCTTGGTTTCACTTGCTCTCCTAGTTTTCATCTGGGGTTCCTTTACAGTCACTAAAGGTATGGTTCCAAACATGTCTCTTTTTCCTATATAGTAAAATGTTTTAGTGATTTAGGTAATTGTTTGTTCAAGCTGTAAGTATGTTTTGGTACTGATTCTATTAAGTTAATCACAAGAGGATGAAATATTTATAATTACAAGGGAATGACGGAGTAATTAGGCACCTATTTATTAGTTCCAGTTGTCTATACTGTACTCACTAGAAAAGATAAATTGTAGTAGTTCTTAATTGGAATGTTTAACTTTATGAGCATCTTTTGATTCTTCCTGTTGTTTGAATTGGAATGTTTATTCATTGTTCATGGCTTGAGAGCAGCTGTGCCATGCAGAAAAGAAAGGGAAAAAAAAGAAAGAAACAAGAAATAAAGAGGAGGTACTGCACGAATTCTGTTCCCCATATAGGTGCAGCCTTAAGTGAGTAATGACCTTGTTGCTATTAGTTCTCATTCTATGCTAAACCATTGATAGGAAAGCTGACAGCCAAATAATATCTCTTCTTCTTCTTGTTTTTTTTGTCTCTATTTTCAATCTTGAGAGGAAAGCATACAAAGACAAAGTCATCGTCTTGATGTAAAAACAGGAGATAATCAATTGACTATAAACATTGATCAGATTGAAAGATTCTGTTATTTAGTTATTTTCTGCATCTGAGCAATGATGTCAAAGTCCTGAAACACTTGGGATTTTTACTGCTATTTGTTTTTAGATTTGGTTGAGGCAATAACTGATGTTTTGTGTGCACCAGAAACCACAAGTCCAACTGTTAGACCAACGGGTAGTCTACATTTTGACAACATCGCTATAGTAAGCCATCATTCCACTGTTTGTCATTATAGAGTTAATAGTACATTGGGCCATCCATGCGACAAGTTTTCTCTCCCTCCTCCCCCTCCTTCTGGTGGACGACGGATTGGACCACGCCGTAAGTTTTAAGTTATTTTGGTTGAAGTGTTCCTTATTTTCTGGTTTTGAGTTATTTTAGTTGAAGTGTTCTTTATTTTCTTGTTTTTATCATCATCCTGTCATTGATATATTGAACTGGACCATAAATTTGAATTGCTTCTGATCTTTATTTTCTTGTTTTTACCATCATCCTGTCATTGATATATTGAACTGGACCATAAATTTGAATTGCTTCTGATCTGTGCACGCATTTGGAAGTAAAAAATGACTTCGATCCTGAATCTACTAAATTCTGGTATATAATTTTTCTTGCACCAAGAATGTGCCCATCACATTCTGTAACAGGAAAAAATGGCATGTTTTTGAATTTAATGTTGTTACCTTGCTCATTATTGTTTGCTGTTCGCTGCAGAGGACATACTAGTATGTTCAATTTCAAATTGATATAAAATAACCCTTAATATCTCTTATAAATTATACAGAAATCTGTACTTTTAGTTGAATCGAAAAATGCTCACATCTAATATATTTCCTGTTGCTGTGGTATTTATTTTGTTGTTGCTTGTTTGTTATGCAGCGTGTCCAGTATGTTACATTTCTGCTGAGCAAGCTAGAGCTAGCATGCCATGCTCCTCATCCGCATCACCAGTACTGCACAACTTGACATATGTTGTTGATGAAAACCCAGTAAAAACTGAATCACATGGAGGTTCGGACTTTGGTGGATATCCTTCTCTAAAGCAGAGGAATGATTCTTTTGATATACGTGAATCAATGACAGTTCACTGTGGGTAGGAGTCCTTCTCACTTGCCATCTTTCTGTAAAATCATAAGCATTGAAGACATTGTCTTGAATGAATCTCATGATCTCTGTCCTCCTATATTCTATGATGTCTTGTAACAAATATGAATCATTTATTTCATATCAACACATTTAATTTTTCTGCTGGCTGTTTTCTGCTATCAGATTTGTTAAAGGAAATAGACCTGGTTTCCAGACTGGATTTGATATTGATGAAGCTGACCTGATGAAACTGGAAGATTCCCATGAGGTCATTGTTGCGTCAGCCATATTTGGTACTGTTGTGCACTAGACATTCTGCAAAGGTTTCTTGTTTTATGCATATTTTCTACTTTCCTCATCATTGCACTTTCCCAGGGAACTATGACATAATACAACAGCCACAGAACATTAGTGAAGCAGCTAGGAAAAATGTTCCTTTCTATATGTTTATTGATAAAGAGACAGAAATGTATTTGAAGAATTCTAGCGCCCTAGATAGCAATATGAGGATTGGACTGTGGAGGATTATTGTTGTCCGTAACATTCCTTACACTGATGCAAGACGTAATGGAAAGGTTTGTTTGCATTTGTTTGGTTGTTTTGCCTGCTTCTTTCAAATTTGTTTTTCATTTACCTAGGCTTCAAACCTCGGTTGGATTGCATCACACTCTCTCCTTAATTTTTTTCTTCCTCTTGTTCTGCTGCTTCTTGTTAACTCATTTATGAAGCTATCAATTTTTTAACAAATTTCTGCTTTTCTCTTGGTGAGTGCAAGAAATTTCAATTTTGGTGCTAATCCTAATGGCTGAGTTTCTTGAATAAATTTCTGTTAATAAATTAATTTTATAGATTTTCCATTTTCTTTCTTTTTCTTTTTTATTGGGGGCTTTGATATTCTATAGTACCTTGTCCTTCAAGTCATTTTCTTTTCGATTTGCTGAAAACATAAAATATTTTCTGCAATTAATGATGGATTCCGTTATTGTGTTACGTCTATGGACAGGTTCCAAAACTTTTATTGCATAGGCTCTTGCCTAATGTTAGGTATTCCATATGGATTGATGGAAAGCTCCAGCTTGTCGTGGATCCATATCAAGTTCTTGAGAGGTATATATTGCTTATGCTTAAATTAAGTGGTCACCGAAGGAAGTCATTCAGATATGTAAATGGCTTGTGAATTCAGTGCTTTTATATATATATATAATTTTTCTGGTATCTTTGAATTGAGATTTATGGAAACTCCTTTTCTTTCTTCTTGTTACCTGAGTCATGGTACAAAGTTCTGGTTCCAACATGTGCATCACTGCAAAAGTTTTGAACCACCATAAGTTTCCTTGTCTCATCATGAGGCAACTTATGTGTTTCTTTCTAATTCTGCAAAATGTATGACAAATATAATTACAAATGGGCATTTTTTTTTATCATCTGACTTGGCAATGCTAACAATTGAACTTAGGTGAAGAAAAGACTTTGTTTTGTGCTTTACCATGTAAGGTATACAAATAAAAGGAGCCTATTTTACGATGTTAACAAAGATCCTCATTTTTCGAACTCCAGCTTGTCCATAAATACTGTAAGCTGTTTTTAAATCCATGTAATTTACTAGTAGATTTGGTTTTTGTTGAGCTGGCAAATCTATTGAAAGGTAGTCCTACTGATAAATCTCGCTGTGGATTCGACCTGATTCCAAGCAGCCAAAACAGTTTCTTTTTACATGCTTTGATTGAAATATAGATGAACAATAACAGTATACTTACTGTGTTTTTATCTCATCAAATAGATCAAATCACAAGGAAATGTTTTCTTTCTGTTGGTTTACAGTGGTTCATGTTTTGGCAATGTGTTCTTTTATTTTTGTTGAGTCATGTTAAGGCAGTTTTTTTGGTGTAAGCATTTATCGCATAGATCTTCATGTATATTGCAGTTCTGGCCTCTAGAAGCAGGAAAATAGGTAGATTTGATTTTAGTATAATTGCACAATCTATATATGTTTTAATTATACCTGAGCTATCCTTTGGTACAGATTCTTGTGGCAGCAAAATGCCAGTTTTGCAATCTCAAGACACTATCGCCGATTTGATGTGTTTGAAGAGGCTGAAGCTAACAAAGCTGCAGGAAAGTATGGCAATTCTTCCATTGATTACCAGATTGAATTTTATAAAAAGGAGGGTTTATCGCCATATTCCAAGGCTAAGCTTCCAATAACCAGTGGTATGTGTATAATCCCCTGTGTGTGTATGCGTGCGCTTGATGTTCTTGAAGATTTGTATTTCTAATGTTTTCTGTTCAACTACTGACCTTTTGCAGATGTTCCTGAAGGTTGTGTTATCATAAGGGAACATATTCCCATCACAAATCTGTTTACCTGCCTGTGGTTCAATGAAGTTGATCGGTTTACTGCCAGGGATCAGTTAAGCTTTTCCACAGTGAGGGATAAAATGATGGCTAAAGTTGATTGGAGCATCAATATGTTTCTGGATTGTGAGAGGCGTAATTTTGTGATTCAGGTACATGTTTATGTTTTGTCTTTCTATTGTTAGAGGAGATGAAACGAGTGCATCTAAAACTAAACTATTTGTTATCTACCGGTCTGCTCTAAATGAACTGTGTAAGTGAACTTTTCCTATAATTTTTTTCAAAAAATTGAATGCTTTTTAATTGTATTATCATATTAATTTATGTTTTTTTTTTTCGGTGTATGAGAATCTGTTATTGGTCTGCTCTATGTTGCCTGTTTGTCTTGTTTATTTTTTCTCAAGATAGATGAATGTCATTCCCTTATTTTTGCTTCCCTGTTGCCCAAACAGCTAGGAGCTGGGTGCACCATTGAGGTGTGATTTTCTTACAACTAAATGGATCCTCTGACAACAGTGTATTGGACTAAGCTGTCTAGCTACTATTTTACAGTGCAAGAAACTGACCTCTATGGGTGCCTTTGATCCTTTTTCTATTTTCTGATCCCGGCCAAGTGTTTTTGGGCATTTAATGCAATACTCGATTCATTTAATCATGTTCTCCATACAAGTAGCATTTGAGGCTAAAATCCATCCTGGGAGTGCAGTTAGTGAAGGAGAATGGTGCTCTGGCCAAATGATGCTAAAAGCAGGAACTATCTCATTAAATCTTGATGTGCAGGACGCCTATCAAAGAAAAAAAATCTTTGACATGGATAATGAACTTCGATTTAAAAATTAAGTTATGCCTTACTATGCTAAATCTTACCATGCTAAATCTTACCTTTTAGTTTCTTGTAAGAAAATGCGACTGTTTTAAGGTTATTTTTGTGCTCGGCACTTCATTGTTCTTTTGATTTGCAGGCTTACCACAAAGATCTATTGGACCAAATGCCACCCCCGGTTGCTCCTGCTATTCGACATCCCCCACCTTTGCATCGTGATAGTTCATCCGGGAGGAGCTCAGGTAAAAATTCTAGGCGTGGAAGAGATAGGAGATCTGGTTCAAGGCAACACCGCAAGGCTGCTGCGGGTATTAGGGAGAAACAAGCCTTTTTGTAGGAGAGGTATACTTAGGTTTTCCCCCATCATACAGCAAGGGATGATGGATTTGGTTAGAAATATTTAGAATGGCCCCAGAACGAAGCAACTCAAATTTTGTTTGGAAATTGTTGATGTCTCATATTCTTTCATTGCTGTAAATACTTGATATCAAATAAGCTCCTTGGAAGCTGCAATCATTTAATGTCATCTAGATTTTCATTGCCTGGCTCACGAATCCATCACTTGTGTATCCTGAGAAACTCTGCCTTCGAATTCTCCTTCATATTAGATGCAAGGCTTTGTGCTTTGTCCATTAAAAGCAACGGAAGATTTCCTTTTTCTCCTCTACACCTCCACGAATGCAGTGCCACCTTGAGTAGGGGCGATAATTCTTTGCCCCCTGGCTTGCTCTTCTTCGCTAAGATGTTAAGAAGCACTTCTTTGTCTCATACATGTTGAATCTCATATTTCTCCATCAGATTATCACATGAAGGTATTACAGGAACTGTGAACGGAAGAAGGATAGATTTTACTTCAACCTTCAACCCTACGGATAGTTTTTTTCAAAAGTGAGGGTACCTTCCTATGCCATCGCTTGTTTTTACACACCCACTCTTTGGCACGTGTCTCGGAAGCCCTATCAGCAAGATATCAGTTCCGGTCCTTCCGGAGCTTTTCTTTCATGCCAAAGCAAATTAGAAGATGTAATGCGTTTGAAAATATTTTTTTTAAAATTTGATTTATTTTTTATTTCAAATTAAATTTTTATATGTTTTTATATTAAAAATAATTTTTTAAAAATAAAAAAATATTATTTTAATATATTAAAGATTGAGGTAGGGGTTTATGTCTATTTTTCTTGTTTGAAACATATTCATCCAAGATTTATTTTCATGTTATTGTTTATGGCGGAGATTTAGTTTCGTTTGTTTGATGGAAAGCATTTCATATTAAAAATATAAATTCTTAAAAGAATAAATTATTTTATGATATTTTTTTGTATTGTCATGTAAAATGAGTTGTCCAATATTTGATTTATTAATATTATTTTCAGTTTATTAAAAGAATGAGAATCAAATCAACAGATTAAAAATGTTAAAAAATAATAAAATTTAAAAAAATCTAATTTCATAAATTATTTCAAATAAAATAAATAATAATTAAAATAATGAAAACCATATTTAACAAATAAAAAAGTTGAAAGGTAATGAAATTAAAAACAATTATAATTTT
>Ga0307511_10007553_pt1 | contig 10937 bp, 12 predicted proteins | sample 13_EM_MG_FD_200266 | JGI IMG/M metagenome (GOLD analysis project Ga0307511, IMG submission 200266) | Populus trichocarpa ectomycorrhiza microbial communities from riparian zone in the Pacific Northwest, United States - 13_EM | ecosystem: Host-associated > Plants > Roots > Unclassified | place... | reverse complement strand
TGGTCAAAAATCCAACTGCAGGGAGGGTGGCCTTGATATCAGTCTCTTCAAGCTACTTTCGGATACTCATCCAAAAGCTGTGGTCAGCCTTGAGCACCAGTATCGTATGTGCGAGGAGATTATGTCACTTTCAAACAGATTGATCTACGATGGGAGATTAAAGTGTGGCAACGAAGAAGTTGCAGCGAGAACCCTTCAACTCCCGGATCCTAATGGACTCGAGAAGCTTCATAAAAGGACAGACTTTGAACCAGCTAAGGATGCTTGCAACGGTGAAAATTGTTGGATCAAGCATTTACTTGATGAGAAGTATTAGGCCTTGAAACCAACTTTTGCCCAATCGCTACTGACTGTTTTGCTCAGAGTTAAAGTTTCGTTTGTGAACACGGATAATGTGCCAGCTGCGGAAGTGAAGAAGAGCGACCGAATCGACAATCCAGTTGAGGCACAGCTTGCATTTCAGGTATGATGAGCCTTGCAATATTGTGACCACGAGAGTCAAGCTGATTAGTGCCATGTAGCTCGCCGAAAGCCTGATTGAGTCTGGGGTTGAGCCAACATCCATAGGGGTTATTTCAGTGTACCGCTCACAAGTGAAAGCAATTCAGTATCTCCTCCGGGGTCGGCCGGGGGTCGAAATGCATACAACAGATAAGTTTCAAGGGCGAGATAAAGAATGCATCATAATCTCTCTAGTGCGCTCCAATGCGGAAGGGAATATTGGGGATCTTCTGAAGGACTGGAGAAGGATAAATGTTGCCTTCACACGAGCGCGATCAAAGCTTATCATTCTTGGATCAAAGTCGACTTTATCGAGCAATGAACTACTTAAGAAGTTCGTTGACCTCATGTATGAGAGTCAGTGGGTCTACGACTTTCCAGAAAATGCTCATCTGTCACACTCAGTAACCTCCAGTCAAGAATTACTGAGTCCAATGAAACGCGCTAGAGTGGAGGATGGCGAGAACAGCCCTAGGCGTAGTAAGGCACGAAAGACTACAAAAACTGGCATCATGAAAGGGAGAGTTTTGTTTGCCAAAAGGCCGGTTTTGAGGGACATTGCGAATGCTATTGGAAATTTTGAATAAGCAGCTGCTTTGGTGTATACTTTCTTCTTATACCTGGGTTTGGAGAACAGGATTTGCATCTATCCTACTTTCTCCCAAAAAATTGGTGTATTAGTTTTGAGGTAAATAGAATTCTGGTCATTAGTAGGAAAATATATGTTTTTGATGCCTGATTATATTTGAGGTTTGGTAACCATTCACGTGTAGAGGACTCAACTCTTGGCACAAGAGCTACAAAACCTAAAGCTTTCATCGCGGTCGTGAAGCACCCATAGAGATACAATTCTCTCTATCCAAAAAAACAGCCATGGATTTCCAAAACAGAGTGGTAAGTGGCTGGTACTTTATCGCACCAATTTCAGTTTGACTATATGAAGATCACTAAATCGTTATGCGCAGGGTAACAAATTTGGTGGTGGAGGTGTTGCCAGTCACTCGATCACAAATGCCGACCGAAGAGAACGACTAAGGAAGCTGGCCCTGGAGACAATAGATTTGGAGAAGGACCCTTATTTGTAAGATCCTTCTGTCTCTTATGTACTCAGATATCGTAAGTTACTGATGTTGATGAACCTACTAGCTTCAAGAATCACGTTGGTTCCTTCGAATGCCGCCTCTGTCTTACCGTCCACCAAAACGATGGCTCGTACCTCGCCCATACCCAAGGCCGAAAGCATCAGACGAACCTTGCTCGTCGTGCTGCCCGTGAAGCCAAAGAAGGCAAGAACCTTGACGCTGTCACTGGCCTCCCAGTAGGTATGATAGGCCAGCAAGTGGCTGTACGCAAGAACCTGATCAAGATTGGTCGCCCGGGATACAAGATCACCAAACTGCGGGACCCCGTTACACGTCAATTAGGGCTGCTTTTCCAGCTGCAGTACCCGGAGATTGGGACAGAGATACATCCGAGGTATAGATTCATGAGTGCGTTTGAACAGAGAGTGGAACAGCCCCCTGATCGAGCATTTCAGTATCTCTTGATTGCTGCGGAGCCATATGAGACTTGTGCGTTCAAGTTGCAGGCGAAGGAGGTTGATAAAAGCCCGGGGAAATTCTGGACACATTATGATCCAGATACGAAGGAGTACTTTCTACAGCTGTTCTTTAAGACTGAGAGAGAAGAAAGATGTGAGTTGCGGTTTGCCACATGTTTTGGAATGATACTAATCTTATCTCTCTTAGATGCCGGTGTCCCTGGTTTGGCTCCCTCTGGCCCTAGGAAGTAAGGGAATGCCATATAGGATTGATGGAGGAGTTTGTGAAGATCGGCGGCATATGCGGCGCATGCTTATATTGCACCTCTGTACGATAGTTAACGAATATACTTAGTAATTGCAAAGAACCACTACAATCTTTGGCGGTAGAAGATCAGCATGTTGACGCAGAACTCAACAAATAAATGCATTTCTTAGTGTAGGTGCATAAACAATAACATGTGTTCATAGCTTCCACTACGGCTTCCCTCTTCTCACAAACTTGAAGTCGCGCTTCTATACATAATTAATTAAGCACATCATGCTAGTGATATGAAGTCTGCCACGAGAGCTGGCTCGAGATTTCTTGAATATAATTTCAGACAATCTGCTTAGCGTTAATTACAATAAACTTCACAGCTCCTGCCGCTGAGGTATCGTCAAATTCTCTAGTACTCCCATGCCATATCAGCAGTGTCAACCTCGGGGCACATTATAACACTCTAGGTTCACCAAGGGAAAGATACTATATGGTGCATGGGATCCCATTTCCCATCCAACAAAGTATTTGAAAGAGTCAAAATCTGACTGGAGACAAGTGTGTACAAAGCAGTACTAAATCGCGACACCAAGGTGAGAAGAAATTATCCCCTTAAAGGAACTTTTATTCAAGGTGCAGCTGTAAGGCTCTCCCTGCAGCCCCATGGTATAAAGCCGATAACTATGGAATTGCAGCAATGCTCTGGGCCCTCCTTGACATCTCTGCAGTTGAGGGGAATGATTAACTAAAACATTCTCTAAAGCCCTAGGATGAGAACTGATATTCCCCACCTGCAGAGAAAAGCCTGTACCTACTAACCATGCACGAAGGCCTGAGTTGTGTCACCCGTTTGTGTCCGCAGTTGATTTTTCCGAATTGAAGGCTCCAGGCACCATGGTTCGCAGCGCACTTGCTTCCCGTCCCTGCATTTGTCTCAGCAGCTAACCATCTGCCGATTGGAGTTTATTTCCATGTCTACATAAAAGCTAATAGTAAACCAGCATGGGTCCACTGGCCAGAGGGAGACAAGATAGTCTGTGAAGATTATAATGACGTCTCAATCGAGGAGTGGCATAAGAAGAATAGAGAATATATAGGGTGATGAGATGAGTTGCGGGATGTCGTTGTAATAGTTGAAAAAAATTAAGGATGCTATGCCAGTTGCTGTGACGCGTCATATGTCATATTACTCAGAGATTACCAAGTCCCCTGTGGTACCGTATAGATTTGGAAGCTGTCTCAGATCTCCTGCCTCCCCTCCACCTCAAATACCTCGCCCCTGCGTTCGCCTCGAGTAGGGATCAACACATCATGGCGAGCGTTTCATCGCAATCGACTTTGAAGGAGGCGGCCGTTCTTGATTACGACAATGATTCGGACTCCGACAGTGAAGGATCCTTGAACGGTTTCATACGAGTCAGTGTCCCTAGCGGTGCTGCGGGTGACAGCAGAGAGCTCGACACTGGCAATGACGAAGGCGCTGAGGATGATGGGGAGGAGGAGGGTGAATCGGACTCGGACTCGGACGCGTGGGAATCGGAATCATTCATTGAGGATACTCTCCACAGTCTTGGAAACACTACCCAGTTTGAAGCTCGTAAGTCAAACTAGGCAACTTCAAACCTGTGGCAGATGCTTATGAAAGACTGATCCACAGACGAGGACGCATGTACATTAGAAGAAGCACAACAGTTTCAGAGGCGCCTTCGGGAGGTTGGCGTGGCTGATTTCCTCCGGGAAACAGTCCTTTCAAAAACAATTACTGCAAGGAAGCTCATAACAGCGTTTGGGATAAGACCGGTAATAGAACTTTTTCAAATTGCGTTTCTTCAGGGAGAACACGAGTTTATTGCTTTACTTGGTGAAAGAATAGCTTATAATGTTTCCATTGCGCCTTAAATAGCCCTCGTTTCTCGATGAAGCACGAGATGATACATTCCTACCTCTATTACAAGCCGCCATGGCGAGGGAATTGACCAAGCGCAGAAAAATACCCGGAATCAATACTTTACAAGATGTGGTCAGGCTGTTGAAGAACTCGAAAAACATCATTGTGCTTACCGGAGCGGGAGTACGTGGATACCCCACCATGTTAGCAGGGGGCTCCTGACACTGAAATGAGGATTAGATATCGACGAGCCTTGGAATTCCAGACTTTCGGTCAAAAGACAATGGGCTCTACGCTCGCCTAGCTGGGCTAGGCTTGAGTGACCCTCAGGAGGTCTTTGACATTGATGTCTTCCAGGAAGACCCCACGTTCGTGACCTTTGAACCAACAATTGGTGCCTTGGGCTGAGGGAGAGCTAATTGACTCTGTAGGATATTCTACTCAATTGCCAAAGATATCCTCCCATCGACAGACAAGTTCTCACCCACACACGCGTTCATCGAGCTCCTCCAGTCGAAAAACAAGCTTCTGACACAATACACCCAGAACATCGACAACCTCGAGACCCGTGCAGGCATAAAACCAGAAAAGCTTATTCAATGCCATGGGTCATTTGCGACTGCCTCATGTGTCAAGTGCAAGTACAAGGTCCCTGGGGAAACCATCTTCCCGGATCTTCGCGCGGGAAGAGTAGCGAAATGCGATATGTGTCTGAGGAAGGCAACGGAGGCGGCAAAGGTGGGTCGAAAGCGGAAAAGAATTGGGGGGCAGAAAAGTGGAAGGGAGTCCACGGGCTCAACTGGTGGCGGCGGCCGAAAGCAGAAGTATAGTGAGGATTCGTCGGCTGATGAGGATGAAACTATGTTTCAGGAAGCGGGGGTCATGAAGGTTCGTACAAACCATAGGAACTAGGGGGGCGGTGGCTATGGTGGGCTGGCTATTGACAACTACTCAGCCCGATATTACGTTCTTTGGAGAGCAACTCCCTGCGTCATTCCACGATAGATTAATCGATCACGACCGCGAAAAGTGCGATCTATTAATATGTATTGGGACGAGCCTTAAGGTGGCCCCAGTCTCTGAAATAATTGGGTTCCTACCCCCGAGTGTTCCCCAGATATATATCTCCAAGACTGTAAGTTTTTATTTTTTTTAGAGCCCCCTTTGCCATGTCTGTAGGCTAATCTAAGCACACCAGCCCGTCACTCATGTCGAATTTGATGTGGAGTTCCTTGGCTCGTGCGACGACGTGGTCGTTGAATTATGTCGATTAATGAACTGGGAGCTTAAACATGAAATGATACCAAAGAGCCTCAAGATAAATGCTGAACTGGCTGAAGACATGCAGTCGCGGTATATAATTTCAAGGAAGGAGTAGCATAATGGTTGCTCATGAAGTAATATGGAGGGAGGGCCTGGGGAGAGCTATTGTTTAGTTAGTCTGGGTGTAAGGAGTAACGGCTTGTCATCATCATCTATCACCATCATGTTCACTATCACCCACCTCCCCTTATGCTTCTTGCCTCCTCTTTAATCAATCCCGGCCCTCTTCTTTATCCTCTATTGCTTTTGCTTGTATGGGTGTGGTGCGGTCATGTGCTGTTTTTCGATTTTTTAAATTCTAAATTCTTCTTGCCTTGTCATGAGCTGGCGATGTATGTATGTATGTTTTTATATTATTTCCTACCCCTTGCTTTTTACGTTATACATAGCTTCCATTTATTCAAATTTTTTTCTTTTCTGGCTTCCCTCTGCTTCTTAACATTCATGGATTGGATCCCTTGGGCGTGTTTTTTTTTTAAATGTCTCTTTTTTTTTCCCTTTTTGGTAGCTAGATCTCTTTGGTGCAGTATATGTTTCTTTGCAGAATTTTTTTTGGGAGCTTCGCTATACAGTTCCTAGATATAAACCTACTGTATTGCTTAGTACTTGTTGTCTTTCTTGATTTGAAAGTCTTTTTTTTTTCCCTCGGGTCTGACTCTATTACATAGATGAGATGGGAACCCCCCTCTGTCTGACCAGCTGTCCATCAGCGAAAAGTGACAACAGAGCCCCCTTCCGACACGTGAGATTTGAAGTACCGGTGCCACGCCACTGAATCCCACCAGGATGTTCGCATAGACCTCCGACAAAGTAAAGAAAGGCTTGGCCTTGTTGTAGCGTATAAATACACCCACAGCAGAAAATCTTTCACGGTTTTAAACTTAAACCTCTACAACAAGCGAAACTGTCCCTATCTACAGAGTACTCACGATACAAGCATACCTTCCGCACAGTAAATAAGCATACTTTGGATAACAAGAATATTCTTTTTTTTGGCTTAGTCGCCATACATATGCTTATAGCTAGAGAAGCGCTAAACCACAAATAGGTGCTTATCGATAAGAAACTACCCCACAACATGAATATGTAACATTATTATAGATTAGGTCCCGCACCCCTGTACGCTAGCTATCTTTTTACCCATGTAGTGCATTAGTACGCCGGTAAGTACGGAGGTGCAAACGAAAAGGTTTTGAACATCTCTTTGTCCTATCTATCCTTACATAATCATCAGCGTGCAACAACATACAGTGCAGATAACATGCTATGGGGCAGGCCATCCAAGCATCTTCCGATGATGACGATGACAAGACACTCTTATATCGAGCTCCAATCACATACGAGAAGAAGAACTGGGTATTAGCGAATGATGGGTGGGGGATACCGAGTGCCTAGAATATCTCGGGTTCTCAAGAGGTGAGATCGCAGTGCTTATTAGGCATTTGTGGCTTGCGAAATGGATGGATTTGCCAGTTAAAACAGTTGGGCGATATGTCAGGTGTGCAGAGCAGGCACTATATACTGCTGGCATTTCCAGGGCGGCTAAAAGATATGATGCATGTGTTTGGGGGTATCTCAAAGTCAAATCTCAAAGTATTGTGATTGATTTGGCTGGGGCGTAGCCTGCATATGCGAAAAAAATGAGTTGCCGTTTGGTTATGGACAGTGGGTGATTTCTTAGCCATATGCAGAATGGCCACACCTAGCCTGCATTCATCCTACCCTCTCTTATGCATCACGGGCACTTTCTGAATGGCACTGTATGTTCCGGCCCAGTCATCAACGGGAACTTTTGATGGTTCAGTAGCACTAATTGGACTAGACCGGGCGAGTGAAGCTAGACAAGGTCAATGGAGGTTAACGAACAACTCCACTCAGTGGGGCGAGATCAGGGCACACAATTAACAGGTAACCGACGAATATCATAAAGTGAGAAAACAAGCAAAGATATAAACACCGACAAGTTTCCCAGCAGTGAAGTTCAATGCCTACGCAGCAGATTCTCCAGCGCTGAAGAAGTTCAATACCTACGTACACAAGCAACTCTGCTGCAACAAATCAGACGGAGTGGATGTGGATGGAGGTGAGGGAGCGACTCTGACAGCAGAACATCTAGCGGAGGATAGCCAGGATGGTGATAGCGAGGTGGAATAGATATATGTGTCGTGATGCATTTTTTTTTTGTTTTTTGGGCGGGATATGACTGGTGGTGTATATTTAGTTAGCTGATAGAAATGAACTTTACTCCGTAATTTTTAGTCAATTGTTAGGGTCAGTCATCAAGAGACCAGTCTAATGAGCACTAGACCGGGCTTTGGTGACTAGGCCGGAACATATACATCCACCTGAAATATTTCTACAATAACTAGCGAGGACGAAAATACGAACAACCAACCTGACACAGGTAGCGAAGTATATAACGGTAAGTGGAGTTGCCCGACGCAAGTGAAGCATTTATTAATCGGTTGGTTTTAGAAAATGGGAGACGAAAACACGAAGAAAAGAAAGTTCGCATGGGAAGCCTCATATTCCACCATGACGATAAGCGAAACAGAGGAGCGCATTGGCATTACGATGGAAGATCTCGCATCCAACATAATTCCAATTGCAGAAATGATGCAGCAGGCAGGATATACCGTTGGTGAAGAAGACTCAGAAGCGATCAAAGCGACCAAGGAGGAGGTCTACAAGCAGATAGCGCTATATCTTAGGATCGAGGGATTTCCAATAGAGTCAACTCCAGGCTTCAAAGAACCCAACATCAACGATTTAGTTCTGTTCATTATCGCTCCTATACTCGATGACTTCAAATCCAGGACAGGTCGCAGTAAACTAAGGCTCTTCAGGGAAAAACAAATCGTCACCGAGGACTCAGGGACGGGGGGCGACGAAGTGTTTGTCGTCGTTGATCGCATTCCAGTCACCGATGGAAAGCCTCTCGAAGCAAAGTATATATTTATAGTCGAAGCAAAAAAAACATCATTCGGTGCAGCAATGAAGCAGTGCCTATTGTCGATGAAGGATATGGGTGACAGTAATCATGGAGGTGGTATTGTCTATGGTTTTGTTACTACAGGGGAAAGCTGGAGAATGTTAAGTTATGACGGTGCGTCATTCCAAGTGACAGAGAAGATGGACGCAGTTTTTGAGACAATGGGCAAATTTAAGGAGAGATGGTTTAGAGATTATTCATTGGTGGTGAATTGCATTGACATGGCGTTAAGCAATGGAGGTATAGCGAAGAAGGATGCGGTTGTCGGAGGATAGGAGTTTTTTGTTGGTTTCTTATTGTTTATCGGAAGGAATAATCGTTGTTGAAGTGATTTTATTATTGAATATGGGGGGCGTACCGGTAGCCTGTATGTGGAAAGTTGTATCTATTTTATTTGTTTCGCGAAAGCGAATATTAGAGAGGTTTTGGGACCTTGCAGTAACCCCGCGAGCTAATGCACCTGCTGGGTTCATGCTACAGGGATTAAAAGATATCCCATTGAAATTGTGCACAGCAGCTTACATAATTCCGACCCGGGTCGGGAATTACTAAGCCTTAGCTGACCATAACATCATCGGCGCACTCTTGCAAAACCTGACTACAGTCCTTACAAAGGCTCGCTCTATATAGTAGCGCTCGCCTGCATTTATCCTGTAGATAACCAGTACATCATACAATACTACTTCTCATCTGCATACTATCTTATTGGGTGGAGTGAATCTCCTCATCGACCTCATTTATTCACCGCTGTGCTGTTCTCCACGCATACCTGTCTAACAATTGTTGTCTATGATCCATCTCTGAGGACTCTTGGCATTATAGCCCACAGCAAACATCTTAAGAAGGTTATAGACTGTCGTGGCATCCAAACCACCACGATTCTAACCAAACAAAGCAATAATCATTTCAAAGCTCATATCTCAAAGAAAATAAATACAATCATCACAATGTTTCACAACCATATTCTTCCTAACAATCCTCTTCTTCCTAACAACATGCGACTTGACTTCCGTGATACGCCAAGACATGCATCATGCCATCAGCATTAACCTCCACATGCTAGTAAACATGTAGTCTGGTTGCGCTGCTGTGGTAGTACTGTAGTTATATCGCCGCACGTTGGTGATTACTAAAGCCGAGATTGTCCATAGAGAGATATGAAAATTCCAGAACAGTAAGGGGTTTATGATTTTCCCCCCTCTAACCTACTGTCTGTCCAGCGAAAAGTGACAAAGTAGCCCCCCTTCCTTCACGTAAAATCCAGGTGAGATTGAAGTACCGGTGCCACTGTTCTGCCCTTATGAGATATTGGGCCAATATCTCACCCAAAGCGGCGACAACGCTAATGAAAGGCTTGGCGTATAAATACACCACGAATCACGAGTTTGCCTAGTATACTGTACGCTCACACTGATTCGCAAAGTATGCAAGTACAAAAGTTAGTAGTTATTGCTATAACACCGAGAGTTTACCTAGCTAGACTCTCTGCAGTGCTGGGAAAATGGGATTTCCCGCGTGCAACGACGAGCCATGGTCATGATGGCATGACGACTGATATTGAAAGAAAAAAAAGGCATCGTTAAAATGACGCCGAGAACATGACTAGGCTGTTGGGAGGGTTATGGGCTTAGGTATGTGAGGGAGATAGGTGGAGCGTTACCGCCAAGAACCCTGGTTCTTCCACATCCCCCCTAACGCAAAACCCATTGACAAAGGACTTGAAGGTAACAGCAAGGAGATAGCAACGTCCGTAACGTCCATGACGGCGCCTGTAACAATGCCTGTAACAATGAATCAATACATAATGTGCATGGTTGTTATATACAGCTTGGGAGTTGTCTGGACCTGTTATAAACTCGGATTTAGAGACTGCATATTAAGCTTAAACTCCATCCCAAAACTCGCCTTAAAATTCAGATAAGTACAATTTTATACAGCAATCTACAATGAGCTATTTTGGCTGTGATTTTGCGCTTTCACCAAGACTTTTGCTTAGAGATTGTAAGTACATATGTAGTACAACTCATGGCTTAGTTAGTTACCCTCAAATTTTTATTACCCTCAAACCCTCAAGCCCCACCACCGAGGGAGAGCATATTAGATGGGGTTTTTTTTTATACTTTATTCCATTTTCTTTTTTTCTTTTATTTATTTCAAAGCAAATTTTTTTATTCAATTGCCTGCCCGCCCGCCCCACGAAAAATGTCTTCTACATAACTTCATTAAAGAGTAAAAAAAAGTTTAAAAAAAAGCCATCTCCATACCTAAGTTATGCATTCCCTCCATCCCTACATCCCTACGTGCCAACCCATTCACCTCACTACACATCACACTCACGAACCCGCCCTATGTAGGCCTGTTATTGTATCTGGTGATGTATATCCTTTCCCTTTCTTTCCCACCCCCCCAAACAACAAAAAAAGGGAAAACTTCA
>Ga0307511_10007551_pt1 | contig 10938 bp, 7 predicted proteins | sample 13_EM_MG_FD_200266 | JGI IMG/M metagenome (GOLD analysis project Ga0307511, IMG submission 200266) | Populus trichocarpa ectomycorrhiza microbial communities from riparian zone in the Pacific Northwest, United States - 13_EM | ecosystem: Host-associated > Plants > Roots > Unclassified | place... | reverse complement strand
GACGGATTAACTCAGTTAACTCGAGTTTTTCCCCTTTTCTAATTGATTTTTTTAAAATTTATCCTTTAGCAATGAGTTGGTTGAGAATTAGGTTTCACAGTTTTTTTTTTTTTTTGCTTTCTATAAGGTTATCCCCGTCTTATGATTTGAATCACGAGTTTGGTGGGTTAACCTGAGTTAACTTAAGTCGATTTTTGGTGTCTTTTTTTTAAATTAATTTTTTAATTTTAATTATATCCTTCAATATTAGGTTTATTGAGCATTGAACTCATAATTTTTTTTTTCAAGTTTTTTTATGAGTTTATCTTAGTTTCACGACCCGAACTGCGAATTTGATGAGTTAATTCGGTGGACTTGAGTTTTTTTCCCTTTTTCTAATTGATTTTTTTTCTTTCAATTTCATCATTCAACATTGAGTTGATTGACAATTAGACTTCGTCATTTGTTTCGGTTTGCTTTATATGAGGTTATCCTTATCTCATTACTTAGGTTATAGGTTTGGTGGGTTGACTCGGGTCTTTTTAATGTTTTTTTATATCAAATCTTTTTTCAATTTCATATTTCAACACTGAATTGATTGGAAATTGAATTTCATAATTTGCTTTCTATTGAGTAATCTCGATCTCATGCATGACTCGAGTTGTGGGTTTGGTAGGTTAACTTCGGTTGACTGGGGTCATTTTTTATCATTTTTTTTTATTTTCTTCTTTCAATATTGAGTTTATTGAAAATTATGTTTCATAACTTGTTTTTGATTTGTTTTCTATGAGATTATAATGGTCTTATAACCCAACATGCGGAATGACAAGTTAACTTGAGTTGACCCGGATCGATTCAATATGTTGTCATATCAATATTTATATAAAAAAATCTCATTTTGAATATTTATTTTGAGTGAAACTATGTTTTTATTGATTATTTAGGTTGTTTTTAAACCCGCTAAGTTGACCAAGTCATATCGAGTTAATTTCTATTAAGTTTAAGAGTTTTTCTACAAGAAAAAACATTAGAAATACTTAGACTTTTTTCATATTAAAAAAAATTAATTTAAGCCGTAATGGGCTAATGATATAATAGTAAACTTAGGTGGTGTTTGAAATTGTAGTAATGATTGTTTTTTAAAATATTTTTTCGCTAGAAAATGCATCAAAATAATTTTTTTTTATTTTTTTTTAACATCAACATATCAAAACAAATTTAAAAACATAATAAAAAATAATTATAAATTTTAAAAAACACAAACACATATAAAAGCCAGCAAAAATAACATGCTGCTGTAGGGCGTTTACGCTGACGGTACCAGTTTCAGTGTTGTCACTTTTAGGTTTTGATCGAGCACTGCGATTTCACGCAGCGATTCTGACTCAAAATTCTTATACTGGGAATTGGGATGAACCAGGACTTGGTCCTTTTTTTTCCTTTAATAATTTCTTGCTCACTAAGGATAGCCAAACTCGCCTTTAATATTTTCCATGCCATTTTCCATCAGTTCCTTGTGGCTGGATTTAATATTTACTTGGTCCTCTTTTGCCTCTAATAATTTCTAGCAGATGATTTAATTTACCACCAATTTTAGTTTTACTTGTTTAAATTCTGCAGTGAGCAAATTAAAGCATTATTTCCCAGAATTACAATTTCCGATTAGCCAGAGGATTGTAATTTGTTTTAATTAGGAAGCTAAACTTCACTTTATTTTTTTACTGGAACGCAGCACTGCACTGAAGCTTGTGCAACCCATGAACTCCAATACGGTGCATGCATTGCTGCTGCTGCTGCTTCTTCTTCTTCTTATTTTTTTTACTATATTGTGCTGCTTCTTCTTCTTCTTTTTCTTCTTATTTTTTTTACTATATTGTAGTTGTTAGTAATTATTAATTAAATTTAAAAACATAGAATGATGTTTCGATGTGCATTCACACCGTTCACACACACATAAAATATTGTTCATTGCACTATTCAACATGCGTTTTTTTTTTTTTTTACATTTTGGTTCTGTGGTTTTCAAAGTTTATATTTTTCTTTAGTCTTTGTTGGTTAAGAAAAACAAAAGGCAACCGAAGAGGGAAAGAAAGAAGATTTTCATTGATCATAAAATACATAGATTTTGGTGTAATTGGAGTGAATTTAACAGGGATGATTTAGACCTAAATCTTAATCATCCTAGTTAATTTTAAGATTTTAGACTGATTAAAATTTATTTTAGGGTTGAAAATGGTGTTATAGAAATTCCTAAGATATGACTTTTTTTTTAAGATAAATACAAGTTGAAATTTTGAATTTTAAAGATTAAAAAACTTATATCAAGGTGGTTGTAGGGGATAATATGATGGAAAACATGTCTGTTCTATTTTTTTTTTAAGAAAAAAAATTTAGTCATACCCGGGCTCTTTTTTGGGCTAAGCATGCAAGCCTAACCTTTTATACCTGGTATGGTTGATCTTTTTTTTTAAGACAGGACATAAACCTGGTCTTTCAAGCCTTTTGTTTTATTTATTTTAAAATAAAATTCTCCTTAAATGCAATACTTACAATAATATTTTAAAAATCATCCCACAATATCATGCTTTTCAAATAAGATTAGAGTTTTTATAGTAATATTAGGAATTGTTATATGAACCTAATATGTAATTTTAAAAAATTATCCATGAATATTTAATGAGAATAAAATATTTATTTTGTTATTTTTTTAGTGTGAAATTTTTATATAATTTCTTCAAATTGATTATTTCTTTATTTTCATACACAATCTTATAAAGATTATCAAAACATGATTTTTTATTTATTAAAACTTGCTATACAAACCATGATAAATTTCTTATATAAAAAAACCATGCTATTAATAAAATAGACAAGTTGTTGTCAAAACAAGAAAGAATATATAAATAAAGAAAGGGAGCTTTAACTAAAAAAAAAAAATTTCCCTAAAATTTAAATTATTAAAACTCTTATGAATATTTATTATAATTACCATAAAGAAAGATTTTGAAAATAGACCCGCAGCATCATGCTTGCGTACCAGCTAGTTTCATCCTAAAATACAGTATTATTTCTGAAGTGGACGGTTGAAATTTGAATTTGGTCATGCAAATACTTTCTACTTGAGTATGATAGAATTTTTGTCGAAGCATTATGTTCTTGTGTAGCTGAGACAAATTACATTACATATTTAACTCTGTGTTGCTGTTCTTGAATCTTTGTATCAAAGAAGTTTTTCTAGGAAGCCACAAAGTTCATGCAGATAGGTGGCTTTATCTTGGCCAAAGCAAGAATAGCAGCTGGAAGAGTCCACAGCCCTTCTCCACAGATTAATCCTGAGGCAACAGCAGGAATCATGAACTCGGCCTTGTTGGTGTTTCGTTTATGCCATACGAAAACGATCAAACTTCCAACACACATATCAATGGCAAAGGAAGCTCCAATGACAAATGGCACGGCCATGACCAATGGAAGAGGCACCCATTGTCCGATCTTCCGCGGCAAAAAATCTCTCACTAGGTTAACTGCGATTGCAAAAGCAAAGAAGCCACAGCAGAGCTGCAAGCAATATTGGGGCAGAGCTGAGAAACCCTCAACACCTATGATTGCCATGTTCCTGAAAATTAAGGCATGAGGAGCCTTAAAGTCTCCGTAAGGATTTCCAACATCAAATGCCTTGTAGAACAGGAAGAAGCTACTAGGAGCCACCACGCAGCCGATTGCGGTGCCAATAACTTGGTTCAAAAACATTGCTCTTGGGGAGGTGAAAGTCAAATGTGCTGTTTTGAAATCCTGAATCAGGATGCAAGAAACAGAAATAACAGATTTGACAAGGCCGCCTCCGACAAGTGCTGCCACCACTCCATTTTCCCTCCCGGATATTGCAGCTAGCACAAAGAGGGCAGCTTTCCCGTAATTATACGCCATGTTTATATCGGTAAGGCCAGCTCCGTAAGCATTGCAAAATGCCAAGGATGGAGCAAGAACATAAGACATGACAACATAGTACCACTTAAGCTGGGGGAATATGATTGGCACCCCAATTATGGAGATAACAGAGAAGATTACATATCCAATGATGCCTAGCCATAAAGGTATGGTCTCTCCGAGGAAGAATTTATTTTGTTTTTGTTCATCAAAGAGCTTCTTCTGGTAATGAACTGCTAGGAAAGAAGTACAGTTAAGAAGTAGCGCAACTGAAGCTATAATATTTTAGCAGCATTTCGGTATAAACAGGAAAAAACTGCGAAGGATGTCCAATTTACCTGGACTGATATTCTTGTTCTTTAATCTGCGACGAACATTGCTGATTGTCATACCCATTATCTTAACAAAAAAGTAGAGCCCATCTCCTAGGAGGAGAGCAACTGCTAAGAAAACCTGTCAAATTATAGCCATATATTAGAATCCTATTATGAATTTTAGAAAGCTAAAAGGCCTAGTATATAGTGTTCTGACCTTGTAACCATTTAAGCTCTTCATGCTGGATTCATCTATGGAAGCTGGATACCATTCTCCCTTAAGTTGACGTATAAGTGGCCACATAATCCCATATGAGAGCACAGCTCCAAGAAGTAAGGACAAGTTTACAAGATAGGAAACAATCATTCCAGCTCCAATCAGAGTGGTGCTAAAATCAAAGAAAAATCTACAAAAGCCCGATAACCAAAAAGAAATGACCAGTAACATTTAATTTGGGAGAAATGAAGCAGATAATTGGAGATATAGAGAGAGGAAATACAAGTACGTACGTATGCTTCCATGCTTCCATTCCAAAAGTAGGGAAATGTGCGAATCCACAATATCCATCTTTCCCAGTAAAAAACCACTGGAAAAATGCCCATAAGAAGCTGATTGAAAAGTACTTCTTGAACCCTTGAACTTGTTTCCTGTAATAACAACCCAATCATGATTCATACTTTCTTTTTTAAGAAAGTTGTTTTCTCAAAACAAAAAATTAGACTTCATGTATATACTTTGCCATCTTATCTCCTCGGCTATGGAAACCATTGATGAGAACTGCCGTTGCCAAGCCACTTGGATAAGTTAACTTCATGTCTACTATCAGGATCTGTAACCCAAAAGGCCGAAACACACCTTTAAGAATTTTACAATTGACATGATGATAATACAACTCATGATGATTCCAAAGAGAAATATACAGACTCCTGACATCATAAGATCTCAGGCTAATAAACACAAAGATTATAATTTTTTTAAAGAAAAGTTATCTATTTCTGATAATTTAAGATGCATGGAAGGATTATGGAAACTTCTATCCATACCTTTCTAAGTGGAATTAACACAAAAAGACCAACAAAGCAAACTAGGAAAAGGTATCCAACCATCCAGCCAAATTCAGGTTCCTTTAAACCACTAGAAGAATTTCCTTCAGTTTTCAACCCCCCTGACAACTCATATGTGTTCCTGTCTAATCCCAATAGATAAGAAGAAAGTCCACCTATTGCCCAAAACATGGAAACCATGTGAGAAGAAGCTCAAATTTGTCAAGAGTAATAGGAAGATTATTTTAAGTATCGAAGCCTGATCAAACCTCCAACGGCAATACTATAACATGCAACTGCACAAGTTTGTATCATTGTATTCTCTTGCCGAGTAAAGGGTCTGACGACAAATCCTGCCTTTTGAAGAACTTTTGTCCAGGTTTGAACAAACACAAAAGCAAGAAGAGCAGCAGAGACATTGAAATTTGGAACCATCCCAGTTGTGAGGTTTAGCTTCATAGCAATGATGCTGTAGATGGCTCCAATAAGAATACTCACTATGATTCCCCTTACTGTGACCTGCTTTGTCCATGTCCTTGAACCTTCTGATTCATCTTGTGGCTCTAACTCCATCCCTTCTCTTTCAATCTCTTCCTTTTCTACTGCTTCAATCATCATGGCTGCAAAATAGTAATCCTTTACGCATCATAAAATTAACTCAAATTATCAGGGAGTAAGTGCCGAGAGGATAGGAGAAACATGCATGGATATATAGCCTCACCTTGGTTTTTCTTCAGCACTTATTTTCTTGCAGTAGCTAACTAGTCTTTTTACTTGACAATTTGTTTTCCTCTTGGTGTGTATACTAATCAAAATGCCTGTAGTCATAAAACATTCATTACCTTTTCTATTTACAGCACTAAAAACCCCATCAAACAGCATGAAGATATCAATATCCCTTTATATAAGGTGGGAATAATTTAGAATTCTTGGCACAAGTTGCATTCGTATATGCAATAACCAAGTAATGGCCTGCAGTACTGTTACTATCTATTATTGGACTGGTAATGAACCTTACCATTGAGCTCTACCCTTTTTCTCCTCCTCCATCATTGTTGTTAAAGTGCTTGTCAGCACTCAGCAGTACTTGAGATTCTTATTGTTTTCTGCAAGATGGTTAAAACACAACGCAACGATAGAAAACAATACTGTAAGCTATGGCGTTGATCGTGCATAAGTATATGAATCGTGCAATAGGCTAGAAATTGATAGATTAAGAAGAAAGCATTAATGATATATGTTGTTGCTGTTGTTATAGGCCGTGAAGATTCAATGAAATTCCTATAGGGAACAAGTTAATACATGCATAATTAATGGATTGGTGTGATGCTACTTCTCTATATCTTGTGTGCTAGAAACTGACTACAAGAATGATAATCTCAATAAAATCAAAGAAAAGAATTAGGAATCAAGAGTTCTTCTCTTTTGCCTTACCCAAAACTTACACTGCTATTCTATTTTGAATACAATAACTCATGATGCTATAAGTTTGTATCATGGTATAATTTCAGACAATGCAATTTTTATGTTTTAATTCTTATTTTAAACTAGATCGGATTGTACAGTACTGCACGTTAATGAAGGTGTCTTTGAACCTTCTTATGACACAGAAACATACATACATACATACATACATACAAATCAAGAAACATGAGTTGATTTCAATTCCTTCTGAATCCATAATTAAGGACCAAGTATCGGAAAGCTTTCACATTTAACTCCCGGTTCCATTCCACACCCTACAGGGTTTTTTTTTCCTATTTAATCTAAATTAGTGGAGAAGGGGAGGAGGAATTAAGATCATTGTTTATTAGAAGACCGAGTATTTTCAATGACTACATGTACTTCAATTGATTATTGAAACGGTAAGATCCTTTCATTAAGGCCCTTTGCCTGGCAATGTGTACGCACAAAGGCAAAGTTCCAGTAGAATTAATTTGATGCCTCGATGCATGGTGGCAAACGCACCCTATTATATTTGTGCTTTCCAACAGGTGGTTCAAGACACTAACACCACTCAAAAATCAGTTGACTTTCTGGTAGATGCTTCAACTCTAAGTTCACTTCAACCCCAATGAAATCCAGATTTTGACCAGTTATATGATCACAGGCAGGAAATTTACCGATAATTTCCTCACATAGGTCTCTGCCTATATATGACTATCCCTTTCAAGTTGAGTGAGTTTTGGTGTTGAGATGTGCTATACTTTACTTAAACCAGCCATTTTGAGATAAGAAAAAAGCAATAGTCATTAGATTATGTATTGATATGGAAATTAACTTGTTTGCGGAAGAAGAAAAGACTTTAGTTGGATTTCTGAAACCGTGTTTCCATAAATTGGGTAAAATATCTCAATCCTCTACAAATGAAGTATACTGGACATTAAAAGCTTATCCATTCTAGAATTCTCTACACCTACTGCACACATGAATATTCTGTAGGAATCCTAGCTCTAAGCTATAACCTCGTACGCTTTATTCATGTGGGAGCTAGCTAGACGTTTTTAATTTGGGACCTATAATATACATGTAATATTTCACTTCTCTCATAATTTAGGCATGTTTGTTTTTACGGTTTTTCAAAGATTTTAAAATTGTTTGTTTACTTCAAATTAATTTCATAAAGAGGGAATAATTAATGTGCATGAAAATAAAAAATAAAATGAAGTAGGAAATGTGTATCTGTGTGTATGGTATAGCCTAGCTAGCTGACTAGAATCACCTTCCCTCGTGCCTGGGTAACTAGGTGTATTTTTATTTATACCCAGCCCTCGATATCTTTTCAAGGAGATAGAGACATGTTAATTATTAGGGGCTGATATTGATAGTTGGCGTTATACATGCCTGCCTTTTATACAGGAAATAACCCTTGGCTAATCATGGCTATGGTTAGTGTATTAATTATTGGTGAAAAATATTGGTAAGTGGCAATACCATAATTAACACTGGAATATTAGAGTATAATTTATTGTTAAATCATTTCTAATCAATGCACGCTGGAATATTGACCGATCTTTTACGCATCTTTTAATTAATAAAATGATTTATTGTTATTAAACTTGAGAAAAGTAGATGCTGCCTATCTTGTTTCACCCCGTGTACATATCCTTGTAGCTCGTGAAGGTGCATGTGAAGCTTAAGGTCAAATCTCAACTCTTTCTACAATGACATGTATACATCCATGATACATTGATGGTATGTATATATATATATATATGTCAATCTCAACTCTTTCTACGATGACATGTACACATGTAACATCGATGATACATTGATGGTATATATGCCAATCTCAAATCCCGACCTTAAACTTCCTAGTCATGGAAATTGAGACCAACATCACAGGTTGGCAAGCACAGCTCAGCCTCCAAGCGAATATATTATGCTGGAAATGTTCTTCAATTATCCATCTCCCATGTGTTATCGCATCATCCATCACTCTTACAGCTAAATTTTGTGTCTGGATCGAGTTTTACATGGTTAAGAACCTAAATTATTATATTATGGAATCAACCTTGTGACAATACTGTTTCATTCCAAAATCTGCAGCTTTGTACTGCGCACCTGAGTTCTCCGGTCTTCGCCGTTTATGTCCGAACAACATCAACAACCGCAACTCTCATTCTCAGACTTCTCTTTGCTCATGTTCTCCTTGAAAAAACCTCTTAAAAGCATTGTTGCCATGGCTGGCGCTGGAATGATGTGTTTTTAACTCTTCTTTCTTAACATCTCGCTTCTTTATTCAATGTCTTCTTGCTTTTAAGTTGTCTTCAAGGCATTGATTTTTTTTCCCTCCCCTACTTGGTACATTTGATCAGTCTACATACATTGGCCTTATAACTGTTTAATAGATCAAAAGATCAGATTATACAATTAATCTAGGCTTATGACCGATTGAAAATTTCCCACTTGGAAATTTTGCCACCATCAGATTATAATTTGGTATTTTAGCTGCTGAAATGGAGTGAAAGATGAAAATGTCCCATGTGCTTTTGTTGTTTTTGTGATACTCAAATCGTTGAATAATTTTGAACATTTCTTTGTACTTAGGTTAGAGAGTGTTTGGAAATGTGGTTATGGTTGCTTTTTAAAGTATTTTTTATTTACAAATATATTAAAATAATATTTTTTTCATGTGCTTTTGTTGTTTTTGTGATAATTTTGAACATTTCTTTGTATTTAGTTTAGAGAATGTTTGAGAATATGGTTACGGTTGTTTTTCAAAATGTTTTTTACTTAGAAATATATTAAAATAATATTTTTTTCATGTGCTTTTATTGTTTTTGTGATACTGAGAGCGTTGAATAATTTTGAACATTTCTTTGTATTTAGTTTAGAGAGTGTTTAGCAGTGTGATTACGGTTGCTTTTCAAAGTATTTTTCACTTAGAAATACATTAAAATAATATTTTTTTTAATTTTTAAAAAATTATTTTTAATATCAACGCATCAAAATGATCCAAAAACACTAAACAAATATTAATTTTAAACAAAAAAATTTAAATTTTTTAAAACATAGATTGGATCGCGTTTCCAAAGTATCCTTTAAATGAGTTCAACTCCTCCTTTCATCTAAGATGATTGAAATATAATGCTTTTAATTATTTTTATGGGCTTGCTGGTGATTGAAAATGAAAAGAAAGAAGAAGTTAGTCCCGGTTGCTAAGAATTTGTATTTAAAATTCAATTAAAAATTGTAATATTTGATATAAAAGTGATTTTGTCACTAAATAACAATATTATAAATAATTTAATTTTTTTATTAATTTTTTTTTGCGTGTCAGTTACATGATATAAAATATTATGAATTTATGAATTTAATGTAAAATTTAATTTTTTTAAAAATAGAAGTAAACCAAAAAAACAAGCAAATTATAAGAGATTTCTTGTAATTAACCCAAAAATATATATTGAGATTTTCTATTAACTCATCCTGAGTTCGCGAGTTATTATTTTGCGAGTTATCGAATTTACTTATCATATTCTTTGTAACCTATAACCATGTATGTGATCAATGAAAACAGGACTGAAGAGTTATAATTATGGTAGTGTTTATTTTTTTCAGTTCAGCCGTGTTTTTAGAAATTATACCTGTCACTATATATAATAAAAAAAAAATTGTTTCTGTGGGTTTATTTTTATTAATAAAGTTAAAATCCATTTAATAAAAACTGTCTAATATGATTTGATAATGTATATAAAAAATATTAAAAAAATAATAATAATTCTAGTAGTGCTCAACTTGTCATTGAGGGAACGGGTGGATAAGAGGGCAGGTCGCAGCTGCCCGCTACATCCGATCAACTTGCCGGCCTTAATTTTCTTGGAAATTTGGATTGAAAAAAATCAAAAGAATAGCGAACGCGCTTAAAAATTGCACCAATTTAAAGCAACGAACAAAATCAAATTCCCAAGTTTTCATATAAATAAATAAAACAGACACAAAATCTAATTGATGTAATCAAGTTTTCAATAACACAGTTAGCATAACTTAATTTTTTACCCAAACCCAGCAAGCCAACACCAAGAAAATAAAAAGGAACAAATATGCTCACCAGTCACCACACATAAACACAGTTCCACGGTGATCACCCAGTTGTCCACCAAATACCATGCTCCAATCCCACACAAGATAACACTAAAACAAGCAGCGAAAGAGAAGAGGTATTGTTTTGGAA
>Ga0307511_10007550_pt1 | contig 10938 bp, 10 predicted proteins | sample 13_EM_MG_FD_200266 | JGI IMG/M metagenome (GOLD analysis project Ga0307511, IMG submission 200266) | Populus trichocarpa ectomycorrhiza microbial communities from riparian zone in the Pacific Northwest, United States - 13_EM | ecosystem: Host-associated > Plants > Roots > Unclassified | place... | reverse complement strand
CCGATCTACACCCAGTGGTCCTGGAAGAACGATGTACGCGTCGCCGACGGCCACAAGATCAACCTGGCGTATGAATCGCAGCGCATCGGCATCGACAGCCAGACCGCCTTCATCCGCAACGCGCGCAACATCGATTCCTACGTGGCCGGCTACAACGGCGAAGTCGATCGCTGGCAGGGCCAGCTCAACTGGCGCCAGGACCGCTTTTCCGATTTCGGCACCAAGGGCACCTACTATTCGGCCCTGGGCTATTCCATCACCCCGGAATGGAAAGTGATCGGCTCGATCTCCACCGCGTTTCGCGCCCCCACCTTCAACAACCTGTTCTTCCCCAACTTCGGCAATCCGAACCTGAAGCCGGAACAGGCCCGCTCGCATGAAGTCGCCCTGCAATGGGCCCAGGACAGCCACCTGGCGCGCCTGACCTATTTCAAGACGCGCTATACCGACATGATCATCGACAACAACCCCAGCGCCGGCAACATCAGCCGCGCCCAGGTGGACGGTTTCGAGTTCACCTACGCCGGCAAGCTGATGGGCTTCGACCTGCGCGCCAGCGCCACCGCGCAGAACCCGTGGGATGTGGTGAACCAGGTGCAGTTGCAGCGCGTCGCCAAGCGCTTCGGCTCATTGGGTGTGGGCCGCTCGTGGGGCGCCTGGCGCTTCGGCGTCGACTGGCGCAGCAGCGGTGACCGGCGCGACTTCCTGGTCACCTCCAGCACCACGCCGACCACCCTCGCCTCCTATCACGTGTTCGACCTGACCGCCAGCTACGCGATCGACAAGCGCTGGACCGTCGCGGCGCGGGTGGAGAATGCCTTCGACCAGAAATACCAGTTGGCGCAAGGCTTCAACACCGCGCCCACCGGCGTGTTCGTCAGCCTGTCGTACCGGTAAGGAAATACGGATCAAGGGGCTACGCTCCTTGCGTTTCGCAATCCCCGATTTCAGGGAGAAGCCGGTTTCGCTTCTCCCGGTTTCGGAACTTATTCAGCACTTCCCGAATAGAATGCCCGCATGCCGCGCCGCGCCCTGATCCTCTGGCTAGTCCTGGCCACCGCGGCATTCGCCAGCCTGACGTGGGCGCTGCTCGCGGGCAGCGCCCATATCACCCCGGCCGAGGTATGGGCGGCGCTGGCGGGCAATCCTCCTCCACCGGACGGCGCGGACGGCCTGGCGCGGGGCGCCTCCAACGCGGACATCGTGCTCAAGCTGCGCCTGCCGCGCGCGCTCGCCGCTTTCGGCGTCGGTGCCCTGCTGGCCTTGTCAGGCGCGCTGATGCAGATCCTGCTGCGCAACCCGCTGGCCGAGCCCTACCTGCTGGGCATCTCGGGCGGCGCCGCGGTAGGCGCGCTCTCCGCCATGCTGTTCGAGACCAGTCTGTGGCTGATCAACGCCAGTGCGGCGGCGGGCGCGGGGGTGGCGATTTTTCTGGTGCTGGGCCTGGCACGGCGCGAATTCTCCGCTGCCTTGCAAGAGGACGACAGCGCTCGCCTGCTGCTCACCGGGGTGATCGTGGCTGCCGGCTGCAGCGCGGTAGTGACATTGATCCTGGCCCTCGCCCCGGAGACCAAGCTGCGCGGCATGCTGTTCTGGCTGATGGGCGACCTCAATGGGGTGGACCGCTGGCAGCCCGTCATCATCGGCCTGCTGGTTGCCGCCGTGCTGGTGTGGCCCAAGGCGCGCGCGCTCAATGCGATGGCGCGCGGCGGGCTCACCGCGCAGATGCTGGGCGTGAACGTGAGCCGCCTGCGCCTGGTGATCTACGCGGTGGCCTCCTGCGCCACCGCGCTGGCCGTCACCACGGTCGGCAGCATCGGCTTCATCGGCCTGATCGTGCCGCACGCCCTGCGCCTGGTGGCGGGCAACGACCAGCGCATCCTGCTGCCCGGCGCCGTGCTGGGCGGCGGCGCCTTGCTGGTGGCCGCCGACACGCTGGCGCGCACCATCGTCGCCCCCTTGCAGTTGCCGGTGGGCGCGATGATGGCCCTGCTCGGCGTGCCTTCGTTTCTCTACCTGCTGCTGCGACGCCATGGCCGCGCCTGAGTCCCGCGTTACCGAACCCCACGTCATCGCCTCGCGCGGCCTGCGGCTCACCGCCGGCACGCGCGTGCTCCTCAGGCAACTCGACTGGAGCGCGAACGTGGGCGAATTCTGGTGCCTGCTCGGCCCCAACGGCGTCGGCAAGACCACCCTGCTACGCGCCCTGGCGGGTGTGCCGCCGCTGCCTTCAGTGGAACTGCGCGGCACGCCGATTACCACCTGGGAATCGCGGGCCCTTGCGCGCGTGCGCGGCCTGATGCCGCAGCAGATACACGACGCCTTCGGCGCCAGCGTGCTGGAAACCACCCTGCTCGGCCGCCACCCCCACCTCGACGCCTGGGCCTGGGAAGACGCCGCCGACCTGGCAATCGCCCGCGCCAGCCTGGCCCGGGTACACATGGACAACCTGGCGCAGCGCGACGTCACCACACTCTCCGGCGGCGAGCGCCAGCGCGTCGGCCTGGCCCAGTTGCTTACCCAGGACCCGGCCCTGATGCTGCTGGATGAACCCTCCAGCCACCAGGACCTGCACCAGCAGATCGCCGTCTTCGAACTGCTGCGCGAACTGGCCCGCGCCGGCAAGACCCTGGTGGCGGCGGTGCACGACATCAACCTGGCGGCGCGCTATGCCACCCACGCCCTGCTGCTGGACGGCGCCGGCGGCGCCATCGCGGGCCCGGTTGAGACTATATTGACCGCCGAGCACCTGACGCGCATATTCGGCCACCCGGTACGCAAAATCGAGGATGCCGCCGGCTCGGCATTCATTCCGGTCTGACCGGCACTACGCACCAGCAATACATATTCAGCGGGGCACGCCATGAGCGACACCACGAACAACGACGCCACGAACAATCAGCAGGAACCGGCAGCGGCCGACCCCGGCCTGGACGAGCGCCACAAGGCGCGCATGCAGCGCAAGAAGGAAGTGGTCGACGCCAAGATCGATGCCGCGCAGGACGTGCGCGGCGTGATCGTCGTTACCACCGGCAACGGCAAGGGAAAATCCAGCTCGGGTTTCGGCATGGTGGCGCGCGCCTTGGGCCACGGCATGAAAGTCGGCGTGGTGCAGTTCATCAAGGGTGCCTTCGCCACCGGCGAGGAGCGTTTTTTCCGCCGCTTTCCCGACGAAGTCGAATACCACGTGATGGGCGAAGGCTATACCTGGGAGACCCAGGATCGCGCGCGCGACATCGAAAAGGCCCAGGCCGCCTGGGAAAAAGCCAGGGCCCTGCTGTCCGACCCCAGCTTCGGCCTGGTGCTGTTCGACGAACTGAACATCGCGCTGAAAATGCACTACCTTGACGTAAACACCGTGATCGCCGATCTCAAGGCCCGCCCCGCCATGCAGCACGTGGTGATCACCGGCCGCGGCGCGCCGCCCGAACTGATCGAGGCCGCTGACACAGTCACCGGGATGGACCTGCTCAAGCATGCCTTCAAGGCCGGCATCAAGGCGCAGGCCGGGATCGAGTTTTGAGCCATACCGCCTGTCCGGCGCTGCTGCTGGCCGGGATCGCCTCGGGCCAGGGCAAGACCACCGTCACCGCCGCGCTGGCGCGCTACCACGCGCGCGCCGGGCGCCGCGTGCGCGTGTTCAAGGTCGGCCCCGACTTTCTCGACCCGATGATCCTGGCGGCCGCCAGCGGCCACCCGGTCGAGAACCTGGACCTCTGGATGGTCGGCCTGGAACGCAGCCGCGCCCTGCTCGCGCAAGCGGCGCGCGAGGCCGACCTGATCCTGATCGAAGGCGCGATGGGCCTGTACGACGGCGAACCGTCGGCGGCCGACCTGGCGATCGCCTTCGGCGTGCCGGTGGCCGCTGTCATCGACGCCGGCGCGATGGCGCAGACCTTCGGCGCCGTGGCCCTGGGTCTGAAGACCTATCGCCCGATTCCCTTCTCCGGCGTGATCGCCAACCGGGTGGCCAGCACCGGGCACGGCGAGATGATCCGTGGCAGCCTGCCCGCCGGCCTGCCCCTGCTGGCGCTGCTGGGCCGCGCCGCCTCGCCGCTGCCGGAACGGCACCTGGGCCTGGTGCAGGCGAGCGAACTGGCCGACCTGGAACAGCGCCTCGACGCCCTCGCCGATCTGGTCGAAGCCGGTGGGCTCACCGCGCTGCCGCCCCTGGTCGACTTCGCCCCGCAGGAACAAGCGCCGCTCTCTCCCCTGCTGGCCGGCAAGACCATCGCCGTGGCGCGCGATGCGGCGTTCTCCTTCCTCTATCCAGCCAATCTGCAAACCCTGGAACAACTGGGCGCGCGGCTGGCGTTCTTTTCGCCTCTCAACGATGAAGCGGTGCCGGCGGCCGACGCCCTCTGGCTGCCGGGCGGCTACCCGGAACTGCACGCGGCGCGCCTGTCCGCCAACAGCGCCTGGCGGGACAGCCTGCGCGCCTTTCACGCCGGCGACAAGCCGATGCTGGCCGAATGCGGCGGCATGATGGTGCTGTTCGATGCCCTCGTCACGGTCGAAGGACAGCAGCATGCGATGGCCGGGCTGCTCCCGGGTACCGTCAGCATGGGCAAGCGCCTGGCCGCGCTGGGCATGCAGGAATTGGCCTGGCCTGGTTACCCCGGCACGCTGCGCGGCCATGCCTTTCACTACTCGCGCTGCGAAACGCCCATGGCGCCGGCCCTGCGCGCGACCCGCGCCAAGGGCGGCGAAGGCGAAGCGGTGTACCGCCGGGCACACCTGACGGCCTCCTACTTCCACGCCTACTTCGCCTCCAACCCGCCGGCGGCGGCGGCGATATTCGGCGCATGAGCGCGCGATGAGCGACACCGGCCACGCGTTCAGCCAGGCGGAAATCGCCGCCGTCTATCGCGCCATCGAAGAGCGGCGCGACATGCGGCATTTCACCTCGCAGCCGCTGGCGCCCGAACTGCTGGTGCGCCTGCTGCAGGCCGCGCATCACGGCCCCAGCGTCGGCTTCATGCAACCCTGGCGCTTCATCCGCGTGACGCAGGCCGCCACCCGCGCGGCGCTGCATGCCCTGGTGGAAGAGGAACGCATCGCCACCGCGCATGCCCTGGGCGAGCGCGAGCAGGACTTCATGCGCCTGAAGGTGGAGGGCCTGCGCGAATGCGCCGAAGTGCTGGTGGTGGCGCTGATGGACAAGCGCGAAGCCCATGTATTCGGGCGCCGCACCCTGCCGGAGATGGACCTGGCCTCGGCGGCCTGCGCGATCCAGAACATGTGGCTGGCCGCGCGCGCCGAAGGCATCGGCATGGGCTGGGTGTCGATCTTCGATCCGGCCAAGGTGGCTGCCCTTCTCAAGCTGCCTGAGGGCGCCAAGGCGGTGGCGATCCTGTGCCTGGGCCACGTGGCGGCCTTCTACGACAAGCCGATGCTGGAGCAGGAGCGCTGGGCCAAACGCGCCGAGCTGGGGCCGCTGGTTTACGGCGACACCTGGGGCCGGGACAGCGGGCTCGATCTCTAGTTCCGGTTACTGGCGCGCGCCCCAGTCGCGGAACAGTTGCATCAATTGCTCCAGGCCATGCGTGATGGCCACCGAGCCGGGCGCGAGGATGTCGGCCGACTTGATCTCGTGCAGCTCGTCGTCGCGCAGTGCCGGCAGCGCGTCCCAGCCCGGGCGGGCACGCACGTGGTCCGGCACGAATTTCTTGCCGCACCAGGAGCCGATGATGATCTGCGGCTCGCGCTGCAATACTTCGTCGGCGCTGACCACGCGCTGCTTCGCTCCCTGGGCGCGGGCGCGGTCGGCGAATACATCCTCGCCGCCGGCGATGCCGATCAGCTCGGAGACCCAGCCGATGCCGGAGATCATCGGGTCGTGCCATTCCTCGAAGTAGACGCGCGGGCGGCGCGGCAAAGCCGCCGCCGCGGCGCGCGCCGCTTCGACACGCGCCGACAGGTCACGCACCAGCGCCCTGGCCTCGTCCGCCTTGTCGACCAGCGCACCCAGCGTACCCACCATGCGCAGGATGCCTGCGATGTCGCGATGGTTGAACACGTGCACCTCCACGCCTTCGCGCACCAGGTCGCGCGCGATGTCGGCCTGCAGGTCGGAGAAGGCGATCACCAGGTCAGGCTCGACGGCGAGGATGCGCTCCAGCTTGTTCGACGTGAAGCCGCTGATCTTGGGCTTTTCCTGGCGCGCGCGAGGGGGGTATACCGTAAAACCGGAGATGCCGGCGATGCGTTCCTCCGCGCCCAGCGCGTAGAGCGTCTCGACCGCCTCGGTGGAAAGACAGGCGATGCGCTGATAGCTCATTGAGGCTTGGCTCCGGCGGCCGGGCGCTTGGCACGCGCCGCGTCGAGCTGCTCGCAGATTTTCTCGGTGCCTTGCAGGATGCGCGGGCCGTGGCGGTTGATCAGGTTGCCGTCCAGGACGAACAGGTTGCCGCGCGCCACCGCCATCATGCGCGGCCACTTGGACCACATCTCCAGTCCGTCCGGGCCGTTCTTGCCCATGCTGGTGGAAATGACCACCTCCGGGTCCGCCGCCACCACCGCCTCGGTGCCCACCGGCGCCGCCAGGGACTCGAGATCGGCAAACGGGTTGACGCCGCCGCACAGGCGGAACGCGTCCGCCACCAGATGCTTGCCGGTCAGGGTCATCAGAGGCCGGCTCCATACCTGGTAGAACAGCTTCACCGGCGGACGATCGCTGTAGCGGCGGCGCAGCGTTTCCAGCTGGGCGCGGAATGCGCCGGCCGCGGCCTGCGCGGTGGCCTCGGTGCCGGCCATCACGCCGAAGGTTTCGATCGCGAGGGGGACGTCGGTGAGGCGCTTGGGTTCGTTGTAGTACACCGGAATGCCCAGCCCGCTGAGACTTTCGAGCTGGCGCTGCGCGTTGCCGTGGCGCCAGACGATGATGACGTCCGGCTTGAGGGCGACGATGCGTTCCAGGTCGAGCGCCTTGTTGTCGCCGACGCGCGGAATCTTTTTCGCCGCTTCCGGGTAATCGCTGTAGTCCACCGTGCCGACGATCTTGTCGCCGGCGCCGGCCGCGTAGAGCAGCTCGGTCACATGCGGCGCCAGGCTGATGATGCGCTGCGCCGGCGCGGCCAGGGTGATGGTCTTGCCGGCATCGTCGATGCGGGTGATGGGGGCGGCTTGGGTGGCCGACGCGCAAAGAATACCCGCGGCGCAAACGGCATGAATCAGGAAACGCTTCATCGAAAACTCTCCAGGGCGCGCGCAAGGCGCGCAAGTTGTGTATCGTCCGCCGGCAAGCCGATGCGCAGACTGGGCAAGCTGCCGGTGGCGGGTGCGGTGAATTTGCGTATCAATATCGCCGCGCGGGCGAGGTGCTCATACAGCGCTTCGGCGCGCGCATGTTCAAACCAGCGGAACAGTTGCGTACCCTGCGGCTCGACGCTCAAGGTGCGCCCGAGCACAAGATCTAGCCTGCCCGACATGCCATCAAGAAAAGCCCGGGCCGCCTCCTGCCAGGAGGTATCCCGCAAGGCTCGCATCGCCACGTAACGCGCCGGGCCGGCGATCGGCCATGGGCCCAGCTCGCCGCGCAGTTTTTCCACCACCGCGGCCTCGGCCAGAGCAAAACCGACACGCGCACCGGCCAGCCCGAAGAATTTGCCGACTGAGCGCAGCACGATCACGTGCTGCCAGCCGCTTTGCTCCAGGGCCGCAATCACGCCGGCCGAAGGATCGGCATCGCGATACGCCTCGTCGATCAGCAGCCAGCCTTGATGCGCCGCCAATGTATCGCGCATGCGCAGCAGCCCGGCTGTCGGAAATGCGTAGCCGGTGGGGTTGTTCGGCTGGCACACCACCACCACGTCCGCTTGCGCCGCGGCCATCAACAGGTCCGCGCCCGCATGCTCGCTGACGGCATGGCCGCTCCGGCGCCAGGCGTGCGCATATTCGTTGTAGGTAAGCCCGGCCACCGCGATGCGCAGCGGCGTCTCGCCTCCCAGCACACGCGGCAAGGCCTGGATGGCGGCTTGCGTGCCGGCAATCGGCAGCAGGTGAGCGCGATCACGCACGCCGTAATGAGCGCAAGCGACGGCGGCCAGATCATCTTCATCCTCGGGCAAGCGCTGCCATGCCGCCGCCGGGATCGTGGGCACCGGATAGCCGCGCGGGTTGATGCCGGTGGAGAGGTCCATCCAATCGCTGGCCGCGATGCCGTATTGCAGCGCCGCGCGCGCGATCCGTCCGCCGTGTTCAGGCATGGGCCACGCTCCAGGTGAGCGCCGCGCACAGCGAAAAGCCCGCCAGCCATAGCCAGATGCCGCGCTCGATCAGGCGCAGGGCTCGAAAAATATCCGGCGCCGCCGGCGCAGCCCCCGCGCCCAGCGGCGGGCGCGCTTCGAGCTGGCCGTGATAGACCGCCGGGCCGCCGAGCGCCAGTTCCAGCGCGCCCGCTCCGGCCGCCATCACCGGGCCGGCGTTGGGACTCTCCCAGGCCGGCGCTTGCGCGCGCCAGCAGGCCAGCGCAACGCCGGTACGGCCCAACACCGCGTAGGTCAGCGCGGTCAGGCGCGCGGGCAGGAGATTGAGCAGATCGTCGATGCGCGCGGCGGCCCAGCCGAAGCGCAGATGGCGCGGGGTCTTGTAGCCCCACATGGCATCGAGGGTGTTGGCCAGGCGGAACAGCAGCGCGCCCGGCGCGCCCGCCACCATGAACCAGAACAGCGCGCCGAAGATGGCGTCGTTGCCGTTCTCCAGCGCCGATTCGACCGCCGCGCGCGCCACGCCGCCGGCGTCGAGTTCGCGCGTGTCGCGGCTGACGATGCGCGCCGTCAGTTCGCGCGCCTGCGCCAACTCTCCGGCAGCGAGTGCCTGACCGATCGGCGCGATATGCTCCCCCAGGCTGCGCGCGCCCAGGGTGAAGGCGAGCACCGCGGTGTGTATCGCATACGCCCCAGCGGCCGGCGCCAGGCCGATCAGCCAATACAAGCACAACACGAATGGCAGCACCGCCAGCCCCCAGGCGGCAACGCCGGTGATACGTGAAAACGCATGCGAAGGCGCGCGGTTCAGGCCGCGCTCGATGGCGGCGGCCAGGCGGCCAAAGCCCACCAGCGGATGCCAGCGGCGCGGCTCGCCAAGCAGGCGGTCCAGCAGCACGCCCACCAGCAGCAGCGTGGCGACTTCCACGGCAGTCAGTCCGGCGAGCATGTCAGTCCTTGCCGGAAAATCGGGTCAATGGCGCAGGGCGCAGATCCCGACCGCGCGGTTCCCGGATTCAGGATCAGAGCCATCCCCAATTATCGCATTTACCCGCCGCGCCACAAAGAGCTGCGCGCCCCCGGCACCAAGCCGGCAGGACGCCACGGCCCGATGCGATAATCCTCCCCTTTGCATCGGATTTCCCCTTGGACTTCAGTCATCTGCGCGGCACCCTGATGGTACAGGGCACCACCTCCGACGCCGGCAAGAGCACGCTGGTCGCCGGCCTGGCGCGCGTGCTGGCGCGCCGGGGCGTGAAAGTGGCGCCCTTCAAGCCGCAGAACATGGCGCTCAACAGCGCGGTGACGGTGGATGGCGGCGAGATCGGCCGCGCCCAGGCCCTGCAGGCCATCGCCGCTGGAGTGCAACCGCATACCGACTTCAACCCCGTCCTGCTCAAGCCGAACTCGGACACCGGCGCCCAGGTGATCATCCACGGTATCGCGCGCAGCAACATGGATGCGCGCGCCTATCATCTCTACAAGCCGGTGGCGATGGCGGCGGTGCTCGAGTCCTACCGGCGCCTGCAGGCCGGCTACGATGTAGTGCTGGTCGAGGGCGCGGGCAGCCCGGCCGAGATCAACTTGCGCGACCGCGACATCGCCAACATGGGCTTCGCCGAAGCCGTCGATTGCCCGGTGGTGCTGGTCGCCGACATCGACCGCGGCGGCGTGTTCGCCCATCTCACCGGCACCCTCGCCTGCCTGTCCGAGTCCGAACAGGCGCGCACGCGCGGCTTCATCATCAACCGCTTTCGCGGCGACAAATCCCTGCTCTCCCCGGGTCTCGACTGGCTGACCGCGCGCACCGGCAAGCCGGTGCTTGGCGTGCTGCCCTACCTGCACGGCCTGCACCTGGACGCGGAAGACGCGATCCAGACCCAGCAATCGCAAGGCGCCGGCCAGTTCCGCGTCATCGTGCCGGCGCTGCCGCGCATCTCCAACCATACCGACTTCGACGCGCTGCGCGCCCATCCACAGGTCGATCTTCGCTTCGTCGGCCCGGGTCAGCCGGTACCGCCGGCCGACCTGATCATCCTGCCCGGCAGCAAGTCGACCTTGCGCGACCTCGCCTGGCTGCGCGCCCAGGGCTGGGAGAGCGCCATCGCCAAGCACCTGCGCTACGGCGGCAAGCTGATCGGCATCTGCGGCGGCATGCAGATGCTGGGGCACGCGGTGCGCGACCCCGAAGGCCTGGAAGGCCCGGCTGATGCCGAAGGCCCCGGCCTGGGCCTGCTCGAATTTACAACCGTGATGGCGCCGCACAAGCAATTGCGGCGCGTGACGGGGCATCTGCGCCTGAACGGCGAGCCGGCTTTCGAAGGCTACGAAATCCACATGGGCGTCACGCAAGGTGCCGGCCTGGACCGCCCGCTGCTCGCGATGGAAGACGGCCACGCCGACGGCGCCGTCTCGGCCGACGCGCAGGTCGCCGCCACCTATGTGCACGGCATTTTTGACGCCCCCGGCGCCTGCCAGGCCCTGCTGCAATGGGCCGGGCTGGAAAATGCGCAGGCTTCTGACCTCAACGCGCTGCGCGAGGCCAGCCTGGAGCGCCTCGCGGATACGCTGGAGGAGCATCTGGACATGGCAAGCCTGCTGCGGGAACTGCGCGCCTGAAGCGCAGTATCAGAGGGGTATTAAGCGCGAAAGTCAGCCATCTCGCTCATCACGCGCGAGTTCGCCTGCCGATAAAAGCGCGCGCGAAGATGAAGGATTCCGATCAGGTAGA
>Ga0307511_10007549_pt1 | contig 10938 bp, 6 predicted proteins | sample 13_EM_MG_FD_200266 | JGI IMG/M metagenome (GOLD analysis project Ga0307511, IMG submission 200266) | Populus trichocarpa ectomycorrhiza microbial communities from riparian zone in the Pacific Northwest, United States - 13_EM | ecosystem: Host-associated > Plants > Roots > Unclassified | place... | reverse complement strand
GGAAAAAAACGCAGCACAAGATTTATGCCATAATAATAACAACAAATTAAAAATAAAGAGGATGAAAACAAGATAAATAAAGACATTTGAGAAAAAAAAATTACTTAAAAGATGAAAGATGCTTGCAATTGATCTGCGTAAATTATTTGGGAGAGAAAGAGAGTCTTTAGGGATTTGTTTTTTTAGGACAGGGGACACTTTTTGTTAATAAAGAAAAGGAAAGTGTTTTCCTTAGAATAAAGAAAGGAAAACACTTTCCTGCTCTAACGTTTTATTTTTTCTGTTGACTGGAATTGAGTTTCCTTTGACTGATTTTCCTTATGCTTGTCAAACATGGGAAAATGGTTTCCAGGAAAATGAATTCCTGGAAACAAACAAGGCATAAGTTGATTATAATGGTTGTCTTTGCCTAAATATTATGAATTAGCCCATTAAGTGCCTCTTTGAGCTTACTGACCCTTAACCTTATAATTGGTTCACTTAGCATCTCTAGTGGATCCCTTGATGTTGTAAGTTGATTTGCATTACACATCCTCTTCTTAAAAGGATTTAATCTTAAATCATCACTTACATCAAACAGAAAAAGATAAAAAATATTTAAAGTATCACTAATAGCATACTCAACTAAAAGATTCATTTTATAGATATTATCAGTGATCCTCTCTAGAACTAGGAGTAGACCATCTCCTCTTGGCTGCAACTTAGATCTCATATGGGATGGAAACCTCTCTTTACACATATGCACACAAACTCAATCATCTGGTTAAAAAATAACATGGCAACACCCTTTATTAGCTTTGGTTACGATTTGGTTATTATTCTTTTTTATATGCTGCCAAACACTTTATTGGAGTGGCTTTATTACTTGTGCTTTTCTACTTTCATCAAAACTTATCCATTCATCAACAGGTAAATGAATTTAATTTAATTTAAATCATAAACAATTTCAAATGAGAAATAATTAGTAGTGGAACAAACACTTTGATTTTAAGCAAACTTAATGAATGACAAACAATCTTTCTAATTTTTAAGATTCTTTCGAATGATAGTATGCAAAAGTGTAGTTAAAATTCTATTCACTACTTATATTTGCCCATCCATTTGTGGAAGATAAATAATCAAAAACAATACCTTAGTTCACAACTTTTTCCACAAAGCCTTTTAAAAATATCTAATAAACTTAATATCGTGGTTTGAAGCTATGTTCCTAAGAATACCATAAAGCCACACTATATTCATAAAGAATAAATTAGTTATATTGGTCTCATCATTGATTTTATAACATGGTATGAAATGTGTCATCTTAAAAAACTCATCTACAACTACAAATATAAAATCTCAACCCTTTTTTAACATAGGTAACTCTAAACACGAAGTCCATAGAAATATATATCCAAGGTTTCTTAAGTACATGCTAAAGAGAAACAATAAGACTTTAGACTTAACTTGTCTACATGTAATGCATTTATCACATATTTTTTGCACATCGCGTTTCATCTTAAGCTAATAAAAGTGTCCATGCAAAACATCTAAGGTCTTTTTAACACTAAAATACCCACATTAAACCACCCCCTTGAGCCTTACGAACAAATAAGTCACACATATAACTATCAGACACTCATAATTTATTCTATTCAAACAAGTAACCATTAAGTCTATAAAACTTTCGAAGTGCTTACTTTTCACAAGCAACATACATATTAGTGAAATCACTATCATTGACATACTATTTTTTCACATAGTCAAATCCCAATAATTTCACATTTATAATAGAAAAAAGAACATATCTTCTAAATAGTGCATCAACCACTATATTTTTATTACCTTATTTTGTATTTAATCACATACAAAAAGGTCTTAATAAAGTCCATCCACTTGGCATGTGATTAATTCAACTTATCTTGTCTATTCAAGTATTTCAGCAACTTGTTATCTGAATCGATCATAATTTTTTTTGCCATAAGTGGTTTCGCCAAGTTTCCAAAGTCTTCATCAATGCATAAAACTTCTTGTTATAAGTAGGGTAGTTCAATGTTATACCATTAAGCTTTTCGCTAAAATAGAAAATCAACCATTTCTCTAGTATTAAAATAGCCCTAACACCTATTGTCGAGACATCACATTTAATTTCAAAAGCTTTAGAAAAGTCAGCTAATGCTAATAAAGGTGTTGAACTTAACCTTTCTTTAAGAAGATTAAATGTTTTATCTTGTTCAATACCCTATTTAAAATCAATTGACTTTTTAATGATTTTAATGAGTGGTATATATAACTAATGTGCTAAAATCCTTAACAAACCTCCTATAAAAACTTGTGAAACCATGAAAACTTTTTACCTTAACTATTAACTTAGGCATGAGCTATTTTTGGATAACCTTAACTTTTTTCTCATTCATTTTAATACCTTTTACACTTATAATATAAATAAGAAATACATTTTTTTCAGATTAGGAAATAACATTTCCTTTCTTAAAACACTAACTACACAATGCAAATGCTCATCCAAGCTTTTGCTATAAACTAAGATATCATTAAAAATACTTAACAACGAAACTGCCAATAAATGCACTCAAAACATTATTCATCAATCTCATAAAAATATTAGTACATTAGTAAGTTCAAATGGTATCACCAACCATTCATAAAGTCCATACTTAGTTTTATTCATCCTTTTCTTTTATCTAATATGAAGATATCCACTCTTTAAATCAATCTTTGTAAAACCACAAGTACTATGCATTTTAACACATCACTAAGCCTAGGAATGAGATATTTATACTTTATCGTAGTATTGTTGACAACACAATAATTAACATATATCCTTCAAGTTCCATCATTTTTAAGCACAAGTAACATTGAAACAACACATAGATTTATGCTTTCCCTTATGTACCTCTTCAACTCCACAACTTGTTTTTGAACTCTTTGTCTTACTTTGATAGGCTAGTCGGTTAGGAAAAGCGGTGCCAAGTACGAGATTGATTTGATATTCGATTCCCCTTATCGGTGACAGACTACTAGGAAACTTTTCGGGAAATACATCTTTTAACTCCTATAATAATAAAAAAACAACCATACTAGGAAGACAAGGATCAAGTTCATTAGTGTTAAGAAAAGTCTCTTTGTATAAAAGTACAATCATTGGTTGGTTAGGATAAAAAAAAACTTTTGATCTGACTCAATTTTACATAAAAACTCATATGTTTTTTTATTTTTCTCTTATAACTTACCTTATTTTCTCTCTTCTCTAAGCTTACAACCTTTCTATTATTTTCACTCCTCTTAGCCTCACTTTCCCTTTCCCTTTCAATTGGGTTTTATAGACCTGTTTTGGTGATAATGATACTAGTTTGGTGATAATGATATAAGAATGATGATTTTTCCATCTTTTACAAAAAAAAATATTTATTTTTAAACCCATCACATGCTACTTTACTATCAAATTGCCATGACCTTTTCAATAACAAGGGACTCGCTTGCATAGACACCACATCACATAAAATTTTATCATGATATTTTCTATATGGTCTATAATATTTAATAGTGTTCAGATTTAAATTTCTAATAAGAATAATACTAGCAACATTAACATAACTTCTACTATTAATAATTATACTACATGCAACATTAACATAACTTCAACTATTAATAATTATACTACATACTTTATTACAAATATATAACATATCATCCATTTGCTTTCCAAATCATTTTTTTTTTAATTTGAACATTTAGTGGATGCTGGTGACATCTCATCATCATTGTTGTTACATTTGAATTTAATTTCATCATAATCTTTTAAAATCATATATTTTTGTTTGAATATTGAAAAACTAAGTAAGTTTAGTATTAAATTTATATTTAGAAATAGTAGCGACTTCTTTCTTTATCTTACAAGGTTCTGCTTAACACCTATATTAGGCTTAGTTTAGAAAACACTATCTCTCCTGTGATTCAGCCTATATGATGAGAAGAAACCTAAATTACGAAAACCCCATTTTCATTTGTATGTATTTTGTAACTTGTAAGGTTGAGGATAACTAGATCCAAACTGATACAAACAAACACAAGCTCAAGCTCCATTAACCAAGAAAACAATGTCCATATCAATGTCTTTGTTCTCTCCGCCACTAACTCGCTTTCCACCTTCCAAACCCCATTTCACCTACAAATCGACACTCTCTCTCGGACCCACGAACCGTCCTTTTCTCCTATCCACTCCCAAGGCCTCTACAGACAATGGAGGAGCTGGAGTTTCAGCCTCCGCTGCCACTGTAGAGGAACCAAAATTGGAGCAGAAGACACCAGAGTCTTCTGATTCAGTTCCTGTGGCTAAAAATAGCTCTAATGGAGCTGTGGCTGCTGGGGGAGAGGAGAAGGTTGAAGTGAGTAAATTTGGGGACCCCAGGTGGATTTCAGGGACTTGGGACTTGAAGCAGTTTCAGAAAGATGGGAAAACCGATTGGGATGCTGTTATCGATGCCGGTTAGATTTTTTTATTGGGTTTTGGATTCTAGTTTGAGTGATTATCTGCTTCATGACTAATATCCAGTTTCTTGTTTGCATGGATTGGTTTGTGGATTCTTAGTGCTGCAATTTTGTTTCTTAATTGAGTTTTTGTTTTTTCTTTTAGCCACTTAGTTCTCATGCAATTAAGGAAAAACAAAAGGTGTGTGTGTTGTAGTTTCAAATGATATTCTGAATTGCTCTCCTTTTCTCTGCATGTTTTTGTAGAATTTGTTTCCTTTGGAGAAAAATTTAACATCATTTGCAGCTGAATAGAGTCAATTGTGTAAAACTGAAAATCCAATGGTTTTACAGATGGTTCTATAAATGTTTGATCTGCCATTGGATTTGTTAGGTGAGACATGGACTAGGTAATTAAGGCAAATTTTCACTTAGCAGAAGTCATGACCATCTTAGTGGCTGTGATTGTGAATTTATGTTTAGAAGGAAAAAAAATGGAAGTGCCGCACTGTTGTTTCTAGAATAGTGTTTTGTTTTTGTTTTTTTTTATTTTTAATTTCACCCTTTGTAAACCTAAATTTTTTAGTTTGGATTTCGATTTTATCTTTTAATATTAATTGTTTTGAGAGTTATACCTTTTTTTTTTTGTTATATATTAGTTTCATGGATTTATTTATTTATTTTTATCAATATCAACCTTCAATATTTGATCTATTACAATTATAGTTTTGTATTTTTTTCGATTATTTTCAATGAATTTATTTTGATCTTATAACTGATGCTTTACTTTAGGTTGACTCGGGTTATTTTTTGGGTTGCTTTTTCTAATTGACTTTTTTATTTTATCCTTTGATATTATGTTGGTTGAAAATTGGGCTTCATAGTTTTTTTAATTTTCTTTTTATGAGGTTATCTTGATATCATTACCCAAGTCGCGAGTTTGACTGATTAACTCGAGTTAACCCTGTTTATTTTTTAGTTCTTTTTTAATTGAATATTTTTTCAATTAAGCTTCTTAGTTTTTTTTTTTATTTTCTTCCTATCAATTATCATGATCTCATAACCCATATCGTGAGTTTTACAGTTAAACCTCAATTCATTTTTTTTGTTTTTTTTAATTGATTTTTTTTTTCAATTTCACCCTTCAATAACTCAATCTTCTCTTAATTATTTAGTTTTTTTTTCAATTTTATCCTTCAATATAAGGTTGTTGGGAATTGAGTTTCGTAATTTTTTCAATTTGTTTTTTGCTGAGTTATCCTAGTCTCATGGCTTTAGTTTTTTTTTTTTCGATTTCATCTTTAAACATTGATATGTTGGAAATTGAGTTTTTTAAATTTTTTTATTTGCTTTTTATGAAGTTGTCATGGTCTCATGATTCAGGTCGCGGGTTTAATATGTTAGCCCAAGTTGATTTGGGTTATTTTTTTTATCTTTTTTTTCAATTTAATTTTTAAAAATTAGGTTGGTTGAAAATTGTGCTTCATATTTTTATTTTTATTTTTATTTTCTTTCCACGGAGTTATCTTAATCTCATTTTCTGAGTTGCTAATGTGACAGTTTATTTCGAGTTGACCCGTGTAGTTTTTTGGTTCTTTTTTTAATTTATTTTTTTTTTCAATTTCTTCCTTCAATATATGAATTGACTTTCATAATTTATTTTAATTTAGTTTCTATAAAGTTATTATGTTCTAATGACCATGGTCAAAAGATTTGAAAGGTTAATTCAGGTCGATTTAATATGTTGTTGACTCAATATTTAAAAACAAATATCATCTAATATGATATTATATCAATATATATTTTTTAAATATCGTCTAATATCTATTATATTTTGAGTTTATGATTAAATTTTTATTATTATAAAACACGTTAGTAATGTTTATTCTTTTTTTACGTTAAAAAAAAGATTGATCTGACCTATAGTGAGTGTTGTGTGCCACCAATAATCTTGTAAAAATTAAATCTTGTGACTGACAGATCAAATAGAGGGTCCAAACTTGACCAAATTCTGCGAGCTGCTGGATGAATGGGTCCAAACTTCAGATAGGAACTACTCATCCAACAGCTTGGAATAATGGGTGTGCGGAACCAGTGTGCATCTTATTGTTATGTCCCGGGTTTGTGATATGAATTCGCATGCTATGTGAAGAAAGAGTGCGCTGCCACCATCATTGTATTGATTGCACGAGCTTTGCTACTTAAATGAGATCCCTCTGTACAGAGAGGAATGTGGCATCATACACAAAATATACGAAAGATGTGCTTAAGGATACCAAATTTATAAAGAATTGTTGGTTTGCATTTGGAACTGCTTTTATTATTTTTACTGATGCAGACTAGCATAACTATTGTTTTCGTGGTTCTTTTTCCTCGATGTTGGGAATATTATATTTATGATATGTGAGGCAGTCGCTAACATGTGCTAAAAGATTTGATTTATTTTGGAGTTCATGTCTGTATAGAACGTTGTAACGTTGTAGAAGTCTATTCATTATTCATCTTCAACCAATCTTTCCAGTCAGTATAAAGGTAATATATTATTGCGGATGCCATAACATGATTTGTATTGTAGTATCTTTTCTGTTCAGAGTTCATGTCTGTATATCAATGAAGCGATATCTTTTCTGTTCTAGGTACATGTTAGCCCTGAAGTAGTTAGTTGATTTGTGTAATTATTTCCTTGACATCCAATCTCTAGCAACTCTTGATGGTATTACTCAGCATATATTTACATGCTTTGTTAATCTTTTCAGAGGCTAGGAGGAGGAAATGGCTCCAGTGTAACCCAGAATCATCAAGCAACAACGACCCTGTTGTTTTTGATACCTCAATAATACCATGGTGGATATGGATGAAAAGATTCCATCTGCCGGAAGCAGAACTTCTCAATGGTTTGTTAAGATTGTTTTCTTCGAATGTTCACGAGGAAACAGCCCATCTGGCTCACGAGAAACTATTTAATGTGGTTTCATGTATTCTATGCAGGCCGTGCTGCAATGATTGGGTTTTTCATGGCTTACCTGGTTGATAGCTTGACTGGTGTTGGTCTGGTTGATCAGATGAGCAACTTCTTCTGCAAAACTCTATTATTTGTAGCTGTGGTAGGGGTGCTTCTAATACGGAAGAATGAGGATTTAGAAACCATAAAAAAGTTGCTGGAGGAGACAACCTTCTATGACAAGCAATGGCAAGCAACCTGGCAGGATGAGAAATCCACCAGCCCCAAAGATGATTAGCTGTAAGGAAAATTCAAACTTTGCTTCGTGTTCTAATTTCTCCTGTGCTATTGTAGTATCCTTGATAAGAGCAAAATTTTCATTGTAATATAGGTTTCCTCGAAGTTCATGTGCACAGCACTGTTGCTGTTTTCCTGAATGTTAGTGGATTGCATGATAACAAATCATAGTCCTAGGAGGGTTGGTTGGCAGTTTCATTTACCAATTGTTTACTGCCTGTTGGAAAATATCAACTGTTTTCACAAATCACACGTCTCAAATCCCCTCTTTGCACACAAGTAATATAAGATCAGCTAAATTAATAAAAACAGAAACAGAAACATTCAAACTACACAATCAACATAAGATTCAGATTGTGTTCGGCTTAGGCACGGCATAGGCACGCCCAGGCTTTTAGATCGCTTGCTAGGCTCAACAATGATTTATTTTTGTTTTTTTAAAAGAACTTTTGATATTTTCTTAAGATTTTAATTAATATCATTCCTCTTATTCTTAAATTGCTTAGTTCACTATTTTTTTCAAGGGAGAATCACAAAAATCCTTTTAATGTTTGATTGTATTTTCACTCTCTCATTGTCTTTGAGAAAACTATTTGATTATATTTTACAGAATTGCTTTTATTTTTTATTTAATGATTAGAAAGCCATTGTAATACTAATATGATAATTTTATTATCAAATTAATATTATAACTTTGCTAAATTTTTTAAAAGAATTAATCTTGATAATTGGTATTTCATTGCTTTTAGGCTTTTTATCAAACACTTAATTTGTAAAATCCAAACGCCACGATAAATGAAACCCTGCAGTGACTCTCGGTATAAAACTCCCTTTACAAATTAGCCGGTTCTCATCTACCACTTTTTTTATGCCCTACTCATTCAAGCAAGCATGCAAATATTATACTACATATTTTATGAAGACATGCATGTCTTACTTCATTTCTCTCCCCAAAAACAAAGAAAAACATTAATTCTCCTGCCTGCCAGAATCACCATGCCAAACAAAATGGTAAGTTCTCGATGCCTTTATTTGCTGTCAACACAATCCTAAGATGCTTGGAAGCTTTGGAATTTATCAAAAAAACTTAGGGGAGACAGTAACGTTTACACCTGATGGTTGCCTCACAGTCACTCTATAAACTTCCTGCTACTGACGTTTGTAATCCGTCGAATCACCTTTCTTTGTTGGACAATCAGTTCCTACTGCTCATCTTACAGAACCTTCATCAACACCTGGAACAGCACAAAGAAACTGGACATATTTTTCAAAATAAGAATTGAATATGATCTCCTGGGTCGAGAGCCGGATTTATGGATCCATCACCAAAATCGAACGGAGTAGCAGGAGCTAGTTGGTTACCTAGTTCTGCTAAAATGGGAGAGCCAGAATGGTCAAATGTTGGCTGCTGTCATCATTGCTGATGTGATAGCTGCAGGACTCCACCTAGGGTGTTTTTGCTTGATTAAAGCCGCCACACCAGCTATGTGAGGAGCAGGAGCAGCCATGCCAGTACCGGATACAAGTGCAAAGTTTTGCCCTGCAAGAATGGTAGCATGAATGCATTAAAAAGTAAAACCAAGAAGAATGATAGCATAGATTTAGCTACTTTCTTCCCAGAGATATACCAACATCATCATCTTGCTATTGAAGTAGATGATGCACTTGAAAGTACTTTACAATGTCTATTTGCAAACTTAAGGGGCTTAAAATGGCATTGCTTCCGCAAATAATGCCGGGTGAGATGAAGATACCAAGTCTTGCATTCTGATATCGAGACCAGTCATCCGATAAATTAGAGGGCATAAGTGATGCTGGTTACCCATCAAACAACTTTAAAACTGTGTCCGTACCCTTGATAGAAGGATCTCCTTCGCTGTCGGGGGTCCAAGCAGCCCAGATGGAGGATCCTGAAGCCGTGACATTTGGTTTGAGGACATCAGCAGTTTGCAAAAGTGCATTGTTCACATTGGGACCTCTAGATGAATAAGATGCAAAAATTGGTGCCTGCCGAGCAAAGAATGCTTTCCTTCCGTCAAATATTCTTGCCCTTGCAGCAAATCCCACAGCTTGTCCACTGCTGCTCCTGATAGTATTTGAGCTATAATACTCCCACAAAGCCTGTAGACGTATGGATAAATGCCATTTCATCAGGCGTCCATAAATCCAGGAAATTTAATAGGCATTATAGGAATAAATGAGATCAATGTGAAGTACTATCACTTATCGATCCTGTGGGAATACTACGCATTCGGTGTGGGTAAAAAAGAGGATAAGTGCAGAGCTACGCATTCAAAATGATTACATGTATAGTAATTATATCTTATTGAATGATAGTTTGCCATACTCTGGAAGATTGCATGTTGCTCAGGATAATGGCAGGGACTTGCATAGTGATTGTGGTTCCCTTGACTTGCTCAGAACCAATGTCAGGATCCATTGTGGTTATAAAACCTGCAGCCCCCATCTTCTGTAATATTCGGAGTCAAGGTTACAAGTGCAGATACTCAACATGTTTCGAACCAATGCTGTTCTTGATGTTGACAGCTCTCAACTTCTAGAACACTGTTGGTGTTCTTATGAGAATATCAGCTGCTGCAGCTATTCGGTAAGACATAATTAACTCCTGCTGTACCTGCAATTTTTTTTTTATAATCTAATAATTACTCCAATTTGAGCGGTGTATAGCATTGATTTCAAGAATGGATGAACGAAAAGCTGAAATGAAAAAAAAGCCACACCATCTTATTTGTTCGCACATGCATGATCAATAAACAAGGGCAGTGAAAGTTAGAATATTACGTACGGGCAAGGCCAGTGCGAGAGAAGCTTCGTCAATTCCCAAGAATGATGGTGTTGTCGTACTTGCGATCGATGATGGAGGAAGCTACACTTGTAACCCTAGGACTAAAAGAAAGGGCCGCATTTCCAGCAGCTTGAACAACAAAAACTCCAGCTTTTGTAGCAAATAAAAGCTCCGTTTCTAGTACGTTGAGGAAGGCAGAAGGACCAGATGGAACGCTAGATGCCCGATGGAAAGGTGTAATAAAAAGAAATTTAAAAAAATTATAAAATCTAATTTTTATCTGAACTATATTAAATATTAAATAAAAAATAAAAAAATAAATTAAAAAAAAACATTCAAGTCAATCTGGGCTAATATTTTAAATCTATAATTTGAATTATGTGACCCAGATAACTTCATAAAAATAAAATAAAAAAATAACAAAGCT
>Ga0307511_10007548_pt1 | contig 10938 bp, 3 predicted proteins | sample 13_EM_MG_FD_200266 | JGI IMG/M metagenome (GOLD analysis project Ga0307511, IMG submission 200266) | Populus trichocarpa ectomycorrhiza microbial communities from riparian zone in the Pacific Northwest, United States - 13_EM | ecosystem: Host-associated > Plants > Roots > Unclassified | place... | reverse complement strand
TTAGATAATTTTATAAAAAAATAAATTAAAATAAATTATAAATAAATATAATGTTAACTACTAAAATTAAAAATATATATTATTCCAATAAATAATACTTTCTTGTTAATATTTATTATTTGTATCCATTTTCTTAAGACGTGAACTCTCCTTTAAGTCTTTGCCTCAACAAGTTGACTTGTTGAAACGATGTTCTTAGCAATGGTGCTCTTCCAAATCCGAAGCTGGAGGTTGACTTGGCCAATGCACAGCTCATGGAGTTTTTAGGGTGCGGTCTTGGTATGTCACCGATGGCAGGCCGCTGGAGATTAGATATCGGTGTTTGAAAACGTGTCAGTGTTTATTATTTAAAATAATTTAAATCTTGAAGAATTAAATGAAGTGTATGTAAATTTATTCGGATATTTATGGTTATAAAAAAAATAATTTTTACTTGAAAATATATTAAAATAATATTTTTTATTTTTATAAAAATTATTTTTGACATCAGCATATTAAAATGATATGAAAATAGAAAAAAATATTAATTTAATAAAAAAAATAAAAAAATTTCAATTTTTTTCAAAAATATTTTTAAAATACAAAAATATTTTTTGAGTAAAGACTTCTCTTTTACCTCTTGTCTGGAAAGAGTATAAAGTTCTCGTATAGAGTTGCGATGAAACTTTTTTTTATTATTAAAATTTAAATATTTTTTATATCAAATTATTTTTTTAGTGTTTTTGGATTGTTTTGACTTGTTGATATAAAATAAATTTTAAAAAATAAAAAAATTATTATTTTAACGCATTTCCAAATAAAAATTATTTTAAAAAACAATATCTACCATATTCTCATTTATTTATTAATACGGTCAACCCCATGGTTAATCACATTAACAAATAAAGCTAAATTCATTACAAACTATTCAAGAAACATATTTATTTTATATTTGTTTTTATTTCTCTAACCAAACACCTTTTTATTATTCTTTCATTGCATCAAAAGCTAATCCAGAATATATGAAAGCAATTGCCATCAGGGAAGCTCTCAGTTGGATAAACCTGAATGGGTGGATACATGCTTAGATTTGAATGATAACATTTCCAAGCAACCACTAATTACATTTGTTTTCATATATTGCATAGATAGACTATATTACATTTTTCTTTCTATAAATCATTGGATTCTCTAATAAAAAGATAAAAATAAATAAAATGTTATACATGTAAACAACTTGCAAAAGATTTATATAAATTAGTTGAATTTTTTTATTTATGGAGTCAATTTACAAGTCATCTAAAACTAATTTTGTTTTACAGACATTTTTTTTGGCAACACTAGATGTCTAGATCAGTTTACGCACATCTCAATTAATCCTCTGAGGTTTTATGCGGACATTCAAATGCAAATTTTAAACTTGAATCTAAAAAAATAAAAAGAGTTATAACTGCTAAATCAATTCTTTCTAGTATGAAAATAGTAAATGTAATATATTTTTATATGATTTTTTTTATTTAAGTTATATTTGTTTTTGTGATTCAACTTTCTTTTCAAATTATTTTTTTCTTTGAGAAAACATCAAATTGATGATTTAGATATCTAAAATAAAAAAATAAAAAATATTATCTTAATATATTTTTAATTTAAAAACATTCTTACAAAAATACCATCCACTGCTTTGTCAAACACAAGCTTATTTGCAAACATAATTGTATTTTTTTTTTGTTTTAAGAAATTAATAATATTTGTTGTTGAATTTTTAAAAATAGAAAAAGAGAGCTTTTAGTTTTTTTTTTATAAAGACAAAGAGCATAGCTTTTTGTTTGTTACATGAAAAATAGTTTTTTTGTTAAATTAATTTTTAAACTTTTCTATGTTTTATAAACTTTTAAAAAAATTAATAAATGGAAAATGATTTTCAGTCAACTTAAAAAATGAATATTTTTACTAGAAAAACGTTTTCCTCTTTCCAACAAAAAAAATATTTTTATTTATTTATCATTTTTATAAATTATTTTCCTAAATAAAACTACTTTCAAGAGAACAAATAATCTTTTTAACCGTAATAACTTACAAATACAAGCAGCACAGAACACAACAGAAAAACACAATTGTCTGTCGTTTTTGTCTCTCTCTTTCCTGGTTCCTTTCCTCGTTTCTTTTCTCTCCTGTCTCCACCAATACAATTACAACAAAAACTCAGATTCTCCCGGTCTTTCTCCCTTCAAACGACAAATCGTTTTCAACCTCAGCACATTACTTTCCGCAGTAACACTTACCTATAAATCTCCCTCAAATAATTTCTTTTTACAGTGATTTCGATTCTTTTGCTTTTCTTTGACTTTCACATCTGGGTTTGATCTCAAAGACCTGATTTTTCTTTTGTTTTTTTTGTTTGATCTTCCTGCACTTGTTTCTAATATCAGAACCCATCTCTTGAATTTCTTGATTTCTTTGATTTTTGGGGTTTAATCAGTGTTTTAGTTGGTGGGGTTTCCTTGTTTTCATTGACCATCGCTGAAAGTTATAGTCTCTGGATCGTTTGTTGACGGTTTTTGCGGTGGAAGAGTTCAACTCTGATCGAGGAAGAAAATTAGTTGGCTTTTTGGTTTCTTTGAATGAAAAGTGAGAAACTTTATAGATGGCAAGGAATAGATGGGACAGAGAAGATGCACCAGAAAAGCACATCGGTTTGCTTCAACTGGTTCAAATGTTGTCATTGCTGGTTATTTTTGTTGCTGGTATAATCATAGGCATAGCTACAAGTCCTCACATCAACCGATACTTTGATTCGCTAGCACAGCTAACTTTCACTAACAACATTGCTTCTCCTAAGATCTCTGATGATAATTGTACGATTTTGAGGACTTGTGAGAAGGTTGATTGTTTGACTATGGAGGGGTTTGTTCATCCAGACAATTTGACTCATAGTATGACTGATGACGAGGTCCTTTGGAGGGCTTCTATGTTGCCATATAAGAAAGGGTATCCCTTTGATAGAGTGCCTAAAGTTGCTTTCATGTTTTTGACTAGAGGGCCTTTGCCTCTGTTGCCTTTGTGGGAGAGGTTCTTTAGGGGTCATGCCGGGTATTTCTCCATTTATGTCCATACTCCTGAAGATTATGAGCTCAATGTTTCCACTGATTCTCCATTCTATGGAAGAAAGATTCCAAGTAAGGTATGAACCAAAATCAGATGGTTTTTAGGTTATGGCAATTCTTTATTCTTGCTTATTCTGATATCTATTGGAAATATACTTGACATTGCCATGATATGGATGCCGCAGATGTAATGTCTTTCTAAATTGAATTGGATAGGCTCAGATTCCTAATGAATTTGCATGTGAATGTCCTTTCTGGAGAAAGTTTGTTGATGGATTTTTCACAATTCCTCTCTTTACGCATGCGCTCGATTTGTATAGATACACACCCTTCTCATTTAAGCTTCTTCTCATTGTTCTAGGGCTATATTTTTCACTATTTTGGGATGGTTGATGGATTATCACTGCTGGAAATAATATGTAGATGGAAGCTTGGTGAATCTTTGGACCTTTTCTGACAAGAACTATCTCTTATAATGTGTTGCACATGTGTGTTGCACAAGTCAGAGTAAAACAACCATATGATTGATCACCTTTCAGTTGGACCATTTCACTCGTTGCCATCTAACTGCTGTTTCTTAAGAATTTAACAGCGTAATAAATTATCAGGATCACACTAAACATCAATTCGAAGATTGAATGGGCCGCTCATGAAATCATGCATATCATTTTCTTCCTTGTCAAATTACTCTATGGATTTTGCATGGAGCATCTCTTCGCAAAAGTGCATGATAAGCCAATTATCACATACATGAATGCTATTGCTCAGTACAGATACTTGCCAGCATATAAAAGCATGCAATTGATTAGTCTGCCAGTTTGCATTCATAGGAAAAGGTGATATTGGAAGCTTTCTGCAGTTATTTACTCTACAGTCACAGTGGTTAGCTTAATAAGATGCATTCTTACCAAAAAATATTTATGGTTGATGGTTGTTTTTTTTATGAAGAAATCCTGTAGTTACTGGAAACTAATTGTTTGTTACGGGCTAGCTATTGTTGCGTTATTAGCTTTGTGTTATCTGCAAACAGAGCATTGCCTTTGTTTGTTTGACAAATGCACCTATGTTCTCCCATGCGCACTTTGTATCTGATAGAAGTGATGCACACATGATTTGCATTTTGTATTTGCTTATGAATTTATTCATTTTTCCTCTCACCAGGATGTTGAATGGGGATCAATATCAATGGTTGATGCTGAGAAGCGCCTTCTAGCCAATGCCCTGTTGGATTTCTCAAATGAACGTTTTGTTCTCCTGTCTGAGAGCTGCATCCCAATCTACAAATTCTCTATTGTCTACAAGTATCTCATTCGTTCAAAACACAGCTTTGTTGAGTCATATGATGCACCTACCCGCTATGCACGTGGTCGTTACAACCAGAAAATGCTTCCTGATATTCACCTGTATCAATGGAGGAAAGGGTCACAATGGTTTGAGATCCAACGCGACCTGGCTGTTTATTTAGTTTCAGACACCAAGTACCACACCATCTTCAAGAAATATTGTAGGCCTGCATGCTATCCTGACGAGCATTACATTCCTACTTACTTGAACATGTTCCATGGGTCACTTAATGCGAATCGGACTGTGACATGGGTTGATTGGTCAATCGTTGCACCACACCCACCAACATATGATGGTATCGATGTTACAGAAGGCTTTATACAGTCCATTCGGAACAAAGGGAATCAATGTTCCTATAATTCAGAGATGACATCTGTTTGTTACCTCTTTGCTCGGAAATTCGCTCCAAGTGCGTTGGTTCCTTTGCTTAACCTAACCTCGACGGTAATGGGATTTTAATTTTCCTTTTCGTATCTTGGAAGAGTTAAGATACCATTTCTATAGCATTCTAAAGTCCGTTTGGGAAAGTTTGAGAAAGTTGTGGTTGTGGCTTTTAAAAAGCTACAAATTGTAGCTTCTGCAAATAAAACATGAAAGAAGCTGTGATATAAACACCTAAAAGCCACAGCTAAAAGCTACAACCACAATCAAATTATTGATTCCCAAACGTGCACTCAGTCATTGGTGGGGCTGCTGTGCATTGGTGAGGCAAATGTGACAAAGTTTTGGTTTGGGGACGTTGTACAGTTAGTTTTCATAGAGCATTGGGGGTTTTTGACCATTGAGGAAATTACAATTTGTTCCACACATTTTTGTGACAGCACTAGGCAGCTTTTCAAAGAAAAGCAGCAACAACACAGAATTTAATAATTTTTTCTGCATTTATTCCAATAATAATGCTAAAGGCACACTTGAATGTTGATTGATCTCTTATTGCTTAGATGAACTTGTTCTTGTTACATATGATTTTGGTGCTCTGGACATGCAAGTTTCTAGTGACAACTTGTCAATACATTTTATTCTTTCTTGAAAATATGTTAGCAAATGTGTTTCCCTGTGTTAAACTAGTCAATCAATCATGTGTTTCATGAATTTATTGAAAATTCCGAGTTAAAATATATTGTTAAGATGGCAAGTTCTTTGAAACATCACTAGTGATATAATTTTCTCTCTTGTGCAATGAATTGTAGGTTTTGACTCTTATCAAAATGTAGAAAATCGGGTGGTGATGATGATACATAAAAGAATGATTAAAACTCTATATTCATGCAAATAATTATTAAATTAAATATTATCAAGAAAAAATAATAAAAAATATGACTTATTATCCAACATGATAATACTGAAATCAAGATAAATAATAATAAAATTATTAAGAGCATATTTGAAATAAATTCACTATTAAAATTAAATTTAACCATAACGTTTAAATTGAATTAATTGAAAATAAATTAAATTTACATGATGGGATGAGATATTTTATCACTAGTTCAATTCAATTTATTTTCTATATTGTTTTTTTATATTACCTTCATTTCATTTATTTTTTTATTCAAAAGATCTCTCGATACTCTAGATATTTCTAACAATAAGTAATCTACTCCTTCAACCTTCAATTCTCTTTTATTACCATCACCATAAAATTATTAATATTCTAGGAAATTGATTGATTTATAATTCTTTACAAATATGTATGTTAATGATGATGACTAAGAAAATATAGAAAAAAATACCATAATATCCAATGAGTGTATAGAAATAATATTTAAAACAGGATGATATTCAAATTCGGACATCATTTGTGGCTATATATGGGTAGAATTACCATAAATCTCTTAATTATAAGAATTTTCTTAATTATATTTCAAATTTTAGTAATATAAACCCCTTGTATTCATACTATTTAAAACATCTAAGAAATACATTTTGTTCTCTTTTCTAATAGACAAAATCTAGAAGAAATCTTTTATTTTTCCTAATTTCATTGGATAAGTTAACTAATATGGTAACTTTGACTTTCTTTCATTTTTTTTTTCTTTTCCTTGTATTCTTAGTTCAAGAAATTTTATGGTGCTCAAACTATAACTAATATATAGTAATTTACTTGTTTTTTTTCCCTTAATGTTTTATCTACTTGATTTGGTTTCAAAATTATTGTTTTCTCTTAATTCTTTCAACAACTGATGAAGAACTCGGTGGACTGCCTCTTCGATGCCATCCATACAAGGAAGACCATCCCTTGATAGAGTGCCTAAAGTGGCTTTCATGTTTTTGGCTAGAGGGCCATCGCCAATGTTGCCATTGTTGGAGAGGTTTTCTAAAGGTTTCAAGAATAGTTATAAGACCTAATTTAGAAGTTTACTCGGTCCTGGTTTACTCAGCTCAGGACCTTGTGACCTGGTTTACGGGTTGATCTAGTTTGCGGGTTAACCTACCAGTAAGTGAGTTATCCCAGACTATGATTTTTTATGAAAAATAAACTAATAACGAAGCCATTTGAGTCCAAAAAAAAATCACCTAAACGTTGACTCTATTATGTTTTATAACTATAATTACAATAAACTTTACTCTATTCATGTCCATGCACATCCAAGGTACAAGATCCAGGTATCTGAAGACTCGTAGTTCCATGGAAGGCAGATCCAAGCCAGGTGTCTGTGTGTATATACTGAAAATATGCATCTGGGCTACACGCGCACACACCGATATGGTCTTATAACAATCTCTATGAACTTTGTAACTTTTTGGTTTTCATTCTGCAGGAGGTGAAATGGAGACGGATGTCAGCAATTGATGCTGAGAATAACATTAAGGAAAATACATCAAGCCAATAAACCATTACATTTACATCATATTAACTCCATACGCAAGCCAATACATTTATATCGTTTTATGGGGTGTAGAATAACATTAAGGAAAATACATCAAGCAAAGAGCGTTCAAGTGCTGTGAAGCAACTTTGGGAGAGCATCACATCCAATGATCCCACATTCCATAGTATGAAATCAGAAAAAAAGAGAAATTAACCCTCCCATAAGCTAATGAAACAGGTTCAAAATTGTTTAGTTAACTGTTATGATATTCAGTGGCCGCACAATTCACCTGATGACCTGCAAATTTACATGGATGATTATTACACAAGAGTCTCTCTAGCACTAGTCAAGTAGATTAACGTTGACTAAGCAATGGGATATCTTTAATAAATATAAAGGGTCAAAAAGTACCAAGAATAATTGATCATCGTATAAGACTCGTGCATTAAGCACTTACTAAACGCATAGTGGCACTTCTACCATTTATGCTTGCAAGTGAAACTAGCAACCAGGGACAATCCCTGCACATATATCGATGATGTAGCATTCCTGTCCCAACTCAAGATCAATCCCTGAAAGAACCAGGAAATTTATCAAGTCACTCCGTGCCTGGAATCATGCTGCTGCCTGCTGGTGGCTGTGTTGCCATTCAAGGGCTCCCGATGAATGCTGTTCAGCCATATCTGAAGGTCCATTTGGCTGGCACAGAAGAAGAACCATTACAATATAAGTAGCATGAGGGAATATAATCTAATATCCAGGAAACATACAAGAACAGCCAGGCCAAATTTAGGTCACTTTCCACAACACCTAAGAGAATCTAAGCATGCACATCTACACTTACAGATTTTGAAGTGAATGACAAATTATATAAAATTTCTACAGAGGTTTGTAGATACACCATTCTGTATGCTATATTTATAAACATGGTTATGGTCAACTACAAACAAATTACAGAAAGATAAATGAACCAAATGTTAGATGAGTAGACGAAACAAGTGTACTGAAAATGAATTAGCACAATGTTTTAACTGTCTTTCTTGCTATTTGCACATAATCTCAAAATAATTACTTTCAGTGAAGTTTGACTTTGTTAAGGGAACACATAGAGGAAGTCAAATCCATCTGCAATTCCTTTTCAGATAGATAATTGTCTGAAGGCTGAAACAAAAGAGGCTGGCGAGGCCGGATTGAAACTCCATCTAAAAGTGACAAATTTACTGCTAAATCCTCTCCCAGGGTCTTGTCTAAGGATTTGGTACAAATAGGGGAGGTATAACTTCCCCTCAATGAGCAATATCTACTCAGCAACAACAATGATCTAGAATTTTCTGTCCAAACAAAAATTAAAACAATGAGCAGAGAGGATTTCATATCAAGGATTCAAGCTGTTACCTGCTGCTGGTTGTCTTCCCCTTGTTGTTGTCCAGCCATCTGAGAGGATCCTACAGGATGGTGTCTGACCACTGAAGGTGATCCATTAGAATATTGTCCTCCATTTGGTAAGGATCCTACAGGATGGTTTCTGACCACTGAAGGTGATCCGTAAGAATATTGTCCACCATTCTGTGAGGATTGGAAAGGTGCATTTGGTGAGGATCCTACAGGGTGGTTTCTGACCACTGAAGGTGATCCGTAAGAATATTGTCCACCATTCTGTGACGATTGAAAAGGTGCATTTGGTGAGGATCCTACAGGGTGGTTTCTGACCACTGAAGGTGATCCGTAAGAATATTGTCCACCATTCTGTGACGATTGAAAAGGTGCATCTGGTGAGGATCCTACAGGATGGTTTCTGACCACTGAAGGTGACCCGTAGGAATATTGTCCACCATTCTGTGAGGATTGAAAAGTTGCCTGTCCTGACATCTGTGGAGATTCATTTGGATGGCATTTAATCATATGAGAGGTTCCTGGTGGCTGATGTTCCATATTACTGGACCCTAATGCCTGCTGTCCCCCAGTTTCAGAGGACCATGATGGCTGATGCCCTCCCCTATCAGAGGACCATGATTGCTGCTGTCCTCTTGTTTGAGAGGACCAAGATGGCTGCTGGCCTCTTGTTTGAGGGGACCAAGATGGCTGCTGGCCTCCTGATTGAGAGGACCAAGATGGCTGCTGGCCTCCTGATTGAGAGGACCATGATGGCTGCTGGCCTCCTGCTCGAGAGGACCATGGAGGATGCTGGCCTGTTTGAGATGAATGTGACAGCTGCGGTCCACTTTGTTGTCCTGTCTGAGAAGATTGTGACAGCTGCTGTCCAGTTTGAGAAGAACATGATGACGGCTGTTGACCTCCTGTTTGAGAAGAACACGATAGCTGTTGGCCTGCTGTTTGAGGAGACCATGGTGGATGCTGGCCTCCTGCTTGAGAAGACCATGAAGATTGTTGCTCTGCCATTGTAGTTGCCAATATCAATCAATGATTAAAGAAACAGAATGAACATAATTCGTTGTAGCTGAAATGAGCAGCATTCAAAGAGATTTAAGGAAAACAAAAGAATTACATTTTTTTAAAAAAGTTAAAAATTACGAACAACAAGTAAAAATAAAAAACAGAATAAAGTAAGATAAATAAATAGATCACTATTCATAATACAACAACAAAAAGGAAAATAACAAGACAATAAAAGTTAAATCTTCAATTGGATAGTCACTACCTTGGTAAGGTTTTGATGGCTGTTGTTGATCCATATTGTGGAATCCTGATGGCTGTTGCCTATTATGAGAACCTAGTGGCAGCTGCCCAGTCATCTGAGGAGATCCTAATTGTGTTTGTCTTGACATTGGATGGACTCCAAAGGACTGTGATCTTGAAATCTGAGGTTCACCTGAAATTGATTTTCCCATCAATGGAGAAGGCCCTAATGGCCACCCACTTGCCATTTGAGTAGGTTCATGTTGACTTTGAGGCTGTCTTGGATAAGCAGGTCTTGAATTGTTAATCCACTTACTTTGATCCAAAACACTCTTAACCTCACTACCCCGTCCAGCATTTTCAAAAACCTCAAGTACAAAATCCTTCAATACAGGTGGAACACCAACACCATATTTCATCATTTGGTCGACGATATCCTTGCCCATGTCAAGTGCACCAGCATTACAAAGCCCCCTAACCACAACATCATAGATTGAGGAGTCTGGTTTTGGATCTTTGTTTCCCATTTTGGTCAAAATCTCTGCAGACTCCACTGCCTTGCCATTCTTAATCAACTCACCAAACACCCTAGTCCCAAAGCTTGCCACCACCCTCAAACCAGCATCTGCCATTTTATTGAACATTCTCAAAACATCATCAATCTCCTCCATCTTCAAATATGTATCGATTAATGTCCTAAAAGTCGTGACATCAGGAGTCAAGCATTTGGCAGATAATGCTGCAAGGAACTCCTCCGCCTGCTTCATCATCCCATTCTCGCAAAACCTTGCGATAATGTTGTTGTACCCCGCAACATCCATTTGAAAAGGCTTAGATCCAGGCTTTGTCCCTGCCTTTTTAAATGTATTAATTGCCTCCTCAAACTCCCCTTCCCTAAAGCACTCATTCACCATTGTATTAAATGTATCTGAATTTACACCTTGGTGGGTCGGTGGGGTATGATTATCCAGCATATGCTCAAACAAAGCCCATGCAGCCTCTTTCTTCCCATATTTAACTAGAACCTCCAAAATGGTATTACATGTTGCAGGTACCACCTT
>Ga0307511_10007547_pt1 | contig 10938 bp, 18 predicted proteins | sample 13_EM_MG_FD_200266 | JGI IMG/M metagenome (GOLD analysis project Ga0307511, IMG submission 200266) | Populus trichocarpa ectomycorrhiza microbial communities from riparian zone in the Pacific Northwest, United States - 13_EM | ecosystem: Host-associated > Plants > Roots > Unclassified | place... | reverse complement strand
GGCGTACGCTGGGTCAGATGGTACAGGTTCTCCATGCAGCATGGGGCATACGCTGAGTAAGATGGTACAGGTTCTCCATGCACCATGGGGCGTACGCTGAATAAGATGGTACAGGTTCTCCATGCACCATGGAGCGTACGCTTAGTAAGATGGTATAGGTTTTCCATGCACCATGGGGCGTACGCTGGGTCAGATGGTACAGGTTTTCCATGCAGCATGGGGCATACGCTGAGTAAGATGGTACAGGTTCTCCATGCAGCATGGGGCATACGCTGAGTAAGATGGTACAGGTTCTCCATGCAGCATGGGGCGTACGCTAGGTCAGATACCACAGGTTCTCCATGCAGCATGGGGCGTATGCTGAGTAAGATGGTACAGGTTCTCCATGCACCATGGAGCGTACGCTTAGTAACATGGTACAGGTTTGCCATGCGCCATGGGGCGTACGCTAGGTCAGATACCACAGGTTCTCCATGCACCATGGGGCATACGCTGAGTAAGATGGTACAGACCCTCCATGCATTGTGGGCCATATAGCAACTCATAACATACTCACTGCTTACCAATCACATTGAGTGGTAGAGCAAGCAATAACCACTGCCATTTACCATCCCTTGGTAGAGGACCCTCAATGTGTGTTCAATAAAACACTACTACTTTACAATAAGAATGATTTAACCTCTGTGACCTTGGCAAACTCCATTTGAGCTATTCCTGCCCACCTATTCCATCTTTCTGTCTCCCTTGCTGCATACGCCCTATGTCCTGGCCTATCACTCCCCATTTTTTTAACTCTCACTCCCCAGACTTCTTCCATATGTCTGAAGGTCCTAATCACCCACTCCATCTCTTTGATGACAATCTCACCCTCCTCCTTCCACCTTTGTGCTCTAGCTCTAGCTCTTAGCCAGTTAACCCTGTAAACTGTGTTTTGTAAGCGCTAATCTGAAATGTTATGGCAATGCTTGCTGTTACTCACACTCCTTCTCATGATCCCCACAATGAACCTGAATCTTTCTATCCAACCTCCAGAACCAAGGGAGAATGCTACTCCTCTGGCCAACCCTATTCTCCTCCACAATATCACCACTCATCTTCAAATCTGACTTTTTAATCTCTTGGAACTTTTCCAGATCAGCAGGTCCCCCCAACTCCCCAATAGCTCGTCTTGCTGCCCTGTAGGTAATAACAGCCTGTCTGATATGATCATCCACCCTGTGAACTGAGTCCCAGGCTCTTGTTGTCTTTTTCTGGCTTTTTGCTGGTCTGACTTCCTTCCTAAACCTCAATGATTTCTCTGCAAGGCACTCCCTCAATCTCTCCAATGAATCATTGGCCTGACCCTCCCTGAGCTCATATTCTGCATTCCCAAGCCTCTGTAATCCATGCTCCTTCCTCTGCTGGAGTGTAAGGTTTGATGGAAGGTAGAGCACCACTTCCTCAGGAGTAACCTCTGGTTCCTCTTCTTCCACAGTCTCCTCAATATCAGCTACTAGCCAGCTCCCTTCATCTCCCTCAAGCTGATATAGATCATCTGCATGTACAGTTTTATGAATGCCTCGCACTGGTATTGTTGGAGGGCTTATCTTCATGGAAGTGAGTCTCTGGTTCTGGAATTGATCAACCTTCACTTGGAGGTTTTGCCTTTCTTGATTGATAACAAAGGATTCTGATGCAGTATAGCCCTTGCCTGACCCCTTTACCAAAAGGCGTATTTTGATTCTACAGTAGCCATATAAGCATCATTATGAAAAATGTAGCCAAGTTACTTACTGCTCAGCTTCCAAGCCCAAGCCTTCCAATAGCCATGGAACATCAATATCCTTAGCATGTCCACCAGCCTTCATGAGATTTTGTTGTTTCTTTGCTTGTGATGGAGCTGTTTACTATAATAAGAGTGGAACAATCACCACAGGAGTTGAAGACATACCAGGAGTATCAGACACATTATATATCATCAATGCCTCTCCCCTCTCTGTTCTTGCAGTCTCTTCAAGCTTCTCCCACTCTGAGATCCAGTGGCTGTTACCAATAGATTTTGTAAGCTCCTGCACTACCAAAATCATGGTTCCAACAGTGGCCTTTGCATTCTTGTATTTCCGGCAAAGTGATGCCACTATAAGAACATTTGGTCAGTTATACACTACAGGACAGGCTAGAGAGACCTACCAATTCCCACCCATTTCTTCCAGTTAGAATCATACATGTTATCATCCAGAACTTCTTGCCGATGAGCTTTACTCATAGCTCGGGTAATCCCTGCAACTTTGTCAATTGGCCACCAGAGGGTCTCCAAGATCTCTCCATCAATCTGTCCAATTCCATCCACAAAGCTTAGTGAGTGCTTTGGGAAACACCTTATGATATGTGCTCCAAGATGCCACTTCCCCACAGCAGGGATCAGAGAGAGCTCTTGAGGAACCTCTAAGTATGGGCTCCCCTCCACCCTCTTCCAAAAGTTGATAAAGTACTGGCAGGCAACATCATAGATAGCAACCACCCGTTGATCAAGTGAGATGGTTGCAAGGAACTGTGAGACAGAATAATCAATGTTCAGTTGTCTGGATATTATTCACTTAGGTCAGATGATAATGTGTAATTGCTTTACACCACCTACCTTTCCCCTTTCTGGAAATCTACAACACTGTTAGGGAAAAAACATCCATGTCGGGCACATGCAGTTGCACCAATTCCTGTGGATGTAAGGTGTGCTTTGGAGGTATTGACATAATTAACTGCTTTATGGTCAGAGCATAGTGATTTCTGTGAGGTAACATTAGAACTGGGCATCTTACCTACTTGAATGGACATACCTGGCTGATCTCCTTTCCAGTGTTCAGGTGTGCTTCATATCTCTTTGGTTCTACCATATACCTCCCTCCAGGAGAGAGGGCAACATCTGCTTCTGGCCGCCTCATTTTCAAATGCTCAGCAGAAAAGTTTCCATCAATGACAATACTTCTGGTATACAACCACCTACAAGCCATCAATACTGAGTTACCAGTGGGTGTGAAGGCTACATACTTCTTTGGGTCTTGTTTCCACTCTTTGGGAAGATTGATACCAGGCTGAGGACAGGCAGGACAGAAAATTGCAAGACTTCCAGGTTGAAGTTCTGCTTCCTCTTCATGGCCCAATTCAGCATTTATCCGGGCCATCAAGTCTCTCCACATGCGTGAGACTCTCATCAATTCACGATATCGATCCTTGGGTACATCAGGCAAATTTCTAGAAACCATATAAGTTTACTCACAGGGACAGATTGTGGGCTTGAGAAACTTGTTAATCGGCGAAGCTTGTTGAAGAAGTTAAATGCTGAGGTCTTGCACTCTACAGCATCAACATGGAAGTACTCTAGGACAGCAAAGGAGAAGGCAGTTGATGGCTGAGAGGTTGAAGCAGGGAAGAGGTCATGTTCAAAGAGCTGAGTTGCATGGTCAGGGGCATCTTTGCAACAACACCAGCCAACAACCAGCTGATGAACTCCAGAGACATCAACCACCACTAAAGTTCTTTTGTCTCTTGGTTCCCATGCCTCCAACAATATCTCATCCACTACATCATGCTCCCCTTCTCCAGCTGCCTCAGGCTTTGTATCCTTGGCTGCCTCAGGCTTTGTATCCTTGGCTGCCTCAGGTTTCCCATCCTTGGCTGCCTCAGGTTTCCCATCCTTGGCTGCCTCAGGTTTCCCTCCCTTGGCTGCCTCAGGTTTCCCTCCCTTGGCTGCCTCAGGCTCTGTAGGTGAGGTATTTGCTGGACAACACAGTCCTCCATGACCAAGGTACAGTATGAACCCCTCTGAATTGAGAGATATCTTTTTGAAAAACTCTCCAGTCCACTCCTCAATAGAGTGAAAGGGGAGAGAAGAGTGGGCCACAAGGCAGCAAGAGTGGCAAAGAAGGGGTTTGCCAAAGCAGTTTGTGCACCGGAATTTGCCTGGTTTTTTGGTGCACTGGTTACAGTGGTGTTTGCCAGGTAAGTGTTCTTGGTCAAGATATTTGTGGGTAAATTTCTCCCTCAAAGGGATCCAACCAGAAAGAAAGTCATTCTGGGACTATCCACACTGCCATTAGCCTATAGTCACTGAGGATACAATATTTCATACCTTTCCCTTCTGCCCTTTCTTTGGGGCAAGTATTTCTGGTGCTGGAATGGGGGGAAGAGACATGGCTTCCTGGATTCCCTCACCAGGAATGGGTGTTTGATCTTGGGAGTGACCAGTATTCTGTACCATGGCAAGCCTTCTTCGTTTTGCAGGGGTCTTCAGGGAAGTTGATGTAATAACTTCAGCAGTGAGAACAGCTCCTCGCCGGGTCTGCTTTTTATTCCATGCTACACGGTGGACTTTTGGTGAAACTGAATGCTCTAGTCCCCGTTTAGACATTGTGATGAGGGATGGGTAGTGCGAGACCAATTGCTGATGAGTTGCTGTTGATTGACCTCCACAATGCGGTGGAGTGTGCGGTGCCGGGACTGGGAGCGAAGGCCGGCGTGGCAAGTGATGCCTGCAAGTGGATTGTTTGGAGGAAGTGGTTAGATAGACGAAGGGCAATGCTCACTGGCGTTGGGAAAATTTCACGAGACGGCGGCAGACTCCGGTTCTCATTTGAACCGTAGCTCCGCCTCAAATAGCCTTATGTATATTGTGTCTTTTTTTACACCCGGTACAGGGAACTGTCTAAATACAAAGTACTTAACCACCCTGTCATAAGATTGGTGGGAAAACAATGTTAGTTGACAGACAATGCGACAGGGGGTGGTAGGGGTGACATAGTGAGCGTGGTCTCGGAACGAGGTACTCTATGTTGGCGGCCGGAGCGGGGTGTTGTGCGTTGGCATGGCCGGGACTTCGGTGGGGTGCCGGCGTTGGGATGGGCTGGTGTTTTGGTAGCGGCGTGTTGTTGGTGAATGAGTTTGGAGGATAGGCCGGAGGTCTGGAGGTGGCGCGCTCGGAGATGTTGTTGATGAGCGGGGTCAAGATGTCGGGATTGTAGTTGGTCAGGGTTCTGGTAGCAACGCACTTGAGGTGCTTGGGATAGTTTGGTTGGCACGCGCTGGACCCAAGCAGGAGGGGAGGGGGAGAGGTATGATCGAAGGACGACGGTGATAGCGAGGGCGGTGCGCGCGGCGCGGGAGGTCATCAGGTCCTGTTTTCGCGTGGCTGCTACTGTCGTGTTGGCAGAGGGGGAGGGTCAGTGTTCAAATAATGGGAGGGATGGTGTCCGCGCACCGACTTTGCGCGAGCGTTGATCCCACATGAGTTACCCTCACTACTGGACTTGCGAGGTTGTTAGATCCTGATTCACACGGGCTCCATCAGTAGAATAGTGTGGAGAAAAGGCAGGGGGACTTACGAGTATAGGGTGGTTCAGAGCGAACGCCGCGAACGAGCACGGTCGGGTGAACGGTCATTATACGGTGCCGGGAACGAGGGCGCTGGACTTTGCGATCTTCCCCCGCAATATGACTCGCTCTGCAGTTTCGCCTGAATTTTTGATTATTGGTTACAGAGTCATAGGATATATTATTGTTTTTATTACATTCGGAGCTGAGGATCGCAAAAGTTGTACTCTACCGCCCCGCGATGGGAACAAGGGGGGGAACGACATTAGAAACAGATGATGTGGAATGGGAGTGATAACGAGAGGAAATCTGGAGGGAAATTACGAGGGCGGTCTCTGGAACCGAGGTGCTCCACGTCGACGCCGTTGAAGGGGAAAATTGTGCGCTGATATGACCGGTATCAGGGAGGGCCGAAGCTTTGGCGATATTGGGATCGAAGGGATGGGTGTTGTTGGAGGACGAACGGAGTAGCACGAAGATGGGGTAAGGCCAGGACGGGGTATGATGGGGACGAGCGACAAGCGGAATAAGATATTGATGACCAGCTTTACCACACACATGGTCAGGCGAACGCGTAGACGGTATTCGACTTGACAGGAGCCGAGTGCCGATGAGCACTCGACACTTTCTTCGGCGACATGTCCTTTGTGTCTGTGAGGTCTGCGTCTTCGGGTGCACCGGTATTGGCGAGGAGGACTTTCGCGTGTGGACATGGTGGTATGGAGGCGAAACGTCGTCTCCAAATACTTGCATCGTATTCGCGGTGGCGGATGAAACTATCTTCGCTCTGTTGCCCTCGTAGTTTGGCGGGGTCGCGGGGGACATCGAGTTGGTTGGGAGGGTACATTGGAATGGGAGGATGGAGGGGTAGGAAGGTACAGTCCATTGGTTGGGGTGGGGTAGGACTCGATCGATGACCATCGTGAGGAATTCTCGAATGGGATCGAGGATGCGGCTGATGGTGGGGATGGCGGTGCTCCGGGACCAAAGGATGCGATGGATGCTGGCTTCCGATGAGCGAAGGGTCGCAAAGAGGGAGCTGGTAGCGTATAGTGAGCCGGGTAGGGACCGGGGGTGAGGATTTTGACAAATGAGAGCGGTGGTGAACCACGCACCAGACCCGCGCAACGTATGCGTCACCCTTATCCCGCCCTTATCCCGACAAACTCGCGGGGGGTGTCGCTGGAAACCTGTTTGGATAGGTAGTATTAGTGGAATAGTGGGGAAAGAATACGAGAGAACTTACGAGTATGGGCAGTATTGTTGAACGTGCACTGTTGAACAGACGCCGTTGGGCGGACGGGGCGGCAAGTGTGAGGCTGGAGAGGACGCGCGGCCTTCTCTTTTTCCATTTCGTGACAAGAGGAGCGTCATCGTGCGTGACGCGTGATAGGTCACGGTGGCATGGTGTCTGTGCACGGTGGCGAGAGCCTCTTATTATAAAACTCGGCCTCCATGGCAGAGGTACATTTTTCTTTTCTAATAAAGTCACGCGAACCTAACTAAACACATCTAGACTTGTCCGGAACCTCAGTGGTCGCGGGGCTGGCGAGGCGACCCGATCGAAGGAGCAAGGAACTTCGTGACCGCCACAGAACGTTCCGAAAATTCCCGGGTTCTCATCATTCGGATGATTCGCCCGCCTTCCCTCCTCATCGTTTCGTTCACCACGCTTATGTGGGGCGCGGGAGTCCAAATGCCCTCTCCCATGCCCCAGCCAAGCCATCTTTTATCTCTGGAAAGAGAACCACCTCACCCGCCTCCAGGGGTCCTGCTGAAATCACAGGGAAGGGGGCAGCAAAAGGTACGTCTGTTTGGGTCTTCAACGGAACTGTTTTTGGTTTTGATACTCAGCCTCCCAATCATCAAGTACATCCACCTCAACACTAGTATCCCGAACGTGACGACAACCACCCCGAGCCCACTCACCAACACCACCCCCAAGTGCACCACCACCGAAGCCCAAGCCCGGTCCAACACCGACACCCCAAACCCGTCTGCCGACGATACCACCGCGCGCGTCACCGCCGACGCTCCAGTCCACCTCAACACCAACATCTCAAACTCGTTTGTCGACGATATCGTCGCGCGTCATCGCCAACGCTCCAGCCCACCTCAACACCGACATCTCAAACTCGTTTGTCGACGATATTGTCGCGCGCGTCATCGCCAACGCTCCAGCCCACCTCAACACCGACATCTCAAACTTATTCGCCATCACATGCATCATGGCCGGAGCTCCAGTCCATCCCAACCGCAATATCTCAAACTCGTCTGTCATGTCATCACGCGCTTTGTCTCTGAAGCTCTGCGCCGTCCTGACGCTGGTGTCCCAAATTGTACCCTTGAGTTTGGCATCGAAGCTTCAGTCCCATCTACCACTCATGTCCCAGGTGTCTCGAACCTATCCGCTGATAACATTGTTGACAAAGGGTTCTCGTTTCATGACCACATATTATTACAACTTTTCATCCTCTCTTGCTGTTTCCTTAGCCTAGTCATTTTGTACTTGCATCCAGTACCCCAGTCAGTTCACAACAAAGCTCTATTGTGTTTGAGGTGAGATTTTCGAGTGATGCTCCCAAGATGGGACGCGCGGCCGGTACGATCGTTATCAAAGGTGATCGATCTCTTCCGACGACTCCCATCTTCGATTCTTGGAACCCTTACAGGATGGCCTCTACCGATGCTATCAACCTAGATGACTATGCAGCCATCTTTCTCGGTCATGAGGTGGATTTCCGACAGACAAAAGGGGCTGCTCGTCAGGAAGTCTTGCAGGAGATCATGCAGGAGATGGTGGCACTGAGTGAAGGATCCCTGAATGAAGATGGCATGAAAGGTTTATACAAGGTAAGTCAACTTATTTAAACATCCTTTCCTGAGATCTCATCCATCTGGACCAGAGAATCCAGAATTGGTATGGAAACCACAAGACTGTCCAACTTGAGGATGAGTTTACTCTTGTCCGGGTTGGTACAGTCTGGAATTCCCGCCTTGTCATCCAACATCTGTTCAAGGATGACATCACTCAGCGGCTGGAAAAGTACTGCCTTAACCCTTCCAACCCAGACTGGCTCCAAAAATACCAGTGGACAGTCAATGCAGTAATCAAGTCATTGGGTGGTGGTGAGGGTATACAGAAGTATGCAGAGATTGCAAAGTCTTGGAATAAGGCTAAGCTTCCAGATGAGTTGCGAAGAAAGTGAGTGTGAATATGAGGACTTGGTCATTTCCAATATTGACTACTTACATAGAAATGCAACAAAGAAGTCTGGACCCACAGTCACTAGTTTTTTGAAGAAGATGCAGGAGCAGATGGGGGTTGCAATTGTTGGGGTTGCTGCATATCGAGATGATACAGGAAGGCTGTGTACTTTTGAGTATGTGACCTTTCTAATGCTCATTGGTTGGCTGAGATCTCACTCATACATAGTTTCTGCACCAAGGATAGCCGAAAAGACACATTTTCCCAGGCACATTCTGAGGATCTTGAAGACTTTCTTGGGAAATGGGGCAAGTGGGTCTCAAAGAATGGTGCTGTATACTAATCTGTATTTATTCCACTTACTTACTTCTTGGTTTTAGGAGTAGGGAACACTGAGGGAAGTGGAGGGGGGGGTGATGCAGATGAAGAACCTGAAGAAACAGCTACTGGTCCTTGGATGAAGCTACTCAATGATGACAATGGGGTATATTCTCTCAAACCACTGAAAGAGGTCCTGAGGATGGGGCCAAATGGAAAAAGCATTGGGTGTGCATTGAGGCATGTCATGAGACAAGCTTGGAGTGAGGCATCTCTATTTGTCAACAATCATCCCCCAATCTAACTTTCATTATTTAGAACAATCAGGGAGGAAGGGGAATATTACCTGGAGTCAAATTGACAGAGAACCACTTGCCCTGATCCATCCTAGGTTCATCTTAGAGGCCAAGATTGGTGATCCTACCAGGATGAGTGTGGATGATATCAAGGCTTACTGGGGGGCCTGGGCTAAACAATCTGGGGGGTTCCCATTCTCCTTCCTTCACATTGGGGAGAGAAAGGACCAGGACCAGGAGGACCAGGAGGAGGGGGGGAGTAAAGGCCAGGATGGAGATGAAGAAGATGCTCACCTCATGACCAAAAACAAATCATACCCTTCTCCCATTCCAGGAGATATTGACATTGGGATCCCCCTCCCTTGTGAATGTGATACCCCTACTGTGCGTACTACCTGCCTCCAGCAGTTAGCACCAAAGTGGGGTAGTTCTATGAAATCCTTCCACAACCTTGTTGGGCTGGTGGATGAATTGGAGGTAAGGCCTGGGTGGATTACCTAATGTCTATTTTATCTCACATCATTTTAGGACACAAATACCCCAAGTGGGTTTCAAAACTCCAAGTGGCCATTTGTACAATGGTCCTGGGATCAGGTCCATCTTTCTGAGGAAATCCATGGAAACCGCCATTCCCTTGACAGTTTCCTGGGGTGGTTAGAGCAGAAGACCTCTGGTTTAGCCAAGCAGAGGTCTCTCAATAAGAATCAGCTCCAGGAGTTGTTGCTGGGAGCTGGTCTTTACCTCAGAGACTATGAACTTTCTTGTTTTGCAGATCAAACTGAAATCACCCTCCCTGATTTTCTTGCAACTAGTAAGATGCATAGAGATGACAATACTCCCATTGGCAGGATATTGCAATTGTTGACTGATGCCCTCCACCATGACTCTGGGTATGTGTTTTTATTCAACTTGGTCACATGATTACTAATATAGTAAAGTGAGGGCCCTAGCTCCCCATCTAAAAAGTCACCTAGGATGGCCAAGAAGAGTCCAAAGCTCTCAAAGAAGAGGTATGCATATGCCTATACCACCAATAGGCGGCTCATAGTTTGCTCCTAGTGCAAGTAAGAGGAAAAGGGAACCTACATCTGACAGTCCAGAACACAATTCACAGTCTGATGAGCCAAGGTTTGGAGTTCTGTGACAGAAATAAAAACAATATTGATATATTGGTTATAGAAGGAGCAAGAGAGCAGCAAAGCCAAGTCAGAAGAGGAAGGAAGCAGAGAAAGGCACTCAAGCAATTGCAAAGGGAACTAAGACTAAGTCAGTGAAGATGGGCAGGAAGTGACTGTATATTATCTACTATATGTTTTCATCTGGACCACTGTACAACAAATGCTAAATTGGCAATCTACACCTTTACTATTTGGATCAGCATATGACTGAGGGAGTGTGGAAAACTTACACCATCTGAGCCAGAATGCAACTCTTGGTGTAGGGTGAATCTACACCATGGTGAGCCAGCGTACGCTCCATGATGCATGGACTACCTGTGGTATCTAACCCAGCGTACGCTCCATGGTGCATGGAGAACCTGTACCATCTAACCTAGCGTACGCCCCATGGTGCATGGCAAACCCGTACCATCTGACCCAGCGTACGCCCCATGGTGCATGGAGAACCTGTACCATCTAACCTAGCGTACGCTCCATGGTGCATGGAGAACCTGTACCATCTAACCCAGCGTACGCCCCATGCTGCATGGAGAACCTGTACCATCTTACTCAGCGTATGCCCCATGCTGCATGGAGAACCTGTACCATCTTATTC
>Ga0307511_10007546_pt1 | contig 10938 bp, 9 predicted proteins | sample 13_EM_MG_FD_200266 | JGI IMG/M metagenome (GOLD analysis project Ga0307511, IMG submission 200266) | Populus trichocarpa ectomycorrhiza microbial communities from riparian zone in the Pacific Northwest, United States - 13_EM | ecosystem: Host-associated > Plants > Roots > Unclassified | place... | reverse complement strand
TGTTGGTTAGAGATAAAATCAGGAAATTTTGGAAGTACATATGAAATGTTCCTGACCTGGGGTTGGTGGTCACATGGCATGTAAATGTATTCTCTCCCTTCAATGTTCCTGACATGTTCCCACCTGTTTCCAGAGGCCCTCGCCCACAGTGTCAAGGGGACTCATCAGGTTGGTGTCCCTCTTTACTCCGTTTTGATAGGAAGTACTGATCGACTCCTAGGAGCTGTTATGGTGAAGGACTTCATTTCTTCCAAGGGCAAGAGGGGTCGTCACCACTACCCTACTGTGGAGGAACGGGCTGCTCAGGATGAGCGGTTGTACGTTTACCATTTCAACCAGGCCAGGGAGACGACTCAGAGGGACAATGGGTCCCGTCCATATCCTTCGATGACTGGGATGAGGAGTTGGATTGAGACTTTGAAGTATCGTCATGATTCGTTCCGGGAGATTGGTCTGGGAGATTTGGTGATGATTGGGAAGGAACGATGGCGGAAGCACCTTGGTTCCCTCAACTTGGATGGTTTCTCGAAGGCTTGGCTCCAACGTGGTCTTCGTGAGATCCACCACACCAACGACAAGATGGATGGTCGTATGGACGCCTGTCTTGGGTACACAGCTGTACTTGGGGCGGAGATCTTCGAGTCGTTGAAGGAGGTGAAGGAGGACTTGAGGGACAATCAGAAGAAGAGGGCTCTTGACGGTTGGGATAGGATGAACATCAAGAGGAAGTTGGAGGATTCCCTTCGTGATGCTCAGGTGGAAATTGCCAACCTCAAGGCTCAGGTCGACACCCTGGAGTTCTTGGTTGAGAAGTTAACTCAACCTGTCCCCGAGGTTCCTCAAGAGGCCATCTTCAGGCCTGCCTCCCCTCCTCTTCCCGATATTGGTTTCCCTCCTGATATGGAGATCCCTGGGTTGACCGTCAACCAACCTATCGTGGACGACTTTGTTGATTGGTCGTCCTTTGATCGTTCTTGGCCTCCTGGTGGATATGAGGCAGACATTGAGAAGGATGGGGATGGGTCTTCCAACAAGGAGAACGAGTGGGTTGCTGTTCCGGTTGACGAGTAGATAGTTCTGTATCGGTATTCCAATACTATCTGCTTTCCCTGGTCTTGTTCGTGTGACTTGAAGTGTGAAAAATAAGAATGAAAAGATAAGATAAGATAAGATAAGATAAGATAACGCCATGTCATGATTTGAACAAGTGTTTGGGCGCTTTGAACTTAGAAGAAAATGGTGAAGTTAAAGTGAAAATCGTGACACCGACCTGGCATCAAAAATTCCACTAAAACATCCAATTGGCAGGGCAGCAACTTTGCTGGTGACTGGTGACTGCTGGGTTGGTCATGCACATACAGTAGTGACCTGGATACCTGGATTGATGGCGCCTTAATGGCTGCCTCCATTATGTCACGTATGCCCTTAAGGCACCAAGCAGGACCAAACATGGTCTGTGTGCATTATGTAGTATGTATAAATATGTAGTTCCCCACCCTATGCAATACATCACTTCTCTCTTCTCTTCCACCATCTCACAAGCCTCTCTCTCTCCTCACCCCAAGGTAAGACTTAGAGTATCCTTGTAGTATATCTTGTATTAGTATAGATATACTGGTGCATGCTCAACACTGTAATTAGTTCCTGTCTCCCCCTTAAATATAGGTAAAGTGATGGGACACTGTGAGGAAGTCTGAGGGAGTTCTGAGGGGTAGACAACATAGTACTGATGCTGTGGCTGAATTAGACTTGCATATCTAAGGAATTCTAACTAGAACATGATGATAACAGTTCTACCTTGACAGTTGAGCCACAGAGTTGTAATATCAGAGAGCCAGCCCGTGCTACCTTGCATAGGCATCCTCCACTCCACAGGTATCCACAGTTGATGCTTCCCTTCAGGATCCTTAATCCACCCCTCCTGTAGGGTAGTAAATGAAATTGGCCAACCCCCTTTGGATGCACACATGTCCAAGTCAAGGTAGTGGGAATAATGCTGGCCATATTTTACATCCAAGGGGGCCCACTGGTAGTGTGGGGGTACCTGGGGAGATTTAAGTACCTCTCCAGTTCCCATGTGGTAGACATGGAATCCATGCTCCCAATCCATAATCATAACCTGATTTCTGACAAATCTCTGCTCCCAATCCATAGTCACAACCTGATCCCTGAACATCATTGGGAAGTCATGGACTGTCCAGAGACTGCTGCTGTAGCCTGCCACCTTGTTGGCAAAAACACCATCTACTAGCCCTTCTTCTGTGAGAAGCCAAGCTACAATTGCTCCTGAACCTTGTACCAAGAGAACATTACCAGTTAGGGCAAACCACTCCACCTCTGTTTCTGTATTGATGAACTGGAGGGGGGTTTGTGAAAGTGGGTTGGTGACAGTAATAGTACTTTTCCCCTCAAAACCAGCCACAATGTAAGTCCCACAGTGGGAAATAACAGCAAGTGGCATACAGCTGTCATAGTGAGCAACAATGGGAGGACTATCTAGATGCCACACTTGGAGACTATTCCAGGAATGGTGTAAGGTTAATGGCGAAGTTGGTGAGAATTGAATAGGGGAGTCATGGGAGTTCTTAGCTGGAAACATCCTCCATGAAGTATAAGAACCAGAGGTGTATTTCCAGATATGGACTTTGCCTGAGAGGGAAGCTGCAAAGAGGCTTCCATCAGAAGAGAAGCAGTGAGATCTAAAGTCTCCTTTTTGCTCTAGCAAGCTTCCTGAGTTCTGAATGTCCAAGATCCATAGTTGTTTCTGAACCAAAGCAGAAGCCCGGTAAGTGGTTGGAGAGAAAGACTTGATCCCAGAACTTTCTCCCCATATACTACTACAAAGAGACCCAACCAAGTTGTCCAATAAGTTAACATGGAAGGATTTGACCTTGGTGAGAGTGGATCCAACATCATATATGTTAACAATAAAAGTCTTGTTGTCCCATTCTGTTATCATGATCTGAAAGGATTTACTGTGTGACCAAAGGTGTGGCTTGTCCCTTGACTGAAGGGTACTAGGGGACCATGTTGTGCCTGATGTGATGTTATATATATGCACAGCATAGTTGGTGCCAGTGTGCAGATCTGGAAGCTGGGTGGCAGTACTGATAGTGCTGATCATCCCTCCATCCAATGACCACACCAAGGAGACCTCATCCTTGTGGATGTTATTGTACCCAATTTCCCCAACTACACCACCTGTCTGGATGTCCCAAATTATAAGACCAGTACTGGAGAGTGAGGCAAGGGAGTACCCATTAGGTGAATATGCAACTTCACCAATGGAGTATGTATTGGAGTTAGTAAGGGTGGATAACAGTCCAGAAGAGAGTGGGTCATAGATTACTAGAGTCTGTCCATAGCTTGCAGCAATATACTGACCACATGGTGACCAAGTAAAGTACCCATAAGGAACTCCCCCTCTGTTGGTAATGTTTATACTCTGGCTCCATGAATCCAGGGTTCCAGCTACCACTCTTGGAAAGGTGGTGTGCTGTTGATGGTAGTAGAGCTGTCGGACAGTTGATGAAAGAGGGGATAACTCCAGTGCAGAATGATAAATGTGGACAGCTGAAACATTGATGGGCTCAAAGAATTTGGTCACAAAATGGAAACAGTCTCTTGCAATGTCAAGAAGCTCCTTGTTCCCAGCAACCTAATTTAATGTGTGTGTTAATAGAAGGTAATAATGTAGAGAGGTGAAAACAAACCTCCTGTAACCATATCATTAGCTTTTCTAATGCACTAATAGCTCCCCTTGTGGTCCCAAGGACACTAACCACCTCCAGCCAAGCTAGGAATTTCTCCTTCAAGAAAATGTGTAGATGGGAAACAACCCCAGTAACATCTCCAGTCTTGGTAAGGTGGTTGTGCCAGGATTGGCAAGCATACTGCAGTGTGGTGCTGATGTGTTCATCAATTCTGGTCTCTAGATCTTCAACCTCCAAATTCAAGGTATAATCAGGGAGGGATAAAAGGTTCTGTTTCAAGCCTTCATTCATCACTCTCAGGCAGCTTGCTGCAAGTTCTAGGTGCATATCTCCAGGGGAGATGTAGAACCTCTTGTTGAGACAGCGTGAGGGGTCAGTGATGAAGTCTGGGAATGACTTGTGAAATGGTTTCACTGGGTGGTCAAAGTCTTCATCAAAGACAAGCAGTGACTGAACCAATGTGAGGAGGAGGATGACCTCCTCAGGATCCAGACCAATAAGTTCTGCAATCCCAGATGGTGGAAGGGGGTTTACAACCAGGATGACAGTGCCAATGACAGATTGGACCTTAGAGTCCACCTCAGGGTCCTCTTCACTAAAGGCCATCCTGAATATTGATGTATACAGAGAATCAAGGGTCACATTAGAGTTGACATGTGTCTTGCCCTCATGGTCTGTGCACTCTGGAAGGTCTACAATTGCATCAAGTTGCCGCCTTGGGAGGTGAGTGTTGCTATCCAGAAACTTGACAGTCGCGACAGCATAGATGAACAGTCCAGCCGCTCTGTCGCACAGGACATTGACATGCTCGTTGCTTGGCCACCCCTTCAGCCGACGCCGTTGCGCAAGTTCAGACAGTTCGTGTTCTAAGAACACCCGAATGTCCTGATTAATCAGGGAGGGGTGGACATCATGTAAAACAAAGACATCGGTCGAGTCCACCAGGAGGGGGAGGCGGAACCCGGTCTTGATCCGGGGCTCGGGTCGGCCGGTGATGAAAAATTTGACCCTGGGAATTTGCTCGACAAGCCGCCCCAACACGGAAAGGATTGCGGACGATGGGTCCTCGTCTTTGCACTCGTCAAGAGCGTCAATCACGATGAGCGTCGAAAAGTCCGCTGACTGCAGCGGCTCGACGATCAACCTTTCCATCTGGTTGTAGAGTGATTCGTCGACGACATCTGGATCTGACTGGAGGAGGGAGACGAGGTGGGATCGAAAGTCGGGGTATTTGTGTGCCAGCTGGAAAGCAAGGGTAGGGAATATGAAGTGCAGGTCGCTTCGGTCCTGAAAGTCACGAGAGCAGAAGAAGGATGCTCCAAGGAGACCCTCGGCGAACGTGCGCTCAGCAACGGTCTGAGCAATCGTTGACTTGCCCGTTCCGGCGAGGCCGTTCAACCAGAAGACGGGGGACCCATCGAAGTCCTTTGTCCACAACTCGATCTCGTTCAGGACGGTCTCACGAGTGCCACGGAGGCAACCCCGGCGGTTTCCATGCTGATATGCAGCCCCTCGAGCACGGCGACAGTTGTTCAGCACCGATAGGTGGACTGTATGACACGCGGATCAGTTTGTTTAAAAGGGAGAACTGAAAGGACCGAACCAGTATCCTGGAAGCCACGGCCGACGTCAGACGCGTTCTCAACATGTAGATCCGGTGACTCACAATCAGCCTGCAATTCTGGTCATATATCGCCCGTTGCTGGATTGTCTATTAATCCGTCCTAATCTTAGTAACATGACTCACGTGTGGAATTGTTCGCTACCTACTTGGTATTCGAGGAGCGCATCTCGGATATCTTCCGCCATGCCTGACACAGCCAGAATGTCATCTTGACACCCCTCGTATCCGTGGACGTTGACACGGTCGCGGAGCACAATCCCGCTATCTCTGATCAGCCTGAGCGTTCTAGGATAAAATTAGCGCAATTATGGGTCGATCCTAACCACATACTCGAATAGCTTCGTCCATCGCTCTTGTTGGTTATCACCCCAGAGGGCATCACGATTATCCTCTTCCGAGCATAACTCATCCAGTCGTGCCATAACGGAATCCACCTTTCCTTTCACCGACGGGGATCGCTGTTCGAGTGTCAGCTGGTTCCACGACGAACCCACTGTATCACGTTACCTCGTGGAGTTTCAAGAGCACGTCGAAAGAAGACTTGATGGAGGGATCAGTCATCAGTGCGATGGGCTGAGACAAGCCGGAGAATCCTCACGGTGAGATCTGTGATTTGTTCGTAAATCGCTTGCTGTTGAGAGATCTGTGCTCCAATGTCAAGAGCGCTAGATGCAATAACCTGGTGCGCACTCACTTGATAGTGAGTGATGGCCTCTCGTAGTCGTTCGATAAGCCCCGCCACCTCTTTGGAATCTTCGCCCTTATCTATGAACCGAGCAGCGCCGCCTTTTTCCAGCAATGCCTGTGACCGCCTCTCAATCTCTTCCAATGCGCTGTGAGGGCGTTGAGAATGGTGGGCGGGGCAAGCCATTCGCAACCACACCTGGACAATTCCGAGCGTCGGATCTTCTCCCCTTCGTCCCCAACAGTCGTCGTCGGGTTCGCGTTTTGTTTGAACCTGTTTAAATGTGGGATAAGATCCTTGATCTTCTCCTTGACATCTTCGGATTGCTGCGACCACCCGTGTCAGCTGGGGCACGAGAATGATCGATTTGACCGATACCTCATAATGCTTGATGAGGGCGTTCACCCCGCCAAGGGCAGACTTGAGGGGAGGGAACCAATCGGCGGACTCTTTCGCAACATCGAGGAGTATCTTTGCGCCATCCACGACTCTCTGCTTCTTCGCTAGGAGATTACGAGCCGTCAGAGGGCTGACCCAACGGGAGGAGTTGAACACTCACACCGGCTTTGATCCAAATTGCTCCCAGAGGTTCCGGATTTCGTCGGATTGCGTTTCCGAAACATGTCCTTCCAATCGATGGGTGTAGTTATGAGAAAGACGGGTGCAAACCAAATACCACTCTGGCCTCACGAGGGCTCGATTTTGGCCGGGGGCAAACACATGTAAACAAGCACACTTGCTTCGAGGGCTGCGGCGGGCGGCCCCGTTGCCCCCACGATGCAAATCGTACTAATCTGCCGCGTCCCCGTTGAACGTTGAACGTCGGACATGTCATCGTCACTCGGTTTACGCGGCCATGCGCACTGCTGACGACTCTTCGAACCACTTGCGCGTCCCCGGTGACTACGCGTTCTTCGCTATAAACTCCGAGCCGGCGTTATGGTACGTCATAGATCGACGCCCATTGGGATTGGCTCGCGAATCTCGGTGACGACTCTCGAGTCACCCTCACGTCCAAGCTCGTTACCTCTCCAAATTCACTGCAATGAACTTATTTCGTTCAACCAGTACGTGAAGGGGTTCGACCAAAAAGGTCTCAGCGCCGAAACATGTCCATTAGCCGGTCTCTTTCTCGTGCTCGAAAATACATTGACTGGGTTTAAGGTTATTGCGGGCGGGTCGAATGGTAAGTAAGTAGGTGGGGACCTGTAACTCGACTTCTAGTTGCTCCGCTCAAATGTTGCTTTCCTCGTAGATCTATCCTTCACCACTCAGGCCATGCGACTCTTAATGTTCTGTACGCGCTATTTCGACCGGTATTTGGTCCAGGATGTCCCTTTCATGAGGGTATTTCTGTTGCTTTCTGCTCTTGTCGTGGTCGTGCTACTAGGGTATGACAAGTGGTGAACACATTACACCCAGAATCGCAACTTGATCTAACCCTCTCGTCGTTTAAGGTCCCAATGTGCCCACAGGAACGTCACCTCCGGAACGATCAGAGAAGTCACTGCAATTCTCTTGTTCCCGGCTGTACTCGGGGCCCATTTCATGTATGCGCCCACCATTTCGGAGTTCCTCTGGTCCTTCTCCAGATTCATCGACGTCGTACTGGAAATACCCCAGCTCAAGAGGGTTTTCGTCTCAGAAAAGCTCGATATGTGGATAATTGCATACTACTGTTGCATTGGATCCCACGTATTTCTATGCGCTGTCAACCTGGTCTATAGGTTCGTATGGCATTTCCGGCAATGAAAATTATTCACCATGGTTCCAATACAGGGATAAGGGTGGATATGTCTTTGATGTTATCGTACCCAGTACGACGATCTCCAAAGGGTTTGTCATCGCCGCGTTCTTCGTTGCCCGCCTCTTCAATCAACACGGACGACGGTCAGCCGGGGATCACGAGGGAAACCGGCCCTAGACTGTATCGTTGTAGTCTGAGGCTGACGTTTCAGGAGGGTGGACCTTTTGAAGGACGTGATCAACATCTTTGGGGGGCTCCGGATCTTTTCGATGTGGACGGGCTTATGCGAAAACATTGGAAATCCTGTGGTCTCTCTTTACATCAGCATTTGTGTTTACCCAAGTCTAGGGAGATACGCATTCAACGTGGGAGTGCGGGTAGGCGGCGTGCTTCAAGGACCGATAAAAGTCGCTCCAGTACTTTATAATTTGCTGGTCGATGCCGAGGTGGCGGTAATAACTGCCAGAGGCCACTTGACTACCACCGCACTCCGAGGGAGAACAGTGCTTCGGCGGGAGGCACGGTCGCGATCCAAGCAATTACTATCCTCGAGCAGGCTGGGCCGACTTTTGGTGATATACAGATCTTGATGTACGATCCTCGTACTCTATGTGGCGGGTGTTATGGGCGAATAACCAGACAAAAGACTCTGTATTGGATCGATACAATTAAATCAAGCTCATGGGATTCTGGTTGTCGAAGCCGATATCACCGTAGCCCGCCCATCACCGGCAGTGGCCTAACGGGACAGTATCAAAGGTGCCAGCGGCGGTTGGAGAGCCAACTAGGAAACACGCACCTGCAAAACACTGCCACCAGGCATCCCAGAACTGTCTTCTATCCAAGACAAAAATGGGACCAACTGCGGTCGGTCGTAGGGTCCGGGATCCATGACCTTTACTCTGGGGCCTCCGCTCCTGTACGAGATCGCCTGAGCGTGACCGGTGATCTTCCGAACCATTGCCCCAGCGATTCCGGAAAAGGCGAACCAACGGGTCCTCACATTAGACAAGGACGAGAAGACCCTCTTCGTGAAATGGGGAGTCCAAGTTGTATCGCGTTCGGTGTGCGCATCGCCTGCATTGAAACCCGTGTAGCTTTGTTCAATCGTGATAATAGTGGACCACTGAGAGTGTGGGAAGTTTTGGGGCTGCGAAAGCACAACGGGAAAGGTTCGAGAGCCGGGCAGGTCGAAGGCGATCATGGAGGGTTTGTGGGATATAACGTGTTGGCCTGTATCCGGACTGCGGGCTCGAAGAAACCTGCATTTGGACCGTCAGTGTCCCGCTGTAGTGGGGTATTGTTGACTCACAGCTATGACCTATCCGCGTCAGGGCTCGTGCCGTCGTCCTCAAAGGGACAGGCTTCGTACCCTACCCATATAACCTCAGAACAGCTTGAGCAGGTCGTCAGGTGTACACCCTTTTCCATATCCTCCTCTCCAATAGTATACTGTCCGCCGCACCGACAGTTGAATGCCCAACCCTGCCCGAGATCATCGAAATCCTCGAGCGATACGACAAGTGCCGGCCTGCTCCGGGATGGTGATGGATCAGGACGAGAGGAGAGTTCAGAATCGTATTTCAGTCGATGTTCTGGGGAAGAAAGGGCGACGAAGGCGTCCTTGAGTCGGCCGATGTCGATGTCCGTTCGAGTTGAGTCCTCCTTGGACGAGTCGAATTTGTCAGGATGGAGGGAGAGGAGGAGTTGACGGTACGACGCTTTGATCTCCGTCGAAGACGCATTTCGAGGGACATTAAGCAGTTCGTAGTAATTTCGCCCAGGCGAGTCGGTCATGGGGATCAGGAATAGTGGGACGGTCTCAACCGAAAAGCTGACTCGGAGGCGGGAACTCTTCTCGATCATCCCAACCCGGCTTGTTGTCGAACCATTACCACTTCTTTCCTTCTAGCGCTCCCCTGTGGGAGTACTGGACAGCAGCCCCGCGAGGCGATTTGCGTGACGTCCGTCTTTTCACTGAGAACCCCTCAAACCAGAATCCTCATCGCACGATCCCCGATGGCTACATCTACCCTTCGTATACGGTAAGATAAGGTTGAGACCCTGAGATGGCCGCGCTTTCATCCCGGCTCTCATGAGACACCCAGGGGTCGAGACCAAGATCCATCAAGTAACCTTACAAGTTCTTCCATACAAGCTCAGTCTAGACCAAAACTGCTTGCTGGTGGCGCCGTGCGCCGCTAGAGGTTTCCAATTCCCACACTTCATGCCGTTTGGTATTCGAAACCGTCATTTGAACGGGCTGTTTCACCCCAGATTCGACCGTGAACACGGTATAGGGTATATTTTGGCGTCCGTGAATGAATTATACGGTTCCTATACGTAACTCTTGCTTACCCAAACCGATGGCCACTCTCTCGCCTTTGGCAAGCTCGGTCTAGGTCAAAGTGAAATTCCGATCTGTTTGCAACTCGACGTTTGTGTATTCAGAAGACAACGGTATCCACGTGGGGTACTTGACATAAGGCTATATAGTCTCAATAGTAGTGATTGGAGTGTCAATGGCCTGGAGGAGGCTCTTCACCTCTGTGAACTCTTCTGGTACCGGTTCTCCCAATGATTTCTCCACCGTTGTGATGAACAACTTCAATGAGGCTGTGGGATTATCGTCAGCCTTGGGCTTGTCGGGACCTGTCTCCTCTCGGGCGGGCGCTGGAGCGCCGCGCCGCAAAGGCTGTTTGGCGTGCTTCTTGTTCCATAAAGATTTATGAAAGTCGCCCCAGTACTGTATAATCTGTTGAACAACGCCGAGATATTGAAAATAGCCTTCGTAGACTTGTCGTTTGTGACCATATTCTGAGGGTAAAAGTTGCTTCGACGAAATGTGTGCTTCGCGATCCGATAGACTGCCATCCCGGAACCAGGCCTTGACCCCTGCTGGGGGAGAAATCTTGATGGTGCAATCCTTGTACTCTATGTTGGCGAGAGTGATATAGGTGAGTACCCAGACGAAAGACTCTACGTCATGTCGATACAACCGCGGAGTACGATCGTTGAGCCCACCGTCAAGTAGGTCGATCGTAGTCTAGTCCCACGCCGGTTGGAGGCTCACCTGTGATCGCTGCGCGATCGGTTTTTCTGATTGCAGGTTTCGCCTCCTAACCGTCTTGTGAATTTGTACCGGGGACGGGGGGGTACCCCCCAGTTT